>QFCS01005121.1_pt1 | contig 145583 bp, 148 predicted proteins | sample 3576561 | NCBI WGS metagenome assembly QFCS01 | reverse complement strand
TGGAGGATCGACTACAACACCAACCGACCGCATACGAGCCTCAACGGGCTCACACCAAGCGAGTTTGCCAACCGTTCAAACAGGGACGAAAACCAGAACAGAGTCTACTTATAAACGAGGGCAATCAGGGGTGCAGGTCACTGGGATTACAGTAATGGCGAGTTTTCGGCCCGAATTAGCGCGTGTTCTAAGTCAACTCTCGTTGCTTCGATTAAGCACCCGAGAAGTCATCGATTTATACGACCTTTTAAACAGAGTTGGCCCGATAGAGTTCTCGGAGATGTTAAGGCATCTACACTTCCTAACAATGAACGCAACCGGCCAGATTGATCTCCCAATCAGGTATCGTGGCACAGATGAAAGACGTTCGAACGTCGATTCGAAGAGATCTACGACGCTGGATTCCTTGCATAAGAAGGTCGTGAGCATTCAAAAAAGTGCAGGCATAGACAACGAAGCGCTGTGCCGAGTAATCGCAAAGAATATTGGTGAAACCTCAAAACGCACCCCTCGTTTCGACAAGAAAAAAGGCCTAAAATCTTGGCTTGGTGAGCTTCTTAAAATCGCTACCGCCAGCCAGATTTATCGAGCGGCTTTGCTTATTAAACCCGACACAGGCGATCTGGAAAAAATGTCGTGGCCACTAAGCAAAAAATAGAGCTCTATCGTCAACTTCGAAAAAAAATTTCTGCTGACTTTGTCGGGCGGACAAATATTGCCGTGAACTGCGAGTCGGCTTTACGACTTTCCGTTGGATGGCTTGAACATTTTTACAAGCTCCAACCTTCCGACAACGCATCTTTGTCTCTTCTAGCCGCCGCGCATTCTACTGCGATCGAAGTAACTTCCTCAGTCGCATGTGGCCTCCTACGGCCAGCAATATTTTCGCTCCGTAGTCATTATGAGCTTTTTTTCATGTTTCTTTTCTATCGAGATCATCCGGTGGAATGGAAGTCTCTTCAACGAGGGGACGAATGGGTGCGCCTTCCAAAGGAACTGAAAACTTATTTGCGAACCTATTACCCATGGTCCGAAGCTAGGATGAAGAAGCTTCTCGATCGCAAAAATCGGACTGAAGACGATCCTTATTTTCTACTTTCGGCATTTGTGCATGGTGGACGCATCCAAACATTACCAAAGGTAAGCAAGCCAGCGGACACGTGCTTTGATTTGAGCATTATCAAACAGCTTTCACCCATTGCAGAAGCAACTTCCGAGTTTCTTTCCGATATAGCTACATCCATTTACTCGGGAAATTTCTTGGGACTCCCCTCTTCAGTCAAAGCTGATCTTGTTTTGCGATTTGGAAACGAAAGTAATGCTGCGAAGATTTTTGATTAGTTGTCTTGACACTTTCCGACTACAGGTTTATATTCCTATAACTTCATTCGTGAGGGGCGCTTCTAGAGGCGATCCTGAAGTGGAATGAAGCGCGGCGCCCGCGCGCGTGGTTCGCAGCCATGCTCCCGGGAGGCGGCGGGTCATCGTCCGGGCTCACTATGAAGCTCTGCCGTTCGCGGCTGGACGATGGACAGGATGAAGGCAGGCGAAAGCCCGCCGGATCAGGATTCGTCCGTCCTGTCCCGGAAGTACGATCCCGACGCCCAAAATCGCCGCTGCCGGCGCGCCGAGAGGCGACGCGCTTTCCTCTCATCGAGGGAAGCGAAAGCAACCACCCTTTGCGCCTTCCGGCGCGCCGCTTCCCCTCATGTTCGAGGGGCACGTCATGGAAAGACACCCCGCGCGAGGCGCGGGAGCATCGGCGCGCGCCTGGTTGGAAGTGGCTGTTTGAAAATTGAATCGGGAGAAATTGAATCGGGAGTTTGAGAGAATGCAGACGCGCACAACACTCACGATGTCGTCCCCGTGCAGGCGGGGACCCATAACCACCGGATCATTTGGTGATGGTGCGAAGGTTGCTCCGGCATCTCCTTATCAGTCGGGAATTCAGGGAATATGGGTCCCCGCCTGCACGGGGACGACCGGAGAGGAAATCATGCATGAAGCTGCGCAAGACCATTCGCCTCACATTTTTGTGTGGAATTTTGCCGTAACGGCGGGGTCTATTCCGCGTATCTCTGGCACAGGCGGAAACGCCGCAGACCAATGAGGACCATCATGGACCGCACCCAGTTCCGCCGCACCGCTCTCGCCCTCTCCGCCGCCGGCCTGCTGGCGCTCGGCTGGTTCACCGTGCCCTCGCGCGCCGCCGAGGAACCCTTCATCATTCCGCCGCCCGCCGCCGACATCGCGGCGGGCAGCGGTCTGAAGACCTTCGTGCTCGCGGGCGGCTGCTTCTGGGGCGTGCAGGGCGTCTACCAGCACACCAAAGGCGTGACCAACGCGGTGTCCGGCTACGCGGGCGGCAAGGCCGAGACCGCGAAATACGAGACCGTTGGGCGCGGCACCACCGGCCATGCCGAAGCGGTCAAGATCACCTACGATCCGAAGCAGGTGTCGCTCGGCAAGTTGCTGCAGATCTATTTCTCGGTGGTGCACGATCCGACCCAGCTCAACCGCCAGGGGCCCGACTCGGGCACGCAGTATCGCTCGACCATCTTCACCTCCGACCCCGCGGAGAAAAAGCTGGCGCAGGACTACATCGCCCAGCTCAACGCCGCGAAGGTCTACAAGAAGACCATCGCCACCACGATCGAACCGTTGCAGGGCTTCTATGCGGCGGAGGATTATCATCAGGACTACCTGACGCTGCACCCCAACCAGCCCTATATTGTGTTCAACGATTTGCCGAAGATCGAGAACCTGAAAAAGATCTTCGCCGAGAACTACCGCGACAAGCCCGCGCTGGTGCGCGAGGCGAAAGCGAGCAACTGAGACGCGCGGATTATCGCAGCGTTTCGGACAATGGAAGCGGCGGGCCGCAAGGTTCGCCGCTTTGATGTGAGACCCGCCGCATCAACAACGAATAACGAAAGGAGCTAGCGACATGACCGACACGAAGACGACCACCGGCTCCGGCACCGTGCAGAAGACCGAGAGCGAGTGGCGCAAGGAATTGACGCCGATGCAGTACGCTGTGCTGCGCGAGAAGGCGACCGAGCGCCCGTTCAGCGGTGAATACGATCATTCATTCGATCCGGGCACCTATGTATGCGCGGGCTGCGGACAGCCGCTGTTCGAGTCCGGCGACAAGTTCGATTCCGGCTGCGGCTGGCCGGCCTTCTCCGCCCCCGCCACCGAGGGCAGCATCGCCGAGGAGCGCGACTTTTCCCACGGCATGATCCGCACCGAGGTGCTGTGCTCGAAATGCGACGGCCATCTCGGCCACGTCTTCCCCGACGGGCCGGGGCCGACGGGATTGCGTTACTGCATCAATTCCGCGGCACTGAAGCATCAGCCGAAATAACGGCGCGATCACAACCGCGTCTGTTTGAAAAAATTCCACACCGCGCGGCTTGCGAACGGCCGCGCGGTGCCTATCTCTCGCTTCCCGTTTGCATGCAAACGAATGCGCCGCCAGAAGCGCACCGGACCGAGAAACGCGCCCAGACAACTTCGCAGATTCAAGGAATTCACGATGTCCACCCGATCGCGCCAGACCGTGCTGGCGATTGGCCTTGCCGGCCTTCTCATCGACGCCGTGTCGTCGCACCCCGCCTTCGCCGTCAGCCGGGTCACGCTGTTCAAGGTGGTCTCGCCGCAGCATGAAGTGGTGATCGGCCTCACCAAGGCGGAACTGGCGCAGATGAAGGGCAAGACGCCCGAGGCCGTGGAGAAGGCGCTCCGCGACGCCGGTTCGCTGCAGGCCTGGCAGTACGGTGTCCGCCGCGGCATCAGCGGCGAGATGGAGCAGGCGCCGGTGCGCAAGATCGCCATCGCCGACCAGCCCGAGGTCCATGTCGAGCACTACACGACGCCGCTGAAAGTGGTGTCGATCGCCGATGAAATTCTCACCGAGGCGATCCAGTAGCGCGCGGGCGACGGGCCAGCCCGGCCTGTTATCTCGCGCAAACTCCGCAAAAATCACGCCCTGCGCCAATGTCAGGCCGCCATGCGGAGAGGCACCCGCGGCGCGGGGTTTCCCGGCAGCCACTAGAGCATTGAATTTCAAGCACTTATTCGCGCTGCGGGGAGCAGGCGCGCGGCGTTCATTATACGCCCGATGACGGGTCGCAATTGGCAAAAAATGGCCTATATTAGGGGCTCTTCTGGAATGACCGATACAGGCCGCGCGGCTCCCCACATGGACCCGTCCTCCGGCCGTCGTTTCCATTGAATCCCAATCAAGAAGGCGGAGATCATGGCTGCGTTCAACTACAACACCGAAGCCGAACTGTTTCCTGCGGCGATCCGCAAGAAAAAGCGCGCAGGCTTTGCGTACCGCCGGTTCCCGACCGCAGCCGAGGCCGTGCAGTTCGCGATCGAGCAGCTTCCCGCCGACTCGCTGAACGGCGCGTACCTGCAGGTCGACGAGGCCCGCTTCGACCAGAGCGGAATCCGCACGCTGTATGAAAGCGAAGCGTTCCCGCTCGAGCGCAACCGGCCGGAGCCGGTGGACGCCCCCGAAGACGAGAAGCAAACCGCGACTGGCTGAGGCCGCTGCGGCCATCACGTCGTGATAACCGCGTCCCGCACATAACGCTTCTATCCTCAAGCCCTCGGCTGCTTGTCCATCCAGCGCTTGAGGATCCGCATGTTGCGCACGTTGGCGCGGAACATGACGTCGAATGCGTCGCCGGCGAACGGCACCAGCCCCACCACGCCATCCAGCGCCACATTGCCGAGCATCCGCGCCACAACATGCTTCGGCGCGCCGAGCGCCCGCGCCTCGCGCACGATCCACAGCGAGATCGCGGCGGTGAGAAGATCGCCGACCACCGGCACAAGGCCGATCAGGCCGTCGATGCCGTAGCGGATGTTGGTGCCCGGCAACACGAAGGCGACATCGAGCAGCTTCGACAGCGCGTCGATGCGCGCGAAGCGCTGCTCGCGCGTGAGCGGACCGAACGAGATGCCGCCGAGCGCGCCGGAGAGATTCTCGAAATCCACGCCCGCGCCGAACCGGCCCGCGCCGCTTGAGCCGCCGGGATGCACCTCGTTGCCGTCCTGGTCGATGACCGGCGGACGCTTGCCGCCGGTGCGGGGCTTCGCCGTCCGGTCCACAAAGATGTCGTCGGTCATTCTGGCGCTCGTCATGGTGGCTGAGACCCCGTTTAGCACAGACCCGCGCGGTCTTCGCGCGGGCAGCAGCCTGAGATAGGAACGCCAGATTGCGGCGCAAGTTGCGTGACGGAACCGCCATCCGGCGAAATGTCGCATGCGCGCGCTCACCAGACACCGTTCTGCTCCAGCCGATCAAGCACGATCGCCCGCATCCGCGCATGGATCGCCTCGATATCGGCACGCGGCGCGGTGCGGCTCGGCGCGCGGAGCTGGCAGATCATGTCCGGCCCCTGGCAGCGCCGCGCGCGGCGGCAGCGCTTCACAGGACAGCCGCGCCAGTTGCGGTATTGGTCCGACAGCGCGCGCATCAGCGCCGCGATTCCCTCCTCGGACAGAAGATAGGCGCGCTGCCTGTCGGTGAAGCGCGGCCACGCGCCGCCGTCATCGTCGTCGTCACCCATCATTCCCTCTCCTTGTTGTTGCGAAACATGCGCGATCGCTTTCCCGCGCGGAATGCGCGGATGTCCGTCCGGCGATGTCGTCAGACCTTCAGGGCCTCTCTCTCAAAGAGAGGGAGGAGGAGCGCCGAAAGACGCGCCTTCATTTTAAAGTGCGCGGCCGGCATCGTGTCGCCACGAGAGGCTGACCGCGAAACGCCTTTCGACGCTCCGCCGCGGCGATTTCTGTCCTCGGGATCGTACTTCCGGGACAGGACGGACGAATCCTGATCCGGCAGGCTTTCGCCTGCCTTCATCCTGTCCATCGTCCAGCCGCGAACGGCAGAGCTCCGTAGTGAGCCCGGACGATGACCCGAGGCCTCCCGGGAGCGGAGAAGGACGTCCCTTCTCGCGCGCGCAGGCGCCGCATCCCGCCCCGCGCATCGAAGCGTCCCAGGACACGCCCCTCAAGTGAGGCGGGATAGAGACAGGATAGATCAGACGCAAAAGAATTTCAAGGAATATCTTCCTAGAAAATGCTTTGCCCAATTATTAGGGCCGATGCTACGTTTAGTAGCGCGGAAAATTTCCCTTAATCAGAATTCTTCGTAGCTAACCGCCGCTCAACGAAACAATAGAGGTACAATGCAGCGGATAAGTTTAGCATGGTTCGGTTCGCTGGGTCAGGCCTTAGCGCCTCTAAGTAATTCGCAGTCTGTCGATAAGATTTCACTGCTGCACTTATATCAGGCGCGTCAGTACATTGCCCCGCTTGCAGAGCAGCAGCGATACCCCCTAGACATCCGGGCCAGCATTCCGGTGATCCGCGACCTTCTAACAAAAATCAATCACGTACTTGATGGTGACGAAAACAACGTCCAGCCGCGACTGGATAACGGGAGGTGGGATATCTGGATTACCGCTTCAAAGCTCGAAACTCTTTTGTTCGGCGAGTTAGCAGTCCAACCAGTATATCATGTTCTACAGAAAAGGGCATACAACATAGAAACGCTTGTTGCGACCGGAGAAAACCTTTTTTCAGATTCAGTAAAGGCAGAATTCACTGATGATGAACGGTACAACATTCGCGAAGCCGGAAAATGTTTGGCTTTCGAGATTCCAACTGCCGCAGCGTTTCACTTATTTCGCTGCGCTGAATCAGTCCTTCGTAGATACTATGAGGTGGTCGTAGGCACGCTCCCAAAAACTAAAATGCGAAATTGGGGCACCTATATTAAAAATCTTAGAACGTGTGGTGCAGATGACAAGGTTGTCGCGACACTCGAGCAGATAAAGGACATGCATCGAAATCCCGTCATCCATCCAGACTCAAAAATTGACGTGGATGAAGCGTTCTCATTAATCGGAATCGTGGGATAGCGCGGTAACCGCAATGGTGCGGGATATGAAAGAGCGAAAAGAAAACCCGAAACTCCCGCTGCCAGAGCCGGAACAGCCCAAGCGGATTTCTACTATCCCCTCGGTAAAGACGGCGAGTTGATCATTCGCTCTAAATTACTCACGATGTTTCATTGAGCGCAGTTGCCGCAAGGCTAGGTTTCTACAACTTAACGCAACAATGATGCATTCATATCAGCTTCTGCAAACCCACATCGAATAATCACGCCAACCCTTCACCCCCTCACATCGCGACCTTGATCTCCATCCCCTCGCCCGCGCCGCTCGCCGCGCCTTCGACACCGTCGGGCTTCTGCCAGTCGCCTTCGTATGAATATTTTTTCGGGCGCGCCGAGACTTTCAGGTTGAACAGATAGGTCGGCCCGTCGCCGATGGTCACCGCCAGCGTGCGCCTGTCGGTGGCGCGGTAGACCTCGACGCTGGCATAAGCCTGCGCGCGTCCGTCCGTAAACTTCCAGTCCGGCTCGCTGTAGGGCGACGATTTGCGCGTCTCCTTGTCGCTGCGCAGCTCCATCACAATCTTTTTGTCTTTGCCGGGCGCGGCGACACCCAGCGGCAGGCGGATCTGCGCATTGAGCCACATCGCGCTCTGGTTGCTGGTGTCGATGTAATCGCGGGTGCGGATCATCTCGAACACGACACCGCCTGCCACCAGCATGGCGATGCCGGCGAGGCTTGCGAGCAGAAAGCGCCGGCGCTTCGCAGCGTCTTCGCCATAGCCTTTCGCCATCCGGTAACCGAACCAGGCTCCGGCGATCAGCCCGAGCGGCGCGCCGGTGAATACCCCGAAGATCGCGGAGGAGCCTTCCATGTCGCGCACGCCAAACAGCGGGGCGAGTTCGGCGGCGATCACCATGCCGCCCACAAGGCCGATCACGCTCCACACCGCAACGATCAGAAAAGTCATCAAGCCCGCCCCGGGTTCAAGCCGGAGCAGCTTATCGGAGAGCGCAACGCGCCGCTACGGAGCGCCACGCCGAACAAAGGCAGATGGCCGGCTTCGCCCGGCGATGCCCCGCCGACGCACCCGGGCGCGCGGCCTGCCTAGCTCATCACCATCCCGAACATCAGCAGGATCGCCATTCCGGCGAACGCATACCGCAGCGGACGGTCTTCGGCGATTTTCTCGATCAGCTTCATGAGACGGCCCTTTGTTGCCCCTTGCGATTTGGACAAAACCGTGGCGGCGATTTCGTTCCACCGCCGTTCATTTTCAGTGCGGCAGATTGCGCGCCGCCGGACCGGCGCGGGAACCTTTGCCGCTCTCGCCGGTTGATGGCGAGGTCAGACAAGGATTGAGGATCATGAAAAAGATTGCAGTTGCCCTTGCAACAGTTGCCACCGTTGCCGTCCTGTCGGCGCCAGCGGCGGAAGCCCGCGGCGGACGCAACGCCGCCGCGATCGGATTCGGCCTTGCCGCCGGTGCCCTGATTGCCGGCGCGGCTGCCTCCAGTGCGTATGGTTATGGATACGGCGGCCCGGCCTATTATGCCGGTCCCGGCTATGACTCCTATGCCTACTATGGCGGCCCGGTTTACGCCGAGCCGGTTTACGGGCCGGGCTATTACCGCGCCCGCAGCTATCAGCGGAATCACAAGAACGATCCGAACCCGGTGGATATGAACCCCTACAATCCCTGGTAACGGGTCGACATCCCTGACGGCGAAAAGCCCGGAGCATGCTCCGGGCTTTTTCATGTTTTCTTTTCATGCGCGAGTGGCATGCGGCGGAGACGTCAGGCCTCGCGCGGCAGCACGATCCGGTAGCAATAGCCGGTCTCGGGAAACGACGGCGTCAGCTCCGCGCCGATCTGCTTCAGGGTGACGAGAATGAGCTTCGAGCCGAAACTGTGACCGGCAGGCGCCTTCACCTTCGGGCCAGCCCGTTCGCGCCAGTCGATGCTGATGCTGTCGTCACCGGCGCGGCAGTCGATCGCGACATGGCCGCCGTGCTGCGACAGCGCCCCGTATTTCAGCGCATTGGTGCCGAGTTCATGCACCACAAGGCGCAGCGCGCGCGCCTGCCGCGCGCTCAGTTGCGCGTCATCGCCGGTCAGCACGACGCGCTCGGGACCATGGGGCTGCGCCACCCCGGTCTCCAGCAGCGCGCGCAGGCTGACGGTCTCCACGCTGCTGTCGTCCATCAGGCCGCGCGTGTCCGCCACCGCACAGACACGCTGGATCAGCGTCTCCGCAAGTCGCGGATCCTTCACCGTCTGGCGGATCAGCGAGGCGGTCACCGCGACAACATTCTTGCTGCGATGCTCGATCTCATCCACCAGCAATTGGCGCTCGCGCTCCTTCGCCTCGACCGCGAACAGAAGCTGGCGATGCACCAGCGCCAGCGCCACCACCAGCAGGCCGGACAGCCCGAACAGGAGGAAATTGGCAAGTTGGACCTGGTCAGGGCGCACGAATGTAAATGCCGGTTCGGCGAAGGCCCACCACACTGTGAGAATCGACAGCGCCACCGCGAGAAGACCGGACGTCACGCCGCCGAACAGCGCGGAGATCAGCAACGCGGGAAAGAACGTCGCGAACGGCAATGTCGGGCCGAGGACGCCGAGCAGCTTGCGCGCCAGCGCGGCGGCGATCACGCAGATGACGCAGAGCAGGATCGAGGCCGGAAGGCCCAGATCAATCCGCCTGAGAAAAAGCTGCCGCCACCTGCTGTTCACGAGACATCCTGCCCGCGCGAAGTCTTCCATAAAACATCACATGCGCAAAGCGCGGCGCGCTGCCGCTGCGGTTCGCGCGTCACGCGCAGTCCTTGTGCAAGCGGCGCGTCCCGGATCGGGACATGCGTCGATGCATCCTTGCATTGCCGTGCACCGGACGACGGCGCACAAGTGCACACATGCGCGTCATGGCCGTGACAGGCGTGTCCGGACATCGCGTCATCTCGTCTGCACAGACTGCCGCATGTCTGAATTTCCTCGCGCAGATTTTCCGTCGCAGCGCTGTTCGTTGATGCGGCAAACGGCTTGACTCATGAAGAACAAAAGAAGAACATATGCACTCACCCGTCAACACGGAATATCGGCATGTTGAACACACTCGCCTCCGGCCCGCTGCCGGAATCGGAGCGGCTGGATATGGCTGCGGATCAGGCCATCGCGGCCTGCGGCGGCGACCTGCGCAGCACCATCCGCGCGCTGATCCTCGCGAACGAATTTCTCGAGTACGAGTTGTGCGAGATGTTCAAGGCCGTGACCAACGGCACACACGGAAAATCCCATGGCGAGCGGGCCGACTGGTTCGACTGATGAGTTGCGCGCTGCCTTATGCCGACTTGCGCAGTTCGGGCTCGGCCTCGAGCGGTGTCACGTCGAACACGGCATAGCCGTTCTTGCCGTCTTTCTTGGCCGTGTACAGCGCACGGTCCGCGGCGGCGATCAGCCGTTCCGCATGCATGCCGATGTCCGGTCGCCATTGCGCGACGCCGACGGACGCCGACAGAACAAGAGAAACACCGTTGCTCTCGACCACCTGGCCTTCGCAGGCCTCCAGCACATGGCGGGCGACCATCGCCCCCTCGCGCAGCGTGGTCGAGGGCAGAAGCACGCAGAATTCGTCGCCGCCCATGCGGGCCAGAAGATCGCCGGTCCGCAGGCGGCTGGTGGCCGCGCTGGTGAACAGCCGGAGACATTCGTCGCCGGCGGCGTGGCCGTGGCTGTCGTTGATCTCCTTGAAGTCGTCGAGGTCGATCATCAGCAGTGCGAAGGCCTCGCCGCTGCGGCCCGAACGCGCGCATTCCTCGTTCAGCCGCGCCAGGAACTGGCGGCGGTTGGCGGCGCCGGTAAGATCGTCGAACAGTGCGAGATCCGCCACCTCGGCCCGCAGCCGGTCGATGGTCATCAGCAGGAATCCGAAGTTCCACATCATCGACAGGAACACCAGGCTGAGGATCATCACAGCCTGGAACTGGTTGAATTCGATCAGCGAGATCGGCCCGCCGACATGCATGATCGCAGCCGCGGACCGCGCGACGTAGACGGCGATCATCAGAATCGCGATATAGCCCGACAGCCGCGCGCCCGGATATGCGTTTCCGTTCTTGCGCGACAGCAGCAAGGGCAGCGTCATCGCAATCGGCACTGCCTGAGCCGCCGAATAAATGACGATGCGCATCACCATGTTGTCGTGCCAGATGAAGAACGACAGGCCGGCGAAATTCAGACTGACAACGAGAGCCGTGAACCGCCATGACACCGGCACGCCGTAAAACCAGCGGATGCCCATCGAGGCAAGACAAACCGCCAGAACCAGCGTCGACCCGCCTATCAGCAGCGGGATAAGAAGAAGGGTCTTGCTGCCGGGATCGATCCCGCTTCGCGTCATCGCGATCGCGGCGCCCAATGCCGCTACCAGCGCCCCGGCCATCCAGAACCGTGTGGCGTCAAGGTTCGGATAGCTGCGGACCACGAAGGCCCACACAATTCCGATCGCGACGAAATTGACGACGAAAATAATCCAAAGGGTCGGGACACTCAGCATGGGCGAACCGAGGGTGCACGGTTGTCCGTGTCTTGTGCCCTCTCCCGAAAATCGTTTGCCGCCCGATGCATGAGCCCACTCCCAGTCCGGAATATCCGGAATCGGCCTCCCCCGAAGCCGGATGCATCCTTGCAGGCGCGCACTTAACGGAATCTGACCGGCGCCGGATAAACCGCGCCGTGGTTTTGAATTGATGAACAATGCGCAGGCAACGGCCAAACGAAAGGCATTCGCGCACGAACAGCGGCGCACACGAAAGCAAAGCGAAAGGCTTCGCCGGTTGTTAACCCTGAACGGGCAAGGCGCCGTCCACAGAAAAGACAGCGGTGATTGTCGCGAAGCGACCACAATGCTGAAAAACAGGCGACAAAATTCAGCGAATCGGCTCCGATTGGAATCGAGGCTGGACTCTGGCCGTTCGCCGAGCATGCCTCGTGACGTTGACGTCAACCCGAACCCATGAGGATGCCATGGCGAAGAAAGCCAAGAAGGCGAAGAAGGCGGCGAAGAAGACAGTGAAGAAGGCCAAGAAGGCCAAGAAGAAGTAGTTTGTTGATTTGAAGTGGCTCGGGCGGAGCTGCTTCGCCCGGGCCTTTTATTTTTGGGATCGCCTTCCGGCAGTTTGCCACATCCCGCTCCGCGCAGTCTGCGCCTCCGCCACCCTCGCCCTGTCCCGCGGTACTTGAACTCCAAGCTCGTCCCCGCTAGAACGCCCGCGCGCCATCGCGCCGTAAGCGTCTCACGTCAGGCAACGCATTCAACCGAGGCCACCGCCCCGGAAATGCCATGACGAACCGGACGCAGCACTCACCACCATTGCCTGAAGCTGCCCTGTTGCGGATTTCCGTAACCGTCATCGCGCCTCTCTGCGGGCAGACGGCCTTCGCTTCAAAAGAGTGATCTGATGACAACGCTTCCAACTCCACGTGCAAGCCGCAGACTGCCCGCACGTTACGCCTCCATCGTCATGCCGCTGGTGCTGTCGATCCTGATGACCTTCGTGGTCTCGGGGATTTCCACCCTGAAGAGTCTCGGCTTCACGCCGGCATTTCTCGCGACATGGCCCGCGGCCTGGGCGATTTCCTGGATCGTCGCCTTTCCAACGCTGCTTGCCGTGCTGCCGCTGGTGCGCCGGATCGTGGCCAGGGTGGTCGAACCGCCGCCATCGAACTGACAGCGGAAGGGCGGCCCTCGCGCCGCCCTTCTTTCCAACGGATTTCCTCGAACGCTGCGACCACGCGCCGCGACAGTTAGGCATTGACCTAACTTTTACCGCGGATATAGTTAGCCATATGACTAACCAACAAACCCGCCTCAACGATACGTTCCATGCGCTCGCGGACCCGACCCGCCGCGCAGTGCTGGCCGCGCTCGGCACCGGACCCGCCACCGTGAGCGATCTGGCGCAGCCTTTCGACATGGCGCTGCCGACATTCCTTCAGCATCTCAAAGTGCTGGAGGAATGCGGCCTTGTCCGCTCGAAGAAGGTCGGCCGCGTGCGGACCTGTCAGATCAAACCGAAAGCGCTCGCGGAAGCCGAGGACTGGCTCGGCGCGCAGCGCTCGCTATGGACCAAGCGGCTCGACCAACTCGACGACTACCTCAGACAGCTCAATGCCATGGAGAAACAGAAGTGACCGCATATCCCATCGACCCCAAGCTGGATCTCGTCCTCGAACGCATCATCGATGTGCCGGTCGAACTGGTATGGAAGGCGTGGACAGAGCCACAACACCTGATTCACTGGTTCACGCCCGCGCCCTGGAAAACCGTCGAGTGCGAGATCGACCTGCGGCCCGGCGGCATCTTCCGCTCGGTGATGCGCTCGCCCGAAGGACAGGACATGAACAATGTCGGCTGCTGCCTTGAGGTGGTGCATCAACGCAAACTGGTATTCACCGATGCACTGCTGCCCGGCTTCCGCCCCCGCGACAATGGCTTCTTCACCGGCATTGTGATGATGGAGCCGGTGACCGGCGGCACGAAATACACCGCCTGCGCCATCCACAAGGATGAAGCGGGTAAGAAGACCCACGAGGACATGGGCTTTCATTCAGGCTGGGGCACGGCGCTCGACCAACTCGTGGCTTACGCGAAAGCGAAAATGTAGGCGGCTCGTGCCCACTGCGCCTCGTCATTGCGAGCGAAGCGAAGCAATCCACTCTTTCTTGCAATGGATTGCTTCGTCGCTACGCTCCTCGCAATGACGGTTTGAACCGCGTTGTTCGAACGCCTCACCGCTCCGCAAGGCGATCCGCGAAATAGGCGATGGTCTTGCGATAGATCGTCGCCCTGTTCCACTCGCGCATCGCCTCGAAATTCGCCGAGCCTTCGTGATAGTCGGCGCCGCCGCGGAAGCCCGCGGTCTTGAGCAGGTTGGCGGTGGAGGCCAGCACATCCGGAATGCTGTGGCGCAGATCGACATGGCCGTTGCCGTCGAAATCGACGCCATACTTGATATAGGACGACGGCAGGAACTGGGTCTGGCCAATCTCTCCGGCATAGGCGCCGATCAGATCGCGCTGCGGAAGATCGCCACGCTGGAGAATCTTCAGCGCCGCAAGCAATTCGCCCTGGAACAGTTCAGTGCGGCGGCAATCATGCGCCATGGTGGTGAGCGTGCGGATCACCGGCATCTTGCCGATGTCGCCCTTGCCGAAATCCGATTCCAGCCCCCAGATCGCGACCACGATTTCCGGCGGCACACCGAACCGCTGCTGGATGCGCGACAACAGCGAGGCATGACGCTGCAGCATCGCCTTGCCGGTGTTGATGCGGCCCGGGCCCACGCGTGTCGAGACATATTGCTCGAAGGTCTTGTTGAAGGTGCCACGCTGGCGTCGGTCGAACGACAGCACCGCCGGGTCCTGCGTCACGCCGGCGAACGCCTGCGAGATCACACTTTGCGAAATCCCCGCGGCCGCCGCCTCCTGCGACATCGCCGCGACGAAGGCGTTGAAATCGCCGCCACAGCGGGCGGCCTGCGCGGGAATGGAGATAACGAGGGCGGCGAGAATCACGGCGAGGCGGAGGACGGGCATCAGAAACTCCGTTGCAATACGCGGCTGAGTCTACACGCAGGCAGCGGACTTGTCCCGGCCCTCGCCGCCATACTTTGATTGCTTTTTAAGGACAGGCTGAATCTGAATGTCCCGGGCCTGGACTGTGATCGGGCTTGGCAAATCAACCTCGTCGCTCATCTTTTTGTTTGAGCATGAGCTTTTCCGAAAACCGGTTTCCACTTCGGGATCATGCCCTATTTCGGCAGCGCCTTGAGAAACGACCGCAGCACCGCGACGGAATTTTCCGACGCCAGCTTCTCGAAGGTCTGCATCTCGTTCTCGCCCGCGCCGCCGCCGGCAAGGTCCGACAGCGAGCGGAACGCCAGAAACGGCACCGCATTGGTCACCGCGACATGGGCGACGGCGGCGCTCTCCATATCCAGCACCTGCGCCTTGAAGGTGTCGAAGGCCCAGGTGCGGAACGCGGCGTTATCAACAAAGGCAGAGCCCGACACGCCGTTGCCGCCGATCACCACTTTCGGCGGATGAACCAGACACTGCGCCTCGATGCAGCGCTTCAGTTCAACGCCCGATGTGGCCGAGCGCGCGATCTCGAACAGCTTGGCATCCACCGGAATCCAGAACTGCCGCGCGGGCTTGTCCACGCCGTCGCGCGGCACGCGGACCCCGCGTGTGAAGATCATGCCGTAGTTGGGAAACTCCTGCTTTGACCACGACGGCAATTGAAAGCCTTGCGGCGTTTCGCGCGCCAGAACCGTTTCAAGATACTGGCCCCACTGCTCCGACACCACGACATCGCCGATATTGAGCGAGGGATCGACGCCGCCCGCGATGCCAGAAAACAGGATGGCGCGCAGATTGAAACGGTCGACCGCCATCTGCGATGTCATCGCCGCATTCACCATCGACACGCCGGACAGCACCAGCACTACATCATGCCCCTCGACACGGCCGGTGACGAAATCGACGCCCTTCTCCCGGTGCGAGACCGGCTGCTCGACAATGGCCAGCAGCGCTTTCCATTCCGGCTCGAAGGCGGAGAACAACGCCACGCGCGGCACGGTATCGACCGGCTGGCTGGCGGCGCGGGCATGGACAGGCATGAGCGCGAGAAGGGAAAGAAGAAGCAGGCGCAGGAGAGGCATGGGAGGACTCAAAGGGAGGGCGATATCTGATGTTAGCCGAAAAGACGCGCGATAACCGCCCTGTTGTTTTGAGGCAGCGCGCGTGGCGCTTGCGCCATTTGCGCCAAAATCAATCCGCGCCAGCCCTCAGGCGTGTTTCATCCGCCCTGTTCTTTGCGGCGCGGGCGCGCCGGAGAGGTGCGCGCGGGTTTTTACCCCGTTCGCGCCATGGTCAAGTCCCCCGCCCTCGAAACGAGGGCGCGCGGAACGCCGGACGCACGATGCGTCCGCAGCCTCATGCGCAGTGAAAACAAGCGCACGAGTTAGTCACCACGAAAGCACCGGACACATCCGGCGTTCCGCACGCGGTGGATTTTTCGGCTTGCTTCGTGCTCTCCCCGGCAACGCCCTCGGGCTGACGCCATCGTCTCCGCGGTACGTGACCTGCGCCCGGTCAGGCGCAGGCAGGGGCGGACCGGATTCCGTAAGGGACCACACGACTTGGGCCGACGCGCAAAGGCGATGCAAATGGGGCGAATCTCCACCCCGGTCCACACCGCGCAGCGTGGTCCGTCAGCCGATGGTTTGCGCCTCACGCTTCGCCGGAGTCCGGACGCACCCTTTGTACAAGGAGTGCGCCTCGCTCCGGGCCTGCGCCCTGAACGCTCTGCCTTCGGCCTGACGCTGCCGCGTCCACCGCATCCCGCCCCGCGACTAGTGACGATCGCGAGCCGCCCCTCGTTGAGTGAGGCGGGATGAATAGGAATATATTCTGAATAAATTAGCTTGTCAAGATGAACATCAAAGAGGGGATGCATGCAGCATGGCTTTGGATTTGGTCGCCGATGGTAATTCATCCCAAGTTCGACCATCTAACACTCGACCCGTCTTCTTTTTGTTTACGCCTCCCCATTGCTTAAAATGGAAGGCGACATTTGCAGCCTGACATTGATCTCTGATCGAGCGAACCCAGTCAGGGTTCATGGAGCGCGCGCCCGGACCACTTTCGCCGCCAGCAATCGTCCAATCTATTCCCTCTAAATTCAACTCGTTCAACGGACCAAGTAACGGCTCAAGACTTAAAAACTTTATTGCTGCGTCCGTTCTACGGAGGGAATCGATCCTCCATTGAAATTCATCGCTTTCCACACTCACTCCAAGCCAGATATTTGGTGTCCAAGTTAATAACTCCGAGAGCTCCTCTGCCCGATCTGCTCTCTTTGTAAGGAGTTGATATGTATGCCTTGGCGTAGACACCATTGTATCAAAAACTTTTCTTATAAACTCTATTGGCACAGCCTCATGAAATAGATCGGACATAGAGTTTACAAAAATCGTTTTGCTCGACTTCCATTTCTGCGGCAAATCGAGAGCATTCTCATCAAGAACGATTCGACCATTCCATTTCGCACGACCGCCTGTAACACGAGTAGTCCCTGCGTATTTTTTTTGCCCCATTTTTTCCAATCGACTAGCTAAACGCATCGCATAGCAATTCGTGCAACCAGGGGAGATGATCGTACATCCTCCGACCGGATTCCAGGTCGCTTCCGTCCATTCAATCCGTGAATTCGTTGCCATTTAGATCTCCTTCGGAAACGTAACCATTACATGATCTGCGAAGGTCCCCTTCTTTCGCTTCGATGGATCAGCTAATATCTTTCCGGTTTGCTCTAACGCCAAAAGCGCTTCCTTGTAGTTTCGCTTAATAAACGGCGTATCCACGCTATGTTGCTCGTAGACATCTTTCATAGAAAGCGTTTGGCCCGCGAATACAACTAATAGCTCCTCTTTAAGACCATCGAAGGGTCTCGCTAACGAAAAAAGCAACGGCGTAGAAGCATCCGCCGGTGAATATGTAAAAGATGGAACGCCCTGATCAACCACCGAGCTTTCCTTGGCCATGATATCTTTCATGATTTCATAGCCCTTGAAGTGCTTAGAAACAAAAATCAAACTATGCGAAGTTCTTGTTCCATTTGAATTCTTAAATCTGAATGGTAGCACGTAGCGACCGCCCATCGCCTTAATAGCTTGGGCCAGTTCTTCAAGGATCAACTCTTCGCGCTTTTCCGGGCTCTTCTCTGGAAGCAATTTTCTCAGCTTCTCTGCTCGTTCTTCTCCGAACAAAGCGTCCATATGTGGCTTCACAGCCGGATTGGAAATTCCTGCGTTAATGCGATTGTAGTTGAAGAAGAAAACACAATCGCATCCCCAATCCTTGATTACGCCATTCACGATTTTTAGAGAGAGCCCTTTATAACCAAAGGGGTCAACAAATGAGAACGATGGAATAAGATTGGTCTCACTAAAAAATCTTTCAGCGTCCTCATCGACTTCACCGCAACTAACGTGCGGCTTGTACGTTAGAGTTTCTACTCCGTTGAGCTTATCAATCTCAGATTGAAGCGAATCCGTATGCCCCGGGTTCGCGTCGTTAAAATAAGTAACCAGCATCGCTCTTAGATCAGCGTCATCGATCGCACGCTCCAAAATCATCAGAGGCGTTGACGCCGCACCATCTTTGTAACGACCCGGTCCAGCATAAAGATCGATGTAGGCAATCTTCTTATCGTGTTGCTTTGCTGACGGGATGATAACTCGTGCCCAAGCGTAGAAATATTTCTGAACAATTCGAGCCTTAACTTCGGACTGGTCAGTCCGCTCATCAAAGAATTTGTTTTTGCCCATCGCACCAATCTGAGTTTGTTCAACAAGGTACTCGACCATAAACTCCTCCAGACAACATTCCTGTAAAGAACATAACAGGAACATTACGCCAGATCGGATGCGTCGACAAACAAAAACGGCGGGCTTTTCGGCCCGCCGTTTTGTATTCCGGGTCCCCGCTTTCGCGGGGACGACATCGTGAGATGCGGCTAGTTATCGAGGAACGAACGCAGCTTCCGCGACCGGCTCGGATGCTTCAGCTTGCGCAGCGCCTTGGCTTCGATCTGACGGATGCGTTCGCGGGTCACCGAGAATTGCTGGCCGACTTCTTCCAGCGTGTGGTCGGTGTTCATGCCGATGCCGAAGCGCATGCGCAGCACGCGCTCTTCGCGCGGGGTGAGCGAGGCGAGGACGCGCGTCGTGGTCTCGCGCAGATTCGACTGGATCGCCGCGTCGATCGGCAGCACCGCGTTCTTGTCCTCGATGAAATCGCCGAGGTGTGAATCCTCCTCGTCGCCCACCGGGGTTTCCAGCGAGAGCGGCTCCTTCGCGATCTTGAGAACCTTGCGCACCTTCTCCAGCGGCATGCCGAGCTTTTCGGCCAGCTCTTCCGGGGTCGGCTCGCGGCCAATCTCGTTCAGCATCTGGCGCGAGGTGCGCACGATCTTGTTGATCGTCTCGATCATGTGCACCGGAATGCGGATGGTGCGCGCTTGGTCGGCGATCGAGCGGGTGATGGCCTGACGGATCCACCACGTCGCGTAGGTCGAGAACTTGTAGCCGCGGCGATATTCGAACTTGTCGACCGCCTTCATCAGGCCGATGTTGCCTTCCTGAATGAGATCGAGGAACTGCAGGCCGCGGTTGGTGTATTTCTTGGCGATGGAGATGACGAGGCGCAGGTTGGCCTCCACCATTTCCTTCTTCGCCTGCCGCGCCTCGCGCTCGCCCTTCTGCACGCCGAGCACGATCTTGCGGAATTCGCCGATCTCGAGGCCGGTGAGCGCCGCCAGCTCCTGAATGTTCTGGCGCAGTTCCTTGATGCGGTCCTTTTCCACCGCGACGAAATTCTTCCAGCCCTTGGCGGCGAGTTTCGAGACGCGGTTGAGCCAGCGCGGATCAAGCTCCGAGCCCTGATAGTTCTTCAGGAAGTCCTCGCGGCCGACGCCATGAGCATCGCCGAGACGGAACAGGCGGCCTTCATAGGACACCAGCTTCTTGTTGATGTCGTAGAGCTGCTCGACGAGTGAATCGATACGCGCCTGGTTGAGACGCAGCGACTTCACCTCGACGACGATCTCGTCCTTCAGCTTCTTGTACTTGCGCTCCTGCGACGGCGAGAGCGACGGACCCTGCGGCCCGCTCTCGAGCTGGTTCTGGATGTCCTGCTCCTGCAGGCGGCGCAGCTTCTTGTATTCGGATGCGATCTTGTCGAAGGTCTCGACCACCTTCGGCTTCAGCTCCGCCTCGATGGCCGCGAGCGACATCTGGTTCTCGAACTCGTCGTCCTCGTCCATGTCCGCTTCGGCGGCGGATTCGCCCGGGTCCTTGGCTTCGCCCGCGGGCGCTGCGCGGAACGGCGTCGGCGACGGCGGCGCGGCCGGCGGCGCGGGCGCGACGGCGGCGATCACCTGCACGGTGCCGTCGGCATTGATCACGGCATTGGTCGGCTGGCCGTCGGGACCGACGGGGCCTGCGATCATCGCAGGGTTGATGCCGTTCTTGCCTTCGGGGCCGGCATAGGTCGCTTCAAGGTCGATGATGTCGCGAAGGAAGATCTTTCCTTCGTTGAGTTCGTCGCGCCAGATGATGATGGCCTGGAAGGTCAGCGGGCTTTCGCAGAGGCCTGCGATCATCGCCTCGCGGCCGGCCTCGATGCGCTTGGCGATGGCGATTTCGCCCTCGCGCGACAGCAGCTCGACGGTGCCCATTTCGCGCAGGTACATGCGCACGGGATCGTCGGTGCGCTCGCCGGGCTCGGACTTCTTGGTTTCGGTGACGGCCTTGGAGGTGACCTCGACGAGTTCGTTATCGGTCTCGTCGTCGGCGTCTTCCTGCTTTTCCTCGTCGTCGGCGTCGTCGTCGGATTCGGAGACGTTGATGCCCATGTCGGAGAGCATTGCCATGATGTCTTCGATCTGTTCGGGCGAGGTCTGGTCGGACGGAAGCACTTCGTTGAGCTGATCGAAGGTCACGAAGCCGCGCTTCTTGGCCTGCTTGATCATCTTCTTGACGGCGGCGTCGGACAGATCGAGCAACGGCGACGGTGCGTCGGCGGAATCCTTCTCAGGCGTGTCGGCGGCCTTCTGATCCTTGTCTTTGTCCTTGATCGCTGCCGTCTTTGCCTTGGTGGCCATTCACTGCTCCTGAAACGCGCTCACAACACGGGCAACCGCCCGCGTGAAATTTCGATCCGCCCGGATGCGGAAAGGGCGGCGCTTGTGAAGGCACCACCCGGGCCGGATTGACGTGTGTCCCAAACTTCTAGTGCAAGGCCGTTAAGCCCTGATTAACCCTGTTTTTGCGGCCAAAAACCCGGTTTGGCGAGTCTTTTTAAGGCCGCCTCTCTTCATGAAAGACATTGCGGAGGGCTTTAAAGGCCCCTGGCGGCGGTTTCGTCAACTCCTGCTCTGGAACCTGCCCGAGGATTCTCCGAATCCCTCGATCAGGGCGTCGAGGCCTTCCATTTCGGCAAGCCGCCGTTTGACGTCGATCAGCCAAGCCTCGCTGGATTTGCTGCTGTCCTGCGCGAGCGCCTGCTCTGCGTCCTTCAACTCCCTAAGTAAGGAGTGAGATTGGCGATGCAAGACAACGAGTTGATGCCATGTGGCCTGAACATCGTCCCGCGCCGCGCCGGGCTGGGCGCCCCACACATTGCGGGTGGTGAGCGAACGCTCAACCCGTTGAATCTGCTCGGAATATCCGACCCTGTCGAGCGTGGCGCGCAGCCGCGTGCTTTCCGCCGCCGGATCGTCGGTGTGCGAATAATTCGAGAAGGCGCCGATGATCCCGGCCCGCAGCTTGTGAGCGTCCGGGTGGGCCAGTTCCAGCGCGGCGACTTCCTCCAGATGATCGTGCAGCAGCCAGGGGTGATTGAGCAGCGACAGCAGGATCAAGGCCTCGCGCCGGGACATCGCGCTGCGCTGGCCGCGCATCACCGACGAGGCCGCAAGCTGCGGACTGACGGCCTGATAAGGGCCCCGGGGAACAGTGCGCGGACCTGTGGACAGGCCGCCGCGCCCCTCGTTCCGCCCGGCTCCACCGGGAGCGAACGGGGCCCTCGCTGAAAACCGGCGCCCTGATTCGCCGCCAAAGCCGCCCTGGCCGCGAAACCCGCCGCCGCGCGGCCCGTCGCGATAGCCCTGATAACCTCCCTGCGGCGCGAACGCGTTGCGCAGCCGGTCGGCGAAATCCTGCCGGTAATAGCGCTGCACGACGTCGTCGCGAATGCCGCCGGTCAATTCCCTGATGCGCGCTTCAAGCGCGGCGCGGCGCTCGGGCGTGCCGAAGCTGCCGCCTTCGATCTCGCGCGACCACAGAACGTCCGCAAGCGGGCGCGCGGCGTTCAGCACCTCGTCGATTGCGGCGCGGCCGCCGGTGCGGGCCAGATCGTCGGGGTCCTGTCCCTCGGGCATGACCGCAAAGCGCAAGCTCTTGCCGGGCTTGAGATGCGGAAGCGCCAGATCCGCTGCGCGCAGCGCCGCGCGCTGGCCCGCGCCGTCGCCGTCGAAACACAGGATCGGCTCGTCGGCCATCTTCCAGAGCAGCGCAAGCTGGTTTTCGGTGAGCGCGGTTCCGAGCGGCGCGACCGCGCCGGGAAATCCCGTTGTCACCAGCGCGATCACATCGACATAGCCTTCGGCGACGACGACCTGCGCGCCTTCATGCGCGGCCTGCCGTGCGGTCGCGATGTTGTAGAGATTGTCGCCCTTGTGAAAGAGCACGCCGTCGGCGGAGTTCAGATACTTCGCCGGTGCATCCTTTTCCATCGCCCGGCCGCCGAAGGCGATCACGCGATTGCGGGCGTCGGTGATGGGAAACATCACGCGGTCACGGAAGCGATCGTACGGGACCGGAATATCCTCGCCCGCGCTGAGTAGCCGCGCCTCAATCATGTCGTCGACCGAAACGCCGAGACCACCGAGATGCTCCTTGAGCGCAAAACGCTCGGGCGGCGCATAGCCAAGGCGGAACTGCAATTGCGTGGCCGGCGTGATCCCGCGATCGGCGAGATAGCCGCGCGCCTTCGCGCCCGCGCGCGAGGCCAGCGTATCTGCATAGAACTTCGCGGCGAGGTCCATCACGTCATAGAGCGTCTTGCGGCGCTGCTCATGACGTGCGGCGTCCGGCGTCACCGCGGGCAATGGCATCCCGGCCTGCGAGGCCGCGACCTCCACGGCCTCGACAAAGCCGAGGCCTTCGGTTTCCATGATGAAATCGAAGATGTTGCCGTGCTTGCCCGAGGCAAAGCAGTGATAGAAGCCCTTCTGGTCGTTCACCGTGAACGAGGGCGTCTTCTCCTGCTTGAATGGCGACAGCCCCTTGAACTCCTTGCCCGCGCGCTTGAGCTTGACACGCCTGCCCACGACTTCCGAAACCGGAAGCCGGGCACGCAGCTCTTCGAGAAATTGGGGCGTAAAGCGCAAGGTCTGACGACTCAGTGGTTTGCCAACCGATCATGAATATAGGATGGCCCGCCGCCAGCCCCAACCCGGAGCGGATTGTCGCCGCTATTCACAGGCCCTATGGTCCGGTTCCGCGATGAAATTCCGCAATGAAAGCAAGAACAATGGCCGCTGCCCCGAAATCCCTGCTCCAGATCGCCGGAGCCCCGCTGACTCCGAGCCCGCTGGATAAATCCGCTCTCGTCATCATCGACGCCCAGCTCGAATACACCAGGGGCGGCCTGCCGCTGGACGGCGTCGATTCCGCCATTGTCGAAGGCTCCAAACTCCTGAAACTGGCGCGCGAGCGCGGCGTGCCGGTGTTTCACATCGTCCAGCACGCGCCCGCAGGGCGTCCGCTATTCGCCGAGGATGGGCCCTATGCGGCGATCGTGCCGCTGCTGGCGCCGGCTGCGGGCGAAGTCGTGGTGCGCAAGGCATTGCCGAATTCGTTTGCAGGTACCGATCTCGATGCGCTGGTGAAAAGCACGGGCCGCACCGAACTCATCCTGGCCGGTTTCATGACCCACATGTGCGTCAGCGCCACGGCCCGCGCCGCGCTCGACCTGAAATACCGCACCACCATCGTTGCGAATGCCACCGCAACACGCGACCTGCCCGATCCTCTGGGCGGCACGATTCCGGCCAGCATCGTCCATCGCGTGGCCTTGAGCGAACTGGCGGACCGGTTTGCAATCGTCGTGAAAGACACCGCGGTGCTGACGCCGGCGGCGCAAGCCTGACTACATGTCCATCTCGTCGAACCGGCCGGACTTGATCCGCTCACGTCCCTCGACCGGCCGGTTATAGACATACATCCAGGCGTCGGACGTCGTCCCGTCCGCAAGAACGACGGGCTGAAGCAGGCGCAGATACTGTGTCGGCTTCGGATCGTCCGGACCGCATCCCTCATAGCGGTCGAGCGCCGCGAGAAGTTCAACATCGCGAAGGTCGAACAGATCGCCGAAGACCCAGTCATCGGGCGAACTGGAGGGAACGGCACCAGGATAATGTGTGATGCGGTACAGCCGCCCGTTGTAGCGCGCCTCGCTGACATGCTTGCCCTTGGCCGCCAGTTGCCCCGCCAGCGGATGACGGGAGCCGCGCCGCAGGGTGCCATAGACAAAGAGAAGCTCGGTCATTCAGCCCGCCTTTGCTTCGATCACCTCATCGCTGACGACCACGAACTTGTTCAGCGCCATCCGCCCGAATGTGGTGGACAGCGCGACATCGGCTGCGTCGCGCCCGGTGCCCATCAGGATGCGTCCGATGCGCGGCTTATCGTGACGCGCATCGAACGTGTACCATTTGCCTGAAAGATAAACTTCGTACCAGCCTGAAAAATCCATCGGCGCGGGATCGGGCGGAATTCCGATATCGCCCATGTATCCGGTCACGTAACGCGCCGGAATGTTCATGCAGCGGCACAATGTCAGTGCAAGATGCGCAAAATCGCGGCAGACGCCCTCGCGCTCCTGAAAGACATCGTAGGCCGACTTGGTCGGGCGGGCACGCTGGTAGTCGAATCGGACATGGTTATGCACCCAGGTGTTGATCGCCTGCACCCGCTCCCACCCCGGCGCGGTATGGCCGAACTGCGACCAGGCGAAATCGACAAGCCGGTCGGTCTCGCAATAGCGGCTGGCCATCAGATAAAGCAGCACCTCGTCCGGCAATTCTTCCACTGGCATCTGCTGCGCCTCCGGCACAACGGCATCCGGCAGGCCGGTGTCGCGCACCAGCGCGCTGCCCCGGAAGGTGATCCCGCCCGGCGGCGCGGTGAGGCGCCCGCAGACATTGCCGAAACTGTCGTGAAAATAGCGGATGCGGACATCCGGCTCGGTGACGATGACTTCTTCGCCCACGATGTCGCGCGCGCGCGAGGGATGAATCCGCAGCATCACGACCATGGGCGTTTCCGCCACCGCACCATAGGAAATCTCGAAACCGACCCTGATCAGCATGCCACACCTTTTTGCTCCTCGCCCACGGAGAGCACGTGAATCGTCACATCCATGCCGAGACAGGCGTCGGCGGATCCGAGATATGTGCCGTGCAGCGGCACCGCCTGATGCGGGTCACGCGCCACCGCCACACGGATAAGATCGCGGCTGCCGACGATGCCGTTGGTCGGATCGAATTCGATCCAGCCCGCGCCGGGCAGATAGGCGCGCACCCAGGCGTGGGTATTGCCGCCGCCGACATAGCCATGAGCCTCGTCACCCGGAATGAAAATGTAACCGCTGACAAACCGTGCGGCGATGCCCAGACGCCGCAGCGCTTCCATCATGAACAGCGCGAAGTCGCGGCAGGTCCCGGAGCCGATGCTCAAGGTGTCGAGCGGATGCTGGGTGCCGTGTTCGTGCCGCTTGCGATAGCCGAACGACTGCCGCACGCCATGGGTCATTCCGGTGAGCAGATCAATGGTGCGGGTGCTGTTGCCTTCGCTCAGAAACTGCCGGGCCCATGCCGCCAGCGCGCCATCGGGATCGCTGTATTGCGGCGTCATCGACGGCAACAAGTCGGCCAGTTCGTCCGGCGCGTAGGCGAAAGGATAGTCGTAAGCCTCATCATCCGGCGTCAGCTCGATGTTCTCGAGCGGATAGTGTTCGACGGTGACGGTGGAGTCGAACACCAGCCGGTCTGACTCAGTGTCGAAATCGGCAATCGCCACGCTGTTGCCGAACACATCGTGGATGCGGCGCAGCGACGATGGCGTAGGGAAGATCTCCAGCCGCTCCGACAGAACATGGATGTCATGGCCGTCGCGCGGGCGAAACATCAGCCGGTGTTCGCCGAACGCCACCGGGCGATCATAGCGATACTCGGTCTTGTGATGGATGGTCAGGAGCGGCATCGCCTCGAACACGCCGATTGAATTCGTCCGCGAATCGTACATGCTGTTTCTGCTGCATTTCCGGCTAATTGTTGGGCTTGGATGCCGCCAAGACAGGCAACGAGAGCAAGCACCCGACCGACATGGCCCTGCCCGCTTCAGCCGACACCTTACGACACCCGGGACGACTCCTGGATGCCGACGAAGTTCCGCCGGTCATGGAAGAAAATGCGGGCAGCCAGTCCCCGTTCTTCTTCACCTGCGATCACTACGGCCGGCTGATCCCCCGCGCGCTCGGCGATCTCGGCGTGGCAGCCGGCGAAATGGAGCGCCATATCGCCTGGGACATCGGGATCGCCGGTGTCGCGACCATGCTGGCGAAGGAGATGGACGTCCATCTGATCGCGCAGCGCTATTCCCGCCTTGTGATCGACTGCAACCGGCCATTCGAGAGCCCGGGATCGATTCCGCTGATCAGCGAGGCGACGGAGATTCCCGGCAATGGCGGCCTCGATCCGGCGCAGGCCGCCGCGCGCCGCGAAGCGATCTTCACGCCCTATCATGCGCGGATCGCGCAGGCGCTGGATGCCCGTAAGGCGCAGGGTCTGCCGACCATTCTGGTGTCGCTGCATTCCTTCACGCCGGTCTATGCCGGCATCGCCCGGCCCTGGCATATCGGCACGCTCTATCACCGCGACGACCGGCTGCCGCATCTGCTCCGCGACAAGCTGCGCCTCGAAGGCGACCTCGTGGTCGGCGACAACGAGCCCTATGCCGTCAGCGACGCGACCGACTACACGATCCCGGTCCATGGCGAGAAACGCGGACTGATGCACACCGGCATCGAAATCCGGCAGGATCTGATCGGCGATCAATCCGGCCAGCAGCAATGGGCCGAGCGCCTTGCGCGCATCCTGCGCGAAATCGAGGAAGACCTGCACGCCAGGAAGCTGATGCCTGCGGAGTAGCGAACGCACGATTCTCCGTCATGGCCGGGCTCGTCCCGGCCATCCACGTCTTGATGAGGATTCAGAAAGACGTGGATGCCCGGCACAAGGCCGGGCATGACGCAGGTTGATCAAATTCGCCGAACAGAGGGCTATCCCTTCATCGCGACAAAATAAGCCAGCGCCCACATCACCGCCACCGCGACCCACAGAAACCACGCCGCCGTGGCCCGCGGCTCCAGCACCGACTCGGTCGGATTCTGCGGATTGACATAAACGTCGACCATCGCGCCTTCCGGATATTTCTTCACATATCGCTGCACGCCCCAGTCGGAGGTGGAGGACACCTGCCCGTTCATGCGGGCGACAAGGCCGGTATACTCCGCGTTCTCGTAGCGGTAGGTGTAGGAAATATTCGCCCTGAACATGATCGGCCCGCGCGCACCACTGTCATCCGCACGAGCGCGGAAGCGGTCGAGGCCCGATGTCCTGATCCTGCCTTTCACCACGGGCCATTTGCGCGCCTGCGCCGCGTGACGATGCAGGCCGACGGCGAACAGCGCGATGACTGCGCCGAACGCACCAAGTGCCACGGCCACCGGTGCGTTCGTGATACGTGTGGAAGCAAGTTCGGTGAGCTTGTTGAATCCGATCGCTCCGCCGAACACCAGAACGACGGCGATCACCACCATCCAGCCGATGCAGCCCCACATGCCCTTTGGCATGTCGCGCTCCAGCACCGCCTCATTGCGCCTGTTCGGATTGTAATAGACGGTCACCGCCGTGCCGACGGGATAGCGCGCAAGGGTTTCCGCGACTTCAAAGTTGCCGCGATCCTCGCCGATGGTGACGCGGTTGTTGCGATAGGTCTGCCCCGCGATCACATATTCATAGGTGACGTTGGCGAAGTTGCGTTCTTCGTAATAGTGCCCCTCCTCGCGGTTGCCGTCGATCACCCGCACATCGCGCGTTTCGGGCTTCGAGATCACCACCTTGCCCGGCACGCTCGGCCAGTCGCTGGCGGCACGCACTTCCAGATGTTTGTAGATCGCCGCAAAAACGATCAGGCCGACCGGAGCCAGCAGCATCGCATAAACGAACCACGGAATATCCGGCAGCATGCTTACCTCGTGCGCGTCAGGGCGAGCCAGATGCCGCCGCCGATCATGAATCCGCCGGAGATGCGCGAGACCAGGCGCACCCGCTTCGCCGACAGCAGTTTGCCTGCGCGCCCGGCCAGCAGCGCATAGGCCCCGTCCGACAACGCGGCGATCACGGTAAAGGTCGCGCCGAGCAGCACCACCTGCGGCAGGTGATCCTGCTGCATGTCCACGAACTGCGGGATGAAGGCGCCGAAAAACACCAGCACCTTCGGATTGCTGAGAAGAACCAGAAAGCCCTGCAGGAAAAACCCGCCGCGCGGCGGCGGTGGCGCATCGGTCGCCGCCATTACGCCACTGGATCGGACCAGCCTGATGCCGAGCCAGACAAGATACGCAGCGCCGGCGAAGCGCACCCATTCAAACCAGTAGCCCATGGTCGCCATCAGCGATGTCAGGCCCACCGCGATGATGCCGATGATGATCACCAGGCCGAGTTGCGCCCCCGCGATGTTCGTCAGCGCGGCGCGCGTGCCATAACGCAGGCCGTTGGCGATCACCAGCGTGACGATCGGACCCGGCAGGATCGCGAGCGCGACACAGGCGGCGACATAGGCGAGATAGACCTGAAGCGACATGAGAATCCCCGATGCGGTGAAGCCGCATCAAAGAATGAGACGCCGCGGGAAAGCAAGCGGTTCACCTTCGCGGGGATAATTTTGGGCGAGAGCCATCGCGCTGGATTCGCGAAGCCTTCCGGCGCGAAAGCGGGGACCCATATCCGCTCGCCAGATCACCGTCATCCTGAGGTGCGAGCACTTGCGAGCCTCGAAGGATGATGGTGAGTTCGCACTTCCCGGCCGTCATCCTTCGAGGCTCGCGCGCCACGCGCGCTTCGCACCTCAGGACGACGCGCTATCGTACAGATGGGTCCCCGCCTGCGCGGGGACGACCAAGAAAATTTTACCCCAATCTCCGCAATTCCCGCCGCAGCACCTTGCCGGTCGCCGTCATCGGCAAGGTCTCCGCGAACTGGATGTGGCGCGGATATTCATGCGCGGCGAGTTGCACCTTGACGAAATCCTGAATCTCCTTCGCCAGCGCATCACTCGCGGTGAATCCCGGACGCAGCACGATCCACGCCTTGATCGCCTCGGTGCGGATCGGATCGGGAACGCCAACCACGGCCGACATCGCCACCGCCGGATGCTTCATCAGCGTGTGCTCGATCTCGGCGGGACCGATGCGATAGCCGGCGCTGGTGATGACATCGTCCTCACGGCTGACATACCAGAAATAGCCGTCATCATCCTGCACGCCAAGATCGCCGGTGAGCAGAAAGCCGTTCGCGTATTTCTTCGCGGTCGCGTCGGGGTTCTGCCAGTATTCCAGCATGGTCACCGGATTGGGCACACGCACACCGACAATGCCGCGGGTGTTGCGCGGCTGCTCCTGGCCCTGCTCGTTGACGATGCGGACATCGAAACCCGGGGTTGGCTTGCCCATCGAGCCGGGCCGGATCGGAAACAGGTTGGAATTGTTGGCGAGCACCAGATTGCATTCGGTCTGCCCGTAGATCTCGTGCACATCGACGCCGAAGGTGGCACGCACCCACTCGATCAGTTCCGCGCCAAGCGACTCGCCGCCGGAGAAGATGCTGCGCAGCCTGACGCCGGGATGTTTCACGTCGGCCTGGCGCATCAGCTTCAGAGCCGTCGGCGGCAGGAACACATTGCGCACGCCGTAATCGGCCATCAGTTTCATCGCGGCCTGCGGCTCGAATTTCCTGGCGCGATAGCCAAGCATCGGCACGCCGTGATACCAGGCCGGAAACAGCGCATCGAACAGACCGCCGATCCACGCCCAGTCCGCCGGGGTCCACATCAGGTCGCCGGGCTTCGGCAGAAAGTCATGCGCCATCTCGACATTGGGCAGGTGGCCGAGCAATACGCGATGCGCATGCAGCGCACCCTTCGGATTTCCCGTGGTGCCGGACGTATAGATGATGATCGCCGGATCGTCCGGGCTGGTATCGACGGTCTGGAAATCCTCCGAGGCATCCTCGATCGACTGCCAGAACGATTTCGCCCCGGCATGAATGGTGCCGCTGGTGATGTAGATGTCCTGCAGATGCGGAAGCCGGTCGCGGATTTTCGAGAGCTTCTCCCAGCCGCCCTCGTCGGTGATGACGGCTTTCGCGCCGCTGTTGGAGAGGCGATATTCCAACGCGTCCTCGCCGAACAGCGTGAACAACGGAACGGAAATCAGGCCGGAACGAAATGCGGCGAGATGCGCGATCGGCAACTCCACCGACTGCGACAGAAACACCGCGACACGGTCGCCGCGCTTCAGGCCATCGGCCTTCAGCACATTGGCAAAACTTTTCGACAGTGCACTGATCTCATCGAATGACAGCTTCTGCGTGCCACCATCCTCATCCACATAGATCAGCGCCAGCCGCCCACTGCCGTCGGCATAACGGTCGCAGCAGGCGGTTGCGATGTTGAATCGCGCCGGAATGTCCCAGCGGAAGTTATTGTAAAGGTCGTCGTAGGTGGCGGCTTGAGGAAGCATGGCGGACGCTTTCGAGACCTTACGCTGTCGCTGCAACATTTCCGATGTCGTCCCCGCGCAGGCGGGGAACCATAACCACCAGATTCATTTTGAAGTGCGGGCGGAGCAAACTCCTGGAAACATCTCAACGACAGGGAGTGTGGGTCCCCGCCTGCGCGGGGACGACGAGAGTTTGGGAATCGCATTAACCCGTCAGCGCGGCCTTCACCAGGCCGCTGGCCTTGCCGAAATCCATCTGGCCGGCATACTTCGCCTTTAGCGCGGCGATCACCTTGCCCATGTCTTTCATGCCGGCGGCGCCGGTCTCCTTGACGATGGCGGCAATCGCGGCGTTCACCTCGTCGTCCGACATCTGCTTGGGCAGATAGGCCGAGATCACCGCGATCTCCTCGCGCTCCTGCGCGGCGAGTTCGGGCCGCCCGCCCTTGTCATACAGCGCGACCGATTCCTGACGCTGCTTGATCATCTTCTGCAGCAGGCCCAGGAGGTCCTCGTCGCTGAGGGGCGGCTTGCCCTGCCCGCGCGCGTCGATGTCGGCGTTCTTCAGCGCCGAATTGACCATGCGCAGCGTCGACAGCTTGCGCTCGTCCTTCGCCTTCATGGCGTCCTTGACGGCGTTGTTGATGGCATCGCGCAGCATCGGTCTCTCCCGCTTCAAATCAATTTGCCGCTGATTTAGGGCGTTTCGCGCCCTTGCACAACCGACAGGCTACATCTCCAGCCAGTCGAGCAGCGCCTCGGTCATCGCGTCCGGTTTCTCAAGCTGCGGAAGATGGCCGCAATCGGCGACCTTCACGAACTTCGCGCCCGGAATGGCGTTCGCCATCTCCACGGACGCATCCTGAGGAACCATGTTGTCGGTGTCGCTGGTCAACACCAGAGTCGGGCACTTGATGGTAGAAAGCGTTGGACGCGAATCCGCACGGCCCATAATCGCTTCCAGTTGCCAGACGAAGGCATCGGGGCCGACGTCGTCCGCCATGTCCATCACGATCTGCTTTAGCCGGGCATCGTTCGCGCGCGAGGGATGAACGAATTTTTCAAACAGACCATCCATGACCTGGCGATAGTGCCCGGCCTTCACCTCGGCGATCAGCCCGCGGCGGCGCTCGGCGGCTTCCGGTGTCTCCGGCCGCGCCGAGGTATTCAGCAGCGCCAGCCGCCCGATCCGCTCGGGCGCTTGCCGGATCATCTCCAATATAATGTAACCGCCCATCGAATGACCGGCGAGCGCGAAGCGCAGCGGTGCCTCGGCGAGAATGCGCCGGGCGATGGTGGCCATATCGCCGCCGCGCGCATGGTTGGCGAACCCGACCGGCCCCTGCCGCCACAGCGCGGGCAACTGCGGATCGTAGATGCGCGGCGAGCAGCCGAGGCCGGGAACAAGCACAACGGGAAGCGAATGGGGCATGAGAGACTCCGGACAATCCTCATGGTGAGGAGCGCCGCCTTCGGCGCGTCTCGAACCATGAGGTGATGATCCTCATCCTTCGAGACGCGCGCAAGAGCGCGCTCCTCAGGATGAGGGAAACATTGAACTACGCCACCCCGCGCGTGCGGCCTTCCCAATAGGGCGCACGCAGCGCCTTGCGGTCGATCTTGCCGAGCCCCGTCACTGGAATGGCGTCGACAAAGTCGATGGTCTTGGGCGACCACGGCGCACCGCGCTTGTCCTTCACATGGGCCTGCAGTTCGGCGGCGCCGGAATTGGCGCCGGCCTTCAGCACCACGAATCCCTTGACCGCCTCGCCCCACTTCTCATCGGGAATGCCGATCACGGCGGCGGAGGCCACCGACGGATGCGACATCAGCGCATCCTCGACCTCGCGCGGATAGATGTTGAAGCCGCCGGAGATGATCATGTCCTTGGTGCGGTCGACGATATAGAAGTAACCGTCTTCATCCTTCACCGCGACATCGCCGGTGTGCAGCCAGCCGCCGCGCAGGGTTTCGGCATTGGCTTCCGGCCGCTTCCAGTAACCATCCATCACCAGCGGCCCGCGCACGCAAATCTCGCCGGGCTCGTTGATGCCGACTTCCTTCATGTCCGCATCGAACAGTTTGACATCGACACCGGGACTGGCTCGGCCGCAGGAGCCGAGGCGTCCGGGCTTGGTCTCGTCATGGTCGATCTTGCGCATGGAGGTGATGATTTGCGGCGCTTCGGTCTGGCCGTAAAGCTGCACGAACACCTTGCCGAAAATCTTCATGCCTTCCATCAGCCGGTCCGGCGACATCGGCGCGGCGCCATAGACGATCATCTGCAGCGACGACATGTCGTGACGCTTGCGCAGATCCTCGTTGTCGATCAGCGCATAGATCAGCGTCGGCACCAGGAACGTCGAATTGATCTTTTCGGATGCGACAACACCCGCGTAAACTTCCGGCTCGAAGCCCTGCACCAGACGCATCAGGCCGCCGCGCATCATCACCGGAAACAGCGTGACGCCGGCGGCGTGGCTGATCGGAGTCGCCGCGAGAAAGCGGATCGGTTCGGGCCAGTCCCAGTCCGAATAAAGCAGCAGCGTCATGGTCACCAGCGCGCGATGCGACAGCATCACGCCCTTGGAACGGCCCGTGGTGCCGCCGGTGTAGGCCAGAAACGCGATCTCGTGGGACGCACTCTCATCCACCAGCGGTGCAGGCTTGACCGTGGCAAGGTCCGGCATGATGTCACGCACGCCATCCATCGGCCCGATCGAGTAGAGATTTTTCAGTCCCGGCACACGGCTCTTGATGGCGAGGCCGCGCGGGCCGAACTTCGCGCCCTCCACGATCAGCAGATCAATCTCGGCGTCTTCGATAATGAAGGCATGATCGTCCTCCGCCGCCATCGGATGCAGCGGCGTGTAGCGCACGCCCATCACCAGCGCGGCGCAGATCGCGGCCCAGGCTTCGGCGCGATTGCTGGCCAGAATTGAAAGCGCGCTGCCCTTCTTGAGGCCGAGCGAGCGGAACAGGCTGATGAACCGGCCCACGGTGTCGCCGAATTCGCGGTAGCTCCAGCGCACCTTGCCGTCGGCGATGGCCGGCCGGTCGCCGAACCGCGCGATGGCGTTGACCACCAGATTGCCGATGGTTCCGCCGGAATGAAGGTGCCGCAAATCGGGCGTGGTGGTCGCCGTGTTCATCCTTAAGTCTCCTGCCTTGACCGCTGTTCTTTTTATCGCCGCGGGGGCGCAGATTAGGCAGCCCCTGCCGGGTGTCAAATATGTGCAAATGACATGGTTTTCGGGCCTTTCTGCCTTTGACGCGCCGCGGCACAGGAGTTATGTCATGGGCTTATGACGACATCAGACAATTCCCCAGCCTGGCCGGACCTGAAACCGACCGCGCTCCTCGTGCTTGCCGATGGCACCGTGCTGGAAGGCTTCGGCCTCGGCGCAGAGGGCCAGGCGGTCGGCGAAGTCTGCTTCAACACGGCGATGACCGGTTATGAGGAAATCCTCACCGATCCATCCTATGCCGGGCAGCTCATCACCTTCACATTTCCTCACATCGGAAATGTCGGCACCAACGATGAAGACATCGAAACGGTGAACATGGCGGCGACGCCGGGCGCGCGCGGCGTGATCCTGCGCGCCTCGATCACCGATCCGTCGAACTATCGCGCAACAAAGCATCTCGATGCCTGGCTGAAAGCCCGCGGCATCATCGGCATTTCCGGCCTCGACACCCGCGCCCTCACCGCGCTGATCCGCAGCAAGGGCATGCCCAATGCCGTGATCGCGCACGCGAAGGACGGCAGGTTCGATCTGCATGGCCTTAAGGAAGAAGCCCGCGAGTGGCCGGGCCTCGAGGGCATGGACCTCGTGCCGATGGTGACCAGCACCCAGCGTTTCAACTGGGACGAGACGCCATGGGAATGGAACGAGGGTTTCGGCAAACAGGACAAGCCGGAATTCAATGTCGTCGCCATCGACTACGGCATCAAGCGCAACATCCTGCGCCTGCTGGCTGGTGAAGGCTGCAAGGTGACGGTGGTCACGGCGAAAACATCCGCCGACGACATTCTGGCCATGAAGCCGGACGGCGTGTTCCTGTCCAACGGCCCCGGCGATCCGGCAGCCACCGGCGAATATGCCGTGCCGGTCATCAAGAAGGTTATCGAGTCGGGGACGCCGACCTTCGGCATTTGTCTCGGTCACCAGATGCTGGGTCTCGCCCTTGGCGGCAAGACCATGAAAATGCATCAAGGCCATCACGGCGCGAACCATCCGGTGAAAGACCTCACCACCGGCAAGGTGGAAATCACGTCGATGAATCACGGCTTCGCGGTGGACAAGACCACGCTGCCGGGCAATGTCGAACAGACGCATATCTCGCTGTTCGACGACTCCAACTGCGGCATCGCGCTGAAGGACAAGCCGGTGTTCTCGGTGCAGTATCATCCCGAGGCCTCGCCCGGCCCGCGCGACTCGCACTACCTGTTCACGCGCTTCGCCGACCTGATGCGCGAGAAGAAGCGGGCGTAACGCTACGCCGCGCTGAGTTCGGCCCAGTCGAACTCAGCTTCGAGCAGATGAAACGCGTCGTCTCCGATCTCGCCCGATTCGCGCATCTCGAACAGCACCCGCCGCGCGGCGCTGATCGCCTGCCGCCGCAACGGATCGGCGGGCAGTTCGCTGGAGGTGAGACCGTCCGGATTGTTTTCCGCCCGATCAAGCAACTGGCGGTATTCCAGCCGCAGCAACTCGGCTTCCGGCGTGGTGTTGCCGTCGATGGCTTCCAGCGCGGCATGAAACGCCGCGCGCCGTGCCCAGCCGACCTCGTGCCCCACCGGGTCGCCGTCATCGAGCGCGAACCACGCGATCAGCGGCCGCAGCGTCAGCCCCTGAATCACCAGCGTGCCGAGCACCACGCTGAACGCGGTGAGCAGGATCAGGTCGCGATAGGGAAATGCCTCTGGCAGCGCGAACGCCGTGGCCAGCGTGACGATGCCGCGCATGCCGCACCATGAAATCAAGAACGCGCCCCGCAGCGAGGGCCGGCCCATGGCCGCGCGGCGCGGACTCCATCCGAGCCGCTCCATCGCCGCGATCAGCAAGGTGGTATAACTCGTGACCCAGACGATCCGCACAAGGATCACGGTCGCCAGCACCGCGGCCGCAACCAGTACGTAGTTCTGGCGATCCGATGCCTCCAGACCGGCCCAGATCGGACGCAACTGCATGCCGATCAGCACGAAGGCCATCACATTCAGCAGGAAGACGACGGTTTCCCACACCGCGAAGGATGGCACCCGCAACCGTGCCGGTGTGCGCGCGGGCGCGCTCCGCGCAATCGTGATGGCATAGACCACGATGGTGAGAATCGCCGAAAGCTGAAGCTGCTCGGCCGCGATCCAGACCAGAAAGGTGCCGGCGAACTGCATCACGATGGCGGTCGGCACATCCTCGATCCGCGCCATGAGCAGCATCGAGAGCTTCGCGAGGACAAATCCCGCGATCAGGCTTCCGGCAATCGCATAGGCCAGGATCGGGGCCAGATGCGTGACGCTCAGCGACGACGCCATCGCCGCCCCCACGGCCACGCGATAGATCAGCAGCGCGCTGGCGTCGTTGAGCAGGCTTTCGCCTTCGAGAATTTTCAGCAGGCGATATGGCAGCTTGACGCTGCGCAGGATTGCCGTGGCCGCCGCGGCATCGGGCGGCGCGACGATGGCCCCGAGCGCGATGGCCGCCGGCCATGGCATCGCGGGCACCATCCAGTGCGCGACCACAGCGACGGCCGCGGTGGTGACGCCGACCGCGGCCAGCACCAGCATGGCGACCGGAAACCAGTTGTCGCGAAGGTCGCGCAGCGAGGTGTCGAAGGCCGCATCCAGCAGCACCGGCGCGACGAACAGCGCCAGCGCCAGGCTTGGCTCCAGCGTCCAGTTCGGCGCATCCGGCAGAAACGCGATGGCGATCCCGCCAAGCGCGAGGAAGGTCGGATACGGCACGCCGAGGCGGCGCGCCAGCGCCGACAGCAGCATGGCCCCGAGCAACAGGCCAATCAGCCATTCAAATGCGTGCAAGGGTCATCCCCTGATGATGGATCAGCTTACGCGATCATGATGTCAGGGGCAAAACGCACTGACTGCGCGCGGCCCGCGCTTGCTTCAGTACCGAGAGACTTTTACTTTTACATGATGCAGATCATTTTTATCGCAGGGCGAACAGATGACCTCCCCGATATCCGGCTTCGACTACTTCAACGGCATCAAGAACGGCATGATCGAGCCGCCGCCGATGCCGAAACTGTTCGGGATTGAAATCGTCGAGGTCGAGCCAGGTCATATCGTGCTGACGGCGACACCTCGCCCCGAGCACAACAACCCGATGGGCATCACCCATGGCGGCTATGCCGCCGTGCTGCTCGACACCTGCATGGGCGGCGCGATTCATTCCGCCCTCAAGCCGGGGCAAGGTGTGGTGACCCTTGAATACAAGATCAACTTCATGCGGCCGATGTCGCCGAAGACCGGACTTGTGCGCGGAGAAGGCCGCGTGCTGCACACCGGCCGCCAAGCCGGCATGTCCGAGGGCCGCCTGTTCGACTCCAATGGCAAGCTGCTGGCCCACGGCACCACCACTTGCCATATCGTCGAGATAAAGGCGTAACGGCGAACCGGGCGCGACTACGCCTCGTTGCCGCCTTCCTGCCGGGTCGCCTCGAACAGGAACCAGGTTCGCCGCTCGGTCTCGTCGATGAAGTTCTCGAGGATGCTGGCGGAGGCCACGTCCTCGGCGTCGTCGCAGATCTTGTGCGCCTTGCGCATGGCGGCGGCGACCTTCTTGTTGTCGTTCATGAGTTCGCGCAGCATCTCGCGCGGCGGCACGAACTTCTCGTCGTTGTCCTTGATGGTCTGCAGCTTTGCGATATTGCCGATCGAGCGGATGGTGTTGCCACCGATCTTGCGGACCCGCTCCGCCAGCACGTCGGTGGTGGCGAGAATCTGGTCGGACTGTTCGTCCAGCAGCAGGTGATAATCGCGGAAATGACGTCCGCTGATGTGCCAGTGGAAGTTCTTGGTCTTCAGATAGAGGGCGAAGGCGTCGGCCAGCAGCGCGTTGAGCGCGGCGGAGACCTTGGCGACATCCGCCGTGTCGAGATCGGTCGGGGTGTCGAGATCGGGGGAAACGCTGGACCTGGTTTTGCTCACGGCGGGGCTTCCTGTTAGGTACCGGGGGAATGACCGGCGATGGACATGCATCGTCAGACGCTCTAACGCATCCTGGCCCCGCAGGTTCCTGCGCCGGGAACCCCTCCCTGGAGGTGTGATCGAGCCGAAAACCGGTGGTTTTCGTCCATCATGCCCAGTCCGGACAACGCCGATGGACGACTGGATCGACTATTACGATTCGACCCACACGATCTATGTCAGCAAGCTGCATCGCGACGTCCATTTTCGCGTGGTCGCCAATGACATTCTGTCCTATGTCCCCTCGCCCGACGCCGTAGTGCTCGATTATTCCTGCGGCGAGGCGCTGTTCGCCGCGCAGGTCGCCGCCGCCTGTCAGAAGCTGATCCTTGCGGAACCTGCACCCGGCGTGCGCGGCCGCCTCTCCGCCCGCTTCGGCCCCAATCCGAAAATCGCGGTCCGTTCGCTCGACGAGCTTCAGCAGTTGCCGGACGGATCGATCGATCTCGCGGTGATGATCTCGGTCGCCCAGTACATGACTCCGGCCGAACTCGATGCCACCTTTTCCCTGATGCGGCGCATCCTCAGGCCTAGCGGGAAGCTGGTGCTCGGCGACATCCTGCGCCCGGACGTCGGCGCCGCTACCGACGTGGCGGCATTGCTGAAACTCGCGGTGAAGAACGGCTTCCTCACTGATGCGCTGTGGGGCCTCGCGCGCACGGCGCTGTCGGACTACTGGCAATTGCGCCAGAGCATCGGACTGCAGCGCTACAGCGAGGCGGACATGCTCGCGAAGCTGAAAACGGCGGGATTCGAGGCGTCCCTCGCCGGGAAGAACGTTGGCTATAACCCGGCACGCATGACATTCATCGCGACGCCGCGTTCCTGATCGCGACAACTGCGCACATTAAGGTTAAGCCCAACCCCTCGTGGACTCTGCGTAACAAGGCGGTAGTCTCCCGCCATGGCCCGGTGGCGGAATGTTACGCGGAGGCGCCGCAAACGCTTCACATCCTGGTTCAAATCCAGGCTGGGCCTCCAATTTCCCTGATCAGCGCCCCTGCGGGGCACAAGCCTGAAAAACCGCCTGAAAATGGCGGTTGATGCGGCTTTTAAGGTCTTTCACCGTCCCGGAATCTGGTCTAAAGACACCCCGCGCGCATGGCCCCCCAAGCGCCGGGTTCAAAGGACGCGCGAACGCGCGCCCTTTTTTTATGCCCAGTTTTGCCTCAGCCGCAATCCGCCCCCTCTCCCCGGCGGGGAGAGGGTTGGGGTGAGGGGGCTCATCGGGAGATGCTCAGCTCTTGAATAATGGCCTGAAGAACACCGTCGAGATTGCCCAAAACGTCATGATTCCAGAAACGGATGACGTGGTATCCGGATTCTTCAATTACCCTGCTGCGCTTCGCATCCTGACCGGCCCGTTCGGCATGTTGTCCGCCGTCGATCTCAATTACCAATTTCAGGTCCGGAGCAACAAAATCCACGATGTAGCCGAAAAGCGGCTGCTGACGCTTGAACTTGACGCCGGCCAAACGGCGAGCGCGGAGTCGGCTCCACATCAGTTTTTCCGCGTCGGTCATCCTTTGGCGCAGGGCACGCGCCCGTCCGTCCACCATAGAACCCCCTCACCCTACCCTCTCCCCCACGGGGAGAGGGTTTCAGCGCGGCGACCTGTCTTTGCTGTCGCAAACCCCAGTTCGATCCACTATTGAGCGACAATGCCTAAACGTACAGACATCTCGACGATCCTCATCATCGGCGCTGGCCCCATCGTGATCGGCCAGGCCTGCGAGTTCGATTATTCCGGCACCCAGGCGGTCAAGACGCTCCGCGAGGAGGGCTACCGGATCGTGCTGGTCAATTCCAATCCGGCCACCATCATGACGGACCCGGAACTGGCGGACGCGACCTATATCGAGCCGATCACGCCAGAGATTGTCGCCAAGATCATCGAGAAGGAACGCCATGTCGTCCCCGGCGGCTTCGCGCTGCTGCCGACCATGGGCGGCCAGACCGCGCTGAACTGCGCGCTGTCGCTGCGCCGGCAGGGCACGCTGGAGAAGTTCGATGTCGAGATGATCGGCGCCACCGCCGAAGCGATCGACAAGGCGGAAGACCGCCAGCTTTTCCGAGAGGCCATGACCAAGATCGGGCTCGAGACGCCGAAGTCGCGGCTCGCCAATGCCTCCGCGCTGAAGAAGCAGTACCGCGACGAGTATCTCGCCCAGAAGGCCAAGCTCTCCGGCGAAGCGCTTGCCGAGCATGAGCGCCAGTGGGTGCTGCATGAAGGCGACCGCCGCAAACGCTATCAGGAATATGCGCTCGGGCAGGCCATGATGGCGCTGTCCGAGATCGGCCTGCCCGCGATCATCCGCCCGTCCTTCACCATGGGCGGCACCGGCGGCGGCATCGCCTACAACCGCGAGGAATTCCTCGACATCATCGAGCGTGGCCTCGACGCCTCGCCGACCAACGAAGTGCTGATCGAAGAGTCGGTGCTCGGCTGGAAAGAGTACGAGATGGAGGTTGTCCGCGACAAGAAGGACAACTGCATCATCGTCTGCTCGATCGAGAACCTCGATCCGATGGGCGTGCATACCGGCGATTCCATCACCGTCGCCCCCGCGCTGACGCTCACCGACAAGGAATATCAGATCATGCGCGACGCCTCGCTGGCGGTGCTGCGCGAGATCGGCGTCGAGACCGGCGGCTCCAACGTGCAGTTCGGCGTCAACCCGGCCGACGGCCGTATGGTCGTGATCGAAATGAATCCGCGCGTGTCGCGCTCGTCCGCGCTGGCCTCCAAAGCCACCGGCTTTCCGATCGCCAAGGTCGCCGCCAAGCTCGCGGTCGGCTACACGCTGGATGAAATCGCCAACGACATCACCGGCGGCGCGACGCCGGCGTCGTTCGAGCCGACCATCGACTATGTGGTCACCAAGATTCCGCGTTTCGCGTTCGAGAAATTCCCCGGCGCCTCCACCACGCTGACCACCTCGATGAAGTCGGTCGGCGAAGTGATGGCGATCGGCCGGACCTTCCAGGAATCGCTGCAGAAGGCATTGCGCGGCCTCGAGACCGGCCTCACCGGCCTCGACGAGATCGAGATCGAGGGCCTCGGTCAGGACGACGACAAGAACGCGGTGCGCGCCGCGCTCGGCACGCCGACGCCGAACCGCCTGTTGCAGGTGGCGCAAGCCATGCGGCTGGGCTGGTCCAACGAGGATATCTTCACCTCGTGCAAGATCGACCCGTGGTTCCTCGCCGAGATGCGCGGCATCATCGAGATGGAAGCAAAGGTCAAGGAGAACGGCCTGCCCGGAAACGCCCACAGCATGCGGATGCTGAAGTCCATGGGCTTCTCCGATGCGCGGCTCGCCGTGCTCTCCGGCAAGACCGAGGCCGAGGTGAAGGCCGCGCGCCGCGCGCTCAACGTGCGGCCGGTGTTCAAGCGCATCGACACCTGCGCGGCGGAATTCGCATCCCCGACCGCCTACATGTATTCGACCTATGAAGCCCCGTTCGCGGGCGCGGCGGCGGATGAGAGCGATCCATCCGACAAGAACAAGGTCATTATTCTCGGCGGCGGACCCAACAGAATTGGCCAGGGCATCGAGTTCGACTATTGCTGCTGTCATGCCTGCTTCGCGCTGCACGACGCGGGCTATGAGACCATCATGGTCAACTGCAATCCGGAAACGGTCTCGACCGACTACGACACCGCGGATCGTCTCTATTTCGAGCCGCTGACCGCCGAGGATGTTCTCGAAATCATCGACACCGAGCGCAGCAACGGCACGCTGCACGGCGTGATCGTGCAGTTCGGCGGCCAGACCCCGCTGAAGCTCGCGCGCGCGCTGGAGGAAGCGGATGTCCCGATCCTCGGCACCTCACCCGACGCCATCGACCTTGCCGAGGACCGCGACCGCTTCAAGCGCGTGCTCGACAAGCTGCGCCTCAAGCAGCCGAAGAACGGCATCGCCTATTCGGTCGAGCAGGCGCGCCTCGTGGCCGCCGATCTCGGTCTTCCGCTTGTCGTGCGCCCGTCCTACGTGCTCGGCGGCCGCGCCATGCAGATCATCCGCGAGGAATCGCAACTCGGCGACTATCTGCTCGGCACGCTGCCTGAACTCGTGCCCGCCGATATCAAGGCGCGCTACCCCAACGACAAGACCGGCCAGATCAACACGGTGCTCGGCAAGAATCCGCTGCTGTTCGACCGCTATCTGTCCGACGCCACCGAAGTCGACGTCGACTGCCTGTGCGACGGCACGGATACGTTCGTGGTCGGCATCATGGAGCACATCGAGGAGGCCGGCATCCATTCGGGCGACTCCGCCTGCTCGCTGCCGCCCTATTCACTCGACGCCGCGATGATCGCCGAGCTCGAACGCCAGACCCGCGAACTGGCGCTCGGCCTCGACGTGGTCGGCCTGATGAACGTGCAATACGCCATCAAGGATGGCGAGATCTACGTGCTGGAAGTCAATCCGCGCGCCTCGCGCACGGTGCCGTTCGTCGCCAAGGTGGTCGGCATTCCGGTCGCCAAGATCGCCGCGCGCATCATGGCGGGCGAAAAGCTCGCCGACTTCCGCCTTAAGCCGCGCAAGCTCGATCATGTCGGCGTCAAGGAATCGGTGTTCCCGTTCGCGCGCTTCCCCGGCGTCGATACCGTGCTCGGCCCGGAGATGAAATCGACCGGCGAGATCATGGGCATCGACACCTCGTTTGCCGTGGCCTTCGCCAAGAGCCAGCTCGGCGGCGGCACCCGCGTGCCGCGCAAGGGCACGGTGTTCGTGTCCGTTCGCGAAACCGACAAGGCGCGCATTCTCGACGCCGTGAAGCAGTTGTCGGACGCGGGCTTCAAGGTGATCGCGACCTCGGGCACCCAGCGTTTCCTCGCCGAGAACGGAGTGCCGGCCGAGAAGATCAACAAGGTGCTGGAAGGCCGTCCGCACATCGTAGACGCCATCACCAATGGCGAGGTGCAACTCGTTTTCAATACCACCGAAGGCCCGCAGGCGTTGGCCGACAGCCGCTCGCTGCGTCGTGCTGCCCTCTTGCATAAAGTGCCTTATTACACCACTCTTTCGGGTGCGCTGGCAGCAGCACAGGGCATCCGGGCCTATCTGGGCGGGGATCTCGAGGTTCAGACCCTGCAAGGTTACTTTCCCGACCTTTGAAATTGTTCGCCGGTCTTCGGGGCCGGCGGTGTATAAGTGGGGTTTGCGGCGGGAACCGCCTGCCGCACTCGGTTCTTATTCGTTGCCCGGCAGCGCTGCCGGCGAGATCACACAAGACGTTTCGTGCTGACGCAACTGTTCGCCGCACGAAATTCAGGGACGACGAAATGGTTGAAAAGATACCGATGACCCAGGGCGGCTACACCGCTCTCGAAGAGGAATTGAAGCAGCGCCAGTCGGTCGAGCGTCCGCGCATCGTGGAGGCCATTGCCGAAGCGCGTTCGCATGGCGACCTGTCGGAAAACGCCGAATACCATGCCGCGAAGGAAGCGCAGTCGCACAATGAAGGCCGCATCGCCGAGCTGGAAGACAAGCTCGCGCGCGCCGACATCATCGACGTCTCCAAGCTCTCCGGCGATACCATCAAGTTCGGCGCGACCGTGACGCTGATCGACGAGGACACCGAGAAGAAGGCGGTCTGGCAGATTGTCGGCGAGTCCGAAGCCGACGCCAAGCAGGGCCGCATCTCGATCACGTCGCCGCTGGCGCGCGCGTTGATCGGCAAGAAGAAAGGCACATCGGTGGAAGTCGTCGCGCCCGGCGGCGCCAAGGCCTACGAGATCACCAAGGTGGACTGGAAGTAAGTCTCCCGTTCGCACTCGCGTTCAAAATGGCCGGGTCATTGCCCGGCCATTTTTGTTTTTGGACTTCAGTTTGCTGGAATGAGCAGAAGTTTCTAAGGGCCCTCGCGGGGACGACACCATTGTGCATCCCACAAACACCAATAATACTATGGTGTGGCATCTCTCAGCGTCGTCCCCGCGAAGGCGGGGACCCAGACTTGACTGAACGAGGAGCATACGTGTTCCACGTCTACATTCTCGCCAGCCAACAGAACGGAACGCTTTACATCGGCGTGACAAACAACGTCGCGGCCCGACTTGAACTTCATCGGCTCGGTCATGGATCGGAATTCGTAAAGCGCTACGGCGTCTATTCCTCGTGTATGTCGAGAGTTATGCCCGTGCAGAAGAGCCCATCCAGCGCGAAAAGCAGATGAAAAAATGGAATCGCGCCTGGAAAATCCGGTTGATTGAACAGGACAATCCGGAATGGAGAGATTTGTCCGACATGATAGTCTAAAGAAAGATGGGTCCCCGCCTTCGCGGGGACGACGACGGTTTTGAGATATGCGCTTCCGCCCGATCCTGCTGACGCTGACCATCGCGCTGGCTGCCACCGGCGCGCGCGCCGCCGAACTCGAGGTTCCGCCGCCCGCCAAGCCCAAGGAATTATCCGTTTACGTCAACCAGCCGCACTGCACCCGGTGGACCGACGAATGTGTAAGCTGTACGCGCGGCGATGACGGCCGGGCGCCGGTCTGCTCGAACATCGGATTTGCCTGTCAGCCCAAGGCGATCCGCTGTATCGGCGATCTCCCGCAGAGCGAACCGCAGAAGAAGTAAGAACCGGTTTCCGAAGAGAAACCAGGGCACATGCGCAACACTCGCTTTCTGGAATTATTCCGGACAGTCTGACGAAATCGTCATCGCCCGGCAGGCGCGGCCCGCTTTCGCTTCGCCCGGCGGCGCGATAACAAAGTGCGTGGAATCAAACAGGGGGCTTTCCATGGATTTCAGATTTCTCGAACCGTACCGCCCGCAGCTTCTGAGCCTGCTGCGCATCATGACCGGCCTGCTGCTGTTTCAATACGGCGTGGCCAAGATCCTGAAGTTTCCGGTTCTGCCGTACTTCGCCAACATCCCGCCGCTGATCACCGTCGCCGGCACAATCGAGCTGATCCTCGGCGCGCTGCTGGTGATCGGCCTGTTCACGCGCCTGAGCGCCTTCATTCTGTCCGGCCAGATGGCGTTCGCCTATTTCATCGGCCATGTCTTCAAGACCGGCACGCCGGTCTGGCATCCGCTGAACAATGGCGGCACCGGCGCCGCGCTGTTCTGCTTCGTCTGCCTGTATCTGGCGAGCGCGGGTCCCGGCCCGTGGAGCGTCGACGCCTCGCGCGGCAAAGCCTGATCGCTATTTAACGAAGAACACCACCGTCAAAGCCGCGCCGATGGCCACCACCACGGCGCGGATTATTTTTTCCGGCACGCGGCGCGCGATCGCCACGCCGTAATATCCGCCGAGCGCGGAGGCCGCGATGGTCACCAGCGCCTGCGGCCAGTGCACCAGTCCGCCGGCGATCAGCAGTGCCGACGATACGATCTGAATCAGAAACGCCATCAGCAGCTTGATCGCATTGGCCTTGTGGTAATCGCCGCCCGCGACGATCGCCAGCGCGGCCAGCATCATGATGCCGACACCGGCGCCGAAAAATCCGCCGTACACCGAGACCACACTCATCACCACATAGGCGACGAGTTTTGCGACGCCATGCTCGCCCTGCGACCATGGCGCAACGAACGCACGGATTTGCGCGCTGAATGCGAACATCAGGGTCGCGACCAGCAGCAGCCACGGCACCAGCGGACGAAAGCCGCCGTCGCCCAGCCAGATCAGCAGCAGCGCGCCGACGCCGCCGCCGATCAGGGCGAAAATCGCGAACGGAATCATCTCGCGGAAATGGGCGCGAATTTCCGCGCGATAGCCGACGGCGCTCGACAGATTGGACGGTGTCAGCGCCACCGCGCTGGTGGCGTTGGCATCCAGCGTGGGCAGACCGCTGGCGACCAGCGCAGCGAATGTGATGAACGTGCCGCCACCAGCGACGGCATTGACTGTGCCCGCGGCAAATCCCGCCACGGCCAGCACAATGGCCTGAAATAAAGTCACGTCAGCCCCTTCACGCAATTGGGCGCGAGGGAAGCGCCCGGCACGGGCTTTTAGAGGGTCGCGGTACGGAGGAAAATGCTTCAGACCGGTGAGGCGCCATGCGCAAACGCGAGGATCGGCCGTCGCCTTCGAGGCCGCCGCTTCGCGACGGCACCTCAGGGTGACGGGAAACGAATGCGGAGACAGCAATGGAGCGTCATCCTGAGGTGCGAGGGCAACGCCCGAGCCTCGAAGGATGACCGCACGACTCACCCCTGCGGGACTTTCAATTCCAGCGGTACGTCCGGTGCGTCCTTGGAATTGTGCAGCACCAGCGAGGTGCGCACATTGCGCACATGGGGCGCGGCGGTGAGGTGCGAGACGAAGTTCTGGAAGGTGCCCATATCGGGGGCGACGCATTTGAGGATGAAGTCGATCTCGCCGGACAACATCCAGCATTCGCGCACCAGCGGCTCCTTGCGCACGAAATCTTCGAACGCGCGCAAATCCGCATCCGCCTGACTCGACAGATGGACCGACGCGAACACCGTGACCTCGAACCCGAGCGACGCCGGATTGAGCAGCCCGCGATAGCCGAGGATATAGCCCTCCTCTTCCAGCGTCCGGACCCGGCGCAGGCACGGGGGCGGCGAGATGCCGACCCGTTTGGCCAGTTCGACATTGGTGATCCGGCCATCGGCCTGAATCTCGTTCAGAATTTTCAGGTCGATTTCGTCGAGGCTTTTTGACACGCGGGTCTGATCCATGGGCTGGGATGTCCGGCCGGTTCGGGACTGTTCTAGCCATCGGATTGCGGTTGCGCAATTTTATTTCGTGCGCCGCCTATCTCTTGCTGGCTGGGGAAAATTTCGCGATAGGGGTTGCATATCTTGCATAGCTCGCTGGATGGCCTACATTTGGACATGCACTTTTAACGCCCCAGCGATGCCTTTGCGGGCATTTCCCGCCTCTTCGCTGATCACTCCATGCAATAACACCACCGAAGGTCGCGTCATGGCCGCTCCTGTTCATGCCAAAGTTGTCATCATCGGATCGGGGCCTGCGGGCTACACGGCAGCGATCTACGCCGCGCGCGCCATGCTGGAACCGGTGCTCATCCAGGGCATCCAGCCCGGCGGCCAGCTCACGATCACCACGGATGTCGAGAACTATCCGGGTTTTGCCGACGTCATCCAGGGTCCCTGGCTGATGGAGCAGATGGAGAAGCAGGCGGCGCATGTCGGCACGAAGATCGTCACCGATCATGTCAACAAGCTCGAATTCGGCCAGCGCCCGTTCCGTATCTCCACCGACAGCGGCGATGTCTATCTCGCCGACGCCGTGATCCTCGCCACCGGCGCGCAGGCACGCTGGCTCGGTTTGCCCTCGGAAGAGAAGTTCAAGGGCTTCGGCGTTTCGGCCTGCGCCACCTGCGATGGCTTCTTCTACCGTAACAAGGAAGTTTTCGTGATCGGGGGCGGCAACACCGCGGTCGAGGAAGCGCTGTTCCTCACCAACTTCGCTTCCAAGGTGACGCTGGTTCATCGCCGCGACAGCCTGCGCGCCGAGCGCATCCTGCAGGACCGCCTGTTCAAGCATCCCAAGATCAGCGTGATCTGGGACAGCGCGATCGACGAAATCCGCGGCGAGGACAACCCGTCCAAGGTGACGCATATCCGCCTGAAGAACATCAAGACCGGCGCTGTGTCCGAATATCCGGCCGACGGCGTCTTCATCGCCATCGGCCATGCGCCCGCCACCGAACTGATCGCGGGGCAGTTGAAACTCAAACCGTCCGGCTATGTGGAGATCGCTCCGCATTCCACCGCAACCTCGGTCCCCGGCGTGTTCGCCGCGGGCGACGTTGCCGACGAAACCTATCGCCAGGCTGTCACGGCTGCGGGCCTCGGCTGTATGGCAGCGCTGGAAGCGGAACGCTTCCTGGCGCACAGCGCCACCGAACGCGCAGCGGCGGAGTGACCATGCCTCGAACACGCGATGGATTAAGCGATATGGACTGGGACAAGCTGAAGGTGTTTCACGCGGCCGCGGAAGCGGGCAGCTTCACCCATGCGGGCGAGCAGCTCGGGCTGTCGCAGTCGGCGGTGTCGCGCCAGGTCAGCGCGCTGGAACAGGAACTGGCGGTCTCGCTGTTCCATCGCCATGCCCGCGGCCTGATCCTCACCGAACAGGGCGACCTGTTGTTCCGCACCGCCCACGACGTCTTCATGCAGTTGCAGGCGGCGAGGGCCAAACTCACCGACAGCCGCGAACGGCCGAGCGGCGACCTCAAGGTCACCACCACGCCGGGCGTCGGCATCAACTGGCTGATCCCGCGGCTCGGCGAGTTCACCGCACTTTATCCGGACATCCGCATCTCGCTGATCGTCACCGACGAGGAACTCGACCTGTCGATGCGCGAGGCTGACGTCGCGATCCGCACCCGCAAGCCGACCCAGCCGGATCTCATCCAGCGCAAGCTGTTCTCGATGGGCTTTCATGCCTATTGCTCGCCGGAATACGTCAAGCGCCACGGCACGCCGCGGACCCTGGACGAACTGGATGACCACCGGATCATCGTGCTGAGTGACCAGAACGTGCCGCAGCACCTGCAGAACCGGAACTGGCTGGTCGAAGCCAACCGCAACGGTTCCGGCCCGCGCGAGGCGGTGTTCAAGGTCAACAACATTCTCGGCCTTGTGCGCGCCTGCCAGCAGGGCCTCGGAATTGCTGCGCTGCCGGACTACCTGGTTGAGGACAACAACCGCCTCGTTCAGCTTTTCAGCGAGGCCGACTCGATTCAATTGGATACGTATTTTGTCTATCCCGAAGAATTGAAGTCCGTGGCACGCGTGCAGGTTTTCCGTGATTTTATCGTGAGTAAGGCCCAGCGCTGGCCGTCCTGACGGCGATCCCGGCGGGTTCAAACGGCCGTTTGAGCCCGCATCCTGAGCATGACTGACATACCGGGATCGGAGTTGTCCGCATGGGAAATCGCGGCCCATACTCTCCTCACACTGATTGAGCGTTTTGCGCACTGTCCCCCTCCTCCAGCGAAACGCGCGCTCAGTTATCCCTCTTGGAAGGTGATTGTGTCGGCCTCACGTGGCCAAAAACTAAACAGGCCGGGCTTCTTAGCCCGGCCTTTTTTCATGGCCCTTACCTGGCTTAGGTCATGGCCGGGCTTGTCCCGGCCATCCACGCCTTCTCAAACTTCCATTCAAAGATTCCAAGAAAGAAGACGTGGATGCCCGGCACGAGGCCGGGCATGACGGTATTTGAACAATTTGCGCCCCATCAGGCCCGCAGTTTCACCCGCGACAGGCGCAGCGCGTTGCCGATCACGCTGACCGACGACAGCGCCATGGCCGCAGCTCCGAGCATCGGTGACAGCAGAATGCCGAACACCGGATAGAGCACGCCCGCCGCCACCGGGACGCCCGCGGCGTTGTAGAGGAATGCGAACACGAGGTTCTGACGGATGTTGCGCATGGTGGCGCGCGACAGGTGCCGCGCCTCCACCAGCCCCATCAGGTCGCCGCGCAACAGGGTGATGCCCGCGCTCTCGATCGCGACGTCGGTGCCGCTGCCCATGGCGATGCCGACGTCCGCCGCCGCCAGCGCCGGGGCATCGTTGATGCCGTCGCCGGCCATCGCCACTACCCGGCCCTCGCCGCGCAACTTCGCAACCGCATCGCCCTTGCGTTCCGGCAGCACGTCGGCCTCGACCTCGGTGATGCCGAGCGTTCTGGCGACCGCCTGCGCGGTGGTGACGTTGTCGCCGGTCAGCATGACAATGCGCAGGCCATCGGCGCGCAACTGCCTGAGCGCTTCAGGCGCGCTCGGCTTGACCGGGTCCGCAATCGCAATCACGCCGGCGGCGCGGCCATCGAGGGCCACATGGATCGCGGTGGCGCCCCGTTCGCGCTGCGCACGGGCGTCGTTGTCCAGTGCGGCGGTGTCGATGTTTGACTGCTGCATGATCGCGGCATTGCCGATCACAATGCGACGGCCGTCCACGGTCCCGGTCGCGCCCTTGCCCGCCGGAGAGTCGAAGTTCTGCACGTCACTGAGCGCCAGGCCTTCGTCTTTCGCCGCATTGAGGATCGCAAAAGCCAGCGGATGTTCGCTCGCCCGCTCGACGCTGGCGGCGAGCCGCAACAATTCGTTGCGCTCGATTCCATCGGCGGCGACAACCGCCACCACCTTCGGCTTTCCTTCGGTCAATGTACCGGTCTTGTCGATCACCAGCGTGTCGACCTTCTCCATCCGCTCCAGCGCCTCGGCGTCGCGGATCAGAATGCCGGAACGCGCACCGCGCCCGACGCCGACCATAATCGACATCGGGGTCGCGAGCCCGAGCGCGCACGGACAGGCGATGATCAGCACCGTTACCGCCGCGACCAGCGCGTAGGTGAAGCGCGGATCGGGACCGAACACGGCCCAGGCAGCGAACGCCGCGAGCGCCGCCGCCATCACCGCAGGCACGAACCAGCCCGCGACCTGATCGGCCAGGCGCTGCACCGGCGCGCGCGAGCGCTGCGCCCGCGCGACGAGATCGACGATCCGCGCCAGCATGGTATCGCGGCCGATCTTCTCGGCGCGGATCACAAGGCCGCCGCTCTGGTTGACGGTGCCGCCGATCACCGGCGCGCCGACGGCCTTCTTCACCGGCATCGACTCGCCGGTGACAAGCGACTCATCGACCAGCGACGAGCCTTCGGTGACCGCGCCGTCCACCGGCACCTTCTCGCCGGGGCGGACACGCAGCAGGTCACCCACAGAGATGGAGTCGATCTCGATATCTTCATCGCCCTGGGCGCCGATGCGCCGCGCTGTTTTCGGCGCAAGTCCGAGCAGCGCCCGGATCGCACCGGAGGTCTGCGCGCGAGCGCGCAGTTCGAGCACCTGTCCCAGCAGCACGAGAACGGTAATGACGGCGGCTGCCTCGAAGTACACCGCGACCGCACCGTGATGATCGCGGAAGGCATCCGGAAACACCTGCGGCGCGAATGTCGCTACCACGCTGTAGATGTAGGCCACGCCGGTGCCCATCGCGATCAGCGTGAACATGTTGAGATTGCGCGTCCTGACTGACTGCCAGCCGCGTTCAAAGAACGGCCAGCCGGCCCACAGCACCACCGGCGTCGCCAGCGCGAAGCCGAGCCAGTTCGAGGCCTGCGCTTCCATGAGATGAATGCCGCCGAGATGCGCGGTCATCTCCAGCACGAACACCGGCAATGTCAGCGCCAGCGCGATCCAGAACCGCCGCGTCATGTCGATCAGTTCAGGATCTGGCCCATCGTCCAGCGATACGGTTTCCGGCTCGAGCGCCATGCCGCAGATCGGACAGCTTCCCGGCCCGGCCTGACGCACTTCGGGATGCATCGGACAGGTGTAGATGGTGCCTTCGGGCAGCTTCTCGTCCGGTTGCGATGATTTCGGCGCGAGATATTTCTCGGGATTGCCTTCAAACTTTGTGCAGCAGCCCGCCGAGCAGAAAAAATATTCCTGCCCCTTGTAAGCAAACCTGTGCTTCGCGGTGGCGATGGTGACCATCATGCCGCAGACCGGATCGGTCGCCTTGCCTGCTTCGGCGCCGCCATCGCCTGCCGTAGGCGCACCATGCGAATGGCCGTGAGCGTGGTGAGGATGCTGATCGCGACCGGCAGGGGCATGCTGGTGATGGCCTCCGCAACAATTCCTGTCCTTGTTCTGTTGATCGCCCGACGCCACGGCACTCTCCGCTTGCAGATTATACCCTATAGGGGTATATAGTATGACATGCGACAGGAAATCAAGTCATCTTGCCTGAAACGGCTGAAACGGATCGAAGGCCAGATTCGCGGACTCGCGGGGATGGTCGAGGACGATCGCTATTGCATCGACATCGTCACGCAGATCGCGGCGGCGCGCACGGCGCTGCGGCGGGTCGAGGAAGAGATCTTGCGCGACCATGTCGCGCATTGCGTGGAGCACGCGATCTCCTCGGGCGACAAGGCCGACCAGCGCCGCAAGATCGCCGAACTGATGGACGTGGTCAGCCGCGCGGATCGCTAGAAAAGGACAGGCATCGTGACCTGTTGAGATCATGGTTGATGGCGCATTAGCCAATCGGCGGCGGCCGTTGATAATCCGTTCATCCTAACGGCGCCTGTGCCGCAGCGATTTTTCGGCCCGTTCGCGGAGCGGACGCATTTTCCTTGTCACGCGCTCGCGAGACTCCCGCATCCATGTTTCAAACATCAACTCCGGAATTTACGCCTTCTTACGCAATTCCACCTACCTGCCGAAGTAACCGTTTCCTTCTCGCGTGCAGGCTCTCCGATGTTCAAGGTCTATAATTGTATCGCCACCGCCCATGATCTGTGGCTCGTGGGTCTCGCGGCTGTCATTTGCACCCTGGCTTCGCTCACCGCCATCAGCCTGCTTCGCCATGCACGCCACGCGACGCGCCAGATGCGTCCGGTCTGGCTCGCCATCTCAGCGATCTCGACCGGCTTCGGCATCTGGTCGACGCATTTCATCGCGATGCTCGCCTACTCGCCCGGCATTCCGAGCGCCTACAATATCGCGCTGACCGGCCTGTCGCTCGCAGCGGCGATCCTGCTCACCGCTGCCGGCCTCGCCCTGGCGATGCTGCCGGGATGGCGGCTGGGTCCCTGGCTCGGCGGCGCCGTGGTCGGCGGCGGCATCGCCGCGATGCATTATCTCGGCATGGCGGCCTTCCAGATCGGCGGCGTTATCCTGTGGGATTCGACGCTGGTCGCCGCCTCCATCCTGCTTGGCACCCTGATCGGGGCGGCGGCACTTCCAGCCGGTCTGCACGGCAGCGCGCAACGCTGGAGGATCAGCGGCGCACTGCTTCTGACGCTCGCCATCTGCAGCCATCACTTCACGGCGATGGGCGCCGTCGCGATCATTCCCGATCCCACGATCGCAATCCCGCAGTCAGCGATCCCCACGACCTGGCTCGCCGTCGGCGTCGCCGTCTCGAGTTTCACGATCATCCTGCTCTCAATCGGCGCCGCGGCGCTCGACATTCATGACCAGCGCCGCTCCGCACAGGAAGCGGACCGCATGCGCGGCCTTGCCAACGCCGCGATCGAGGGCCTGCTGGTCTGCGACGGCGAGATTGCCGTCACCGCCAACATCAGCTTCGCTACGCTCGTCGGCTCATCGTCCGACAGGCTGATCGGCGCGAAACTTGAATCGTTCATTCCGAACGCCGACGTCCGCGCCAAACTGCAAGGCGCGCCGAACCAGCCGGTGGAAGCCGAACTGCGCCATGTGGACGGGTCGATGATCCCGGTGGAGTTGATCCTGCGTCCGATCGACTTCGCGGGCACCGCGCATCACGTTATCGCCGTCCGCAACCTGCAGGCGCGCAAGAAGGCCGAGCAGCATATCCGCTATCTCGCGCACCATGATGCACTGACCTCGCTGCCAAACCGCAGCACCTTCCACGCGCGGCTCGATCACGAGATCGCAGCGGCGAAGGACAGCGGACAGAAATGCGCCGTGCTGTGTTTCGACCTCGACCGCTTCAAGGAAGTCAACGACCTGTTCGGACATGCCGCCGGCGACAAGGTGCTGCAATCGGTCGCGGCGCGTGTCACGAAGATTCTCGACAAGAACTGCATGGTCGCGCGCCTCGGCGGCGACGAATTCGCCATCCTCGTTCCCGGACTGTCGAGCCCGGCGGTGGCCGGAAAGCTGGCCGATGCCCTTATCGAGGCGCTCCGCCCCGACGACGGCAAGGCCGACAGCGACAACATGACCTCGTGCAGCATCGGCATCGCGATCTGCCCGGACGACGCCGACAACCGCGAAACACTGCTCAATCATGCAGATACCGCGCTCTATCGCGCCAAGATGGAAGGCCGTGCCACCTATCGCTTCTTCGAGGCGCGGATGGCCGCGGAGGTCCACGACCGGCGCGTGCTGGAGCACGATCTGCGCCAGGCCGTGGCCCGCGGAGAATTCACTCTCGTCTACCAGCCGCAGGGCGACATCCAGACCGGCGGCGTTGTCGGGTTCGAGGCGCTGCTGCGCTGGAATCACAAGGCCCGCGGCTCGATCTCACCGGCGCTTTTCATTCCGATTGCGGAAGAAACCGGGGCCATTCTCGGCATCGGCGAATGGGTGCTGCGGGAGGCGTGCAAGCAGGCCGCAACCTGGCCGAGGCCGCTGACCATCGCCGTCAATGTCTCCGCCGTGCAGATCTACAACGAGAACTTCGTGCAACTGGTGCACGAGGTGTTGCTGGAAACCGGCCTCGCGCCGAGCCGGCTCGAACTCGAAATCACCGAGACCGCGCTGGTGCGCGATCTCAACCGCGCACTCAATACGCTCCGGCGCATCAAGTCGCTCGGCGTCCACATCGCGATGGACGATTTCGGCACCGGCTATTCGTCGCTGTCGAATCTGCGCGCCTTCCCGTTCGACAAGATCAAGATCGACGGCTCGTTCATCAAGTCGGTCAACACCAACGCGCAGGCGGCGACCATCGTGCGCGCGGTGCTGGGACTTGGCCGTGGCCTCGGCCTGCCGGTGCTGGCGGAAGGCGTCGAGACGCCGGCCGAACTGGCGTTCCTGCAATCCGAACTGTGCAACGAGGTTCAGGGCTATCTGGTCGGACGCCCCGCGCCGATCTCAACATTTGCAGCGCTGACCCATGACGAGAGCCCAGCGGCAACCGCGGATGACGTTCAGGTCCAGTTGGCGAAATCCGCCTGACGGGTCCAGATCGGGATTGGGAGGATGGTACAGTTGGGTGGGATCGAACCACCGACCTCCGGATCCACAATCCGGCGCTCTAACCAGCTGAGCTACAACTGCATTTTTGATCGAACGGCTGCCTGAAGGCAGCCCCGCACCGGGCGGCGATTTCGCGGGAAACTAGGTGCAACGCCGCGCTTTGGCAAGACGGTTTGACCCTGAATGCGCTCCCGCGAACAATCTTGATATGGGTGATCCCGGACGGGCGGACGGTTCAACCCGCCACCCTGTTTTTCACCGTCAGATGCCCGGCTTGAACGCCCTGGCCGCGCCGGCTGCGATCGGTTCGACCGCCTCGACAGCGACCTTGTGGGTCAGCGTGGCCAGATCCTGCGTCTGGGTGCTGAACACCTCGAACTGCTTGCGGGCATGGGCATTCATCAACTCGAACGCCTCGGGAAGTGATTTCACGCCCATCAGGCTCTGGGTGAAGGCGAAGGCCGCCTCGGTGTTGGTCTGGGCCATGCCGATCACCGTCGTGGTGAGGTCGCTGGCGCCTTTGGTGGCTGAAGCGTAGATGGCCTCCAGCGCATCGTTGTTGGAAACGGCCGCATCCTTGAGCTTCTGATAGCCGTCGCGGGCCTGGAAAACGCCCATTTCCGCAAATGCCCGGAACTGTTCCGGCAGTTTGAAAGGGACGACGGCAAAGGGATCGTTTGCGCTCATCAGGACAGTCCTTGTGTCTGGAAATTGGAGCGGCCGGGACAGTGCCCGCCATGCGCGGCCTCGAGGGACAACGCGCGATGTCAGTTTCGGTTTGGTACTATAGAGACGAATATTGTGCGTTGCAACAAATTATGAGCCGGACGCCTGACCCGGCGCTCCGCCGGATCAGGGTCCGTGCCGGAAGACCGGCGGCTTATTTGGGCTTGGTGGCATCCATGGCGGCGCGGGTGACCGCCTGCCCCATTTCACTGGCCTGCTCGGCGAGGGCGCGCATCTGGCCCTGAACATATTCGGTGTGGAGACGCATCACCTCGGTCAGGTCCTTGGCGTGGATCAACTGCTGGGCATAAGCCAGCGAGGACTGGACGTTCTTTTCGGCGAAGGCGATCGCCTTGGTGCTGATTTCCTTGGCGGCCTCGCCGGGCGGGCCGAACGACGCGCCGCCGAACGCGGCCGCGGTCTGCTGCGCGCTGCTGATGAACGATTCGAATGCCTTGCGCGCCTGATCCAGACTCGCTTCCGCCATCGACCGCATTTCCTTGGGAATCTCGAACTGATTGCCTGACATGTCGCACCCTCCTGTATTCGGACCCTGACGGATCCTGCTTGCAACTCACCGCCGGGCGACACCCCTTATGACGCAGCGCAACGACAGTTCCTGCGGGTCCATCGTGACCGTTTGGATATCTTTTGCAACACCCAACGCCCGAGCCGCCGCACGGTTCGATGCACCGCGGAATTAAGGTTATCGCGGGTTAGTCTTGCGCCCCACTGGTGGACCTTGCGGCAGACGCGCCATACTAATCATTTGTTAAGACTGCGAATCCCGACCCGCCGCACACAGCGGCGCTCTCAAGTGAGTGACAGGCCTGTTGTCGACCATGAGCGAAGCCGATTTCCAGCTCCACGGCATCCGCGATCCGCGCCTTGCGGCTCTTGCGACCAGCGCACTGCCAGCATGGGTCTGGTCGATCAACGGCGCGCGTATTCTCTGGGCCAACACCATCGGCGCGCGGCTGTTCGGCGAGCGGAGCGCCGCCGCGCTCGCGGAACGAACCATCGGCCCGGCCGATCCACAGCGCCGCCAGGCGGCGCAGCTCGCAGCACGGCTGTCGCCGGCCGGCGCGCCACGGCTGGAGCGGCTGCGCGGATTCGGCGCACCGCTCGGACGCCTTCTGACATGCACATGCGCGCGCCTCACCTTCTCCGACGGCAGCGCAGGAATTCTGATCGCAGCCACCGAACCGGTGGGACGCCCCCTGCCCCTCACCGAGCGGCTGGCGCATCTTGTGGACAGCGTGTCGATGCCCGCGATGACCTTCACGCCGGAAGGCGCGCTGGCCGGAGCGAACGACGCGGCGAAAAATATCCCCGGCCTGTTCGGCAATCTCAACGGACCCGGATTCGACGAGGCCCGCAGCATCGCGCTCCGCGACGGACAGGCCACGATGAAAATGGATCTCGGCCGCGTCACGCTGCATCGTGCCGGCAGCGGAGACACAACCGCGCTGGTGGCGCTGATCGGCATGGCGATCACGCCACAGCCCGCGCCAAAGCCTGCCGCCGTGATTGTCGAGCCGGCCACGCCGGTTGCTGCCGCAAACCCGCCCGCCGAACAGCCGGTCGCTGTTGCCGTGGACGCCGCACACGATACTGCGGCTTCGCTTCATGCGCAGACAATGCCCGAAGCCGTGGATGAGGTACCGGAGCCGCAGGCTGCCGTGACATCCTCCGGCGTGCTGCCAAGCGACGTGTTCGGTTCGGCGTTCGATGATGCGCCGGAAACAGGAACTCCCACGCAATCCAGCGCGCAACCCGCAGCACCTGAGAATGACGCCGCCGAGCCCGCAGCGCCGTCAGAACCCGCGCATCACGATGCGCGCGCGGATGCTCCCGTCACGCGGATCTTTTTTGACGATGCGCGCAAGGCTCCCGCGGACGAAAGCGCGGCAAGCGTTGTCCCAGCGACAACGATTGAAACGCACGATGAACCGGTGACGGCGCCGCAGCAGCCGCTGCGCTTCACCTGGCACATGGACGAGCACAACCGCTTCTCGCTCGGCCACGACGAATTCAGCCGCCTGATCGGCACGCGCACCGCCGGCGCGTTTGGCCGGCCCTGGGTGGAGATCGCGGACGAACTCGGCCTCGATCCCGACAACCGGGTGACGAACGCGGCCGCGGCGCGCGAGAGCTGGAGCAACATCGTCGTGCACTGGCCCGCCGACGGCACCGGTACGCGCCTGCCGGTCGAACTGTCGGGCCTGCCGATCTACGATCATGCCGGAGAATTTCTCGGCTATCGCGGATTCGGCGTGTGCCGCGACATCGACGGCATGGCGCGGCTCGCCTCGCAGCGCCGCAGCGATGTGACATATGCGTTCAAACCGGAGTCCTCACCCGATGAAGCCGGCACGCCTGAACTGATTGCTGAGGAGAGCGTCAGCGAAGCGCCGGTGCAGGAAACAGCGCTTCCGCCTGCAATGGATGAACCCGTCGATACGGGAATGCCGCATGCTGACGCCAGCACGCAGGACAACATGCCTTCCGACACGTCACCGCTAACCGAAACGAGACCGCCCGTGGATATTCCGCAGAACGTCGTCCCGTTTCCCGTGACCGAGCCGAAGGCTCCGGCACTCACCGCGGTCGAGAGCAACGCCTTCGACGAACTGGCACGGCGGCTGTCGGCGCAACTCGATAACGGCGGACATGATACGCTGACAGATGCGTCGGTCGCCGAACTGTTCGCCGCCGATGAGATCGAACCCGCGCATGAAGCGGCGCCGGAGCCGCCCGCACTGGAGCATCCGCCCGCGTTCCTGCAGCCGGAACCTGTTCTGCCGCGCGCCAATACCGCGCAGGACCTTCAACTGTTCGACCGGCTGCCGGTCGGTGTGCTGGTCTATCGTCTCGACCGCCTGCTCTATGCCAACACGGCGTTCTTCGCCTCCACCGGGTATGACGATCTTCACGCCCTGACCGAAGCCGGCGGCCTCGACGCGCTCACGATCGAAGCGGGTGCCGGCTCCGCCAGCAGTTCATCGGAAACCGGCACGCCGGTGGTGATCGCAGCCACCAGCACGAGCGGCCCGAACAGGGGTGAGCCCGCAAAGGCGAATCTGTTCGCGATCACATGGGACGGTGAACCCGCCCATGCGCTGATCTTTTCCGGACCCCGCGCCGAGCCGCGCGGCGAGACCCCGCCGACGCCGCCGGTGATCGCGCCCGTGATCATGCCCCGCGAGGAGGACACACAGGCCGAAGAACTCGCCACCATTCTCGACAACACCGCCGAGAGCGTTGTGGTGTTCGACGGCGAAGGCCATCTGCTGTCGTGCAACCGCAGCGCCGAAGCCTTGTTCGGCCGCGACGACAACGACATGGCCGCGCTCACCGTCGCCGATCTGTTCGCGCCGGAAAGCCAGCGGGCCGTGACGGATTATATCAACGAGGTGAAAGCCGCGCCCGTCGCGGGGCTCGTGCAGCACGACCGCGAATTGCTCGGCCGCGCCCGCGACGGCCACGCCATTCCGCTGTCGATGACCATCGGGCGCACCCAGCCGAACGGCCCGCGCCTCTTCGCGATTTTCCGCGACCTGTCGCAGGTGAAGAAAGGCGAAGGCGATCTGGTTCACGCCCGGCGCCAGGCCGACCGCGCCACCAGCGCCAAGGCGGACATTCTCGGGCGGATCAGCCATGAGGTCCGCATGCCGCTCAACGCCATTATCGGCTTTGCGGATGTCATGATCGAGGAGCGCTTCGGCGCGCTCGGCAACGAGCGCTACGTCGAATACATGAAGGACATCCGCGCCTCCGGCCAGCGGGTGATCGCGATCATCGACGACCTGCTAGACCTGTCGCGCATCGAATCCGGCAAGATGGAGCTGTCGTTCGCGAGCCAGGACCTCAACAGCATGGTCGAACAGTGCGTCGCCGTGATGCAGCCGCAGGCCAATCGCGAACGCATCATCATCCGCACCTCGCTGGCGCATGCGCTGCCGACGGTGAAGGCCGATGCCCGCGCCCTGCGCCAGATCGCGATGAACCTGATCGGCAACTCGATCCATCTCGCCAATGCCGGCGGACAGGTGATCGTCTCCACCGCGACCACGGATTTCGGCGATATCGTGCTGCGGGTCCGCGATACCGGGCACGGCCTCAACGACAACGAGATCGCCGCCGCGATGGCGCCGTTCCGCACATCGGATGTGTCGGACCAGACCGCCGATGGCTCGGTCGTCAACCTGTCGCTGACCAAGGCGCTGGTGGAAGCGAACCGCGCGCAATTCCACATCAAGACCGCGCCGCATTCCGGCACCCTGATCGAGGTCGTGTTCTCCCACGCCAGCGCGATCGCCTGAGCAATCTGGAATCTCTCTAAACTTGCTCTCTCGCGACATCGCGCCGCGTGAATGCGTGCGCCCGCTGCGCTACAGAACCAGCCACGCGCTGCATGCCAGCGCCCATCATCCAGCGCCGGAGCCTTCCATGTCACGCACCCGCACTCTCGCCGCAGCATCCGCCATCGCATCCGTGATGACGATGAGCAGCGCGGCCTTCGCGCAAGGCGAAGTCAACGTCTACACCTATCGCGAGACCAAGCTGGTGCAGCCGCTGTTCGATGCCTTCACCAAGGATACCGGCATCAAGGTCAATGTGGTATCCGCCAGTTCAGGCCTTGAGCAACGCATCAAGGCGGAGGGCGCCAACAGCCCCGCCGACGTGCTGCTGACGGTGGACATCGGCCGCATCGACGAAGCCGTCAAGGCCGACATCACCCAGCCGATCAAGTCCGACGCGCTCGACAAGACCGTGCCCGCGCAATACCGCGATCCCGACGGCCACTGGGCAGGTATTTCGATGCGCGCGCGGGTGATCTATGCCTCGAAGGACCGCGTCAAGCAGAACACCATCACCTATGAAGAACTCGCCGACCCGAAGTGGAAGGGCAAGATCTGCATCCGCTCCGGCCAGCACATTTACAACAACGCGCTGTTCGCGGCCTATGTCGCGCATCACGGCGAAGCCAAGGCCGAGGAATGGCTGCGCGGCGTCAAGGCCAACCTCGCGCAAAAGCCATCCGGCGGCGACCGCGAGACCGCGCGCGATGTCGCGGCGGGCAAGTGCGATATCGGCATCGGCAACACCTATTACTGGGCGCTGATGATGAATCACGACGCCGACAAGAAGCCGTGGGCGGAAGCCACCAAGGTGATCCTGCCGACCTTCGCCGGCGGCGGCACCCATGTGAATCTCTCAGGCGTCTTGCTGGCGAAGAACGCACCGAACCGCGCCAACGCGATCAAGCTGATCGAATGGCTGGCGGGGGAGAAGGCGCAGCAGATCTATGCGGACGCCAACTATGAATATCCGGTTCGCGCCGGTGTTGCCGTGAATTCCACCATCGCCGGTTACGGTGCGCTGAAGCCTGACACACTGCCAATTTCAAAGATCGCGGCCAGCCGCAAGGCGGCCTCGACGCTGGTGGACAAGGTCGGGTTTGATAATTGAACGGAAATCCGTTGATTCTCGCATTTAGCATTTCGTCATGGCCGGGCTTGTCCCGGCCATCCACGTTTTTCTTTCCATCCGTTGAAGTGAAGGCGTGGATGCCCGGAACAAGTCCGGGTACGACGAACGATGGGATCGTGTCTTCCGCGCAAACCCACCAGCCCCTCACCCCAGCGAAAGGGCGGTTACGCCCGTCTTCGACAGACTATGCGGGGAGAGGGAGTCAAGAAACGTGACCCCCACGCGCATAGCGGAGCCCGTGGTCTCCGGCCTTGCGGCCTTCACGGCGGCGCTGGTTGCGCTGCCGGTGCTGGCGATTGTGGTGATCGCCGCGCAGCCGGTTCCCGATCTGTGGCCGCATCTGATCGACTATGTGTTGCCGCAGGCGCTGCGCGACACCGCATTGTTATTGTTTGGCGTCGGCGCGGTCGCACTGCTTGCGGGCGCGGGCACCGCGTGGCTGGTGTCGGCGCATGATTTTCCGGGACGCGGCGTGCTGCTCTGGCTGCTGCCGCTGCCGCTGGCGATCCCGACCTACATCGCAGCCTATGTCTATGTCGACCTGTTTGAGCCGCTCGGCCTCATCCATCGCATGCTGACACTGTGGCTTGCGCCGCGCGACGCGCTGACGCTGTTGCCGAACCTGCGCTCGCTGCCCGGCGCGATCCTGATTGTCGGCATCGTGCTTTATCCCTATGTCTACCTGTCGGCCCGCGCGACGTTTCAGTTGCAGAGCGCGGAATTTGCGGAAGCCGCGCGCACGCTCGGCGCGAACCGCTGGAGCATTTTTTGCCGCATCTCGCTGCCGATGGCCCGGCCCGCACTCGCGGTCGGCCTCGCGCTTGTGGCGCTGGAAACGCTGAACGACATCGGCGCCAGCGAATATCTCGGCGTCCGCACCCTCACGGTCTCGATCTTCACCACCTGGCTCAATCGCGGCAGTCTTGCGGGCGCCGCGCAACTCTCCTGCCTCGTGCTCGCCATCGTCGGCGGACTGATCGCGCTGGAGCGCTATGGCCGCCGCAACGCCGTCACCGAATTCTCGTCCGAGAGTCCGCGGCTGACACCGCGCACACCCTTCACCGGAATCAGGGGCTGGCTGGCTCTCGCGGCCTGCGCCCTTCCCGTGCTGCTCGGCTTCATTGTGCCGCTGCTGTTCCTGCTGCAGCAGAGTATTCATCGCGCCTCCATCACGATCGACGCTGCCGTATGGCGCGATGCGTTTAACTCAGTGATTTTTGCAGCCCTCGCGACGCTGGTCGCACTCGGCCTCGGCCTCGCTACCATCCTCGCCACGCGCTGGCGGCCCGGCTCATGGCGCGCCATTGCGTCGAACATTGCGCAGACCGGCTACGCGCTGCCGGGCCTCGTGCTGGCGCTCGGCCTGCTGACGCCGGTGCTCGCCATCGACAACACGCTGAACACAGTCGCGGCATGGCTCGGCTGGGCGCTGCCCGGCCTTGTTCTCATGGGATCGGGCGCAGCCGTCGTCACCGCCTATGTGATCCGCTTCCTCGCGGTGCCCACGGGATTTTTGCGCGCAGGCTTCGAGCGCATCCCGTTCGATTATGACGACAGCGCCCGCAGCGCGGGCGCGGGACAGATCACCGCCATGCGGCGCATCCACCTGCCGCTGCTGCGCCCGGCGCTGCTCGGCGCGGCGATTGTGGTGTTTGTCGATTGCCTGAAGGAATTGCCGGCGACGCTGCTGCTTCGCCCGCTGAATGTCGAGACGCTGGCGACCTCGATCTATCAGTATGCCAGCCGCGGCAGCTTCGAGGACGGATCGCTCGCCGCGCTCCTGATCGTGGCCGCGAGCATCGGGCCGGTGGCGTGGCTGACACGATTCTCGGATATGCCGAAGGGGCCTGTCTAACCCGGCTCCTCCGTGATGTCGGCACGATCCCGCTTTCGGGAGATCGAGAAAATATCCCACACCGCGATGAACATGGCGGCGATCACCGGACCGATGACAAAGCCGTTCAGTCCGAAAGCCTCGATGCCGCCCAGCGTCGAGATCAGCACCACATAATCCGGCAGCTTGGTGTCCTTGCCCACCAGCATCGGACGCAGCAGGTTGTCGACAAGGCCGATCACCAGAAAGCCGTAAGCGACCAGGATCGCGCCCTGAATGAACGAGCCTGTGGCCATCAGGTAGAGCGCGACGGGCATCCACACCAGTCCTGCACCGACAGCCGGGAGCAGCGACAGGAACGCCATCAGCACCGCCCACAGCAGCGCCGCGTTGATGCCGAGAATCCAGAAGATCACGCCGCCCAATGCGCCTTGCGCCATCGCGACCAGAATGCTGCCCTTCACCGTGGCGCGGATCACGACGGTGAATTTTTCCAGCAGCGCATCGCGCAGCGCCGCGCGCAGCGGAATGGCGTTCTTGATCCGCTGCGACAGCGCGCTGCCGTCCCGGAACAGGAAGAACAGCAGATAGAGCATGATGGCGGCGTTGACGATGAACTCGAACGTGCTCTGGCCGATGTTCAGGGCCTGCGTCGCGATCTGCTGGCTGCCCTTGAGCAGCGCGGCGGAGAGCTTCTCCTGCATGCCGCCGAGGCTGGCGACGCCGAAGCTATCGAGAATGCCGGTGATCCATTGCGGCAGGGCGTTGAGAATTTGCTGGAACAGTTTGACGAAATCGAGTTCGCCGGACTGCACCTTGGCGAACACCGCCGCCGCCTGCTGGGTCAGCGACGCGGCGATCAGCGTCAGCGGCAGGATCACGATCATGACCACGAGCAGAACCATCGTCAGCGCCGCCAGGGTGGGCTGCTGCGGAATTCGCCGCAGCAGGCGCCGGTACAGCGGCGCGAACATGATGGCGATGACCACGCCCCACAGGATCGCACCGTAGAACGAGGTGAGAATCCAGCCGAAGGCCAGCGAAACTACGACGATGAGGATCAGGAAGGCCCTGTCTTCGATACTGCCGCGCATGAGATTGTCCTTTGCCGCTGAGCGCGCCGCCGAAAAAACGCCGCAACGCCGTTGCAGCATCGAAAGGGCCTCGAATCTACTGTCAGACCTAGCATATTTGATTCTTAACTTGCTGTGCCTGGACCTGCCGCAACCGTATAATGCGTGAGATGATGGAACTTCCGAAATATCGAATCGCGGTCAAGTGCGCCCTTGCTCTCGCCGCTGTACTGTCTCTGGCCGCGTCTGCCGCTCAGGCTCAGGTCGCACCAATCCAGTACTGGGTTCCGGGTGGACCTTTCGGATACGGCGGCGACGTCACGACGCAATATTGGGGAAGCGCGCCGGACGAGGACGGTTTCCGCAAGGGCTTCTCGTTCAGCAGTTACAGCATACCGGCAAATTCATTCAACCTCCCGTTCAGCGCCGGCGCATTCACCGCCGGGAGCGGATTGTCGTCCGATGGCGCGCAATACGGCTACAGCTTCAAGGGTATTGGCGACACGCCGGTGACACTCTTCGGAGGCGTCAGTTCGCTGCGAACGACACCGGACGTCTTTACATCGATTGTCACGCCCGGCCTGCAGCCGAGCAGCACACTTGCCACCAGCGTCAACGCCGGGATCGAGTTCAAGCCGACGTCCAACGTCACTCTGTCGCTGTCAGGCAGTTTCGTTCAGTCGTCCCCGGCCCTCGATACCGACTTGCGCGCGCAATCGCCGTTCGCGCACAATCCCGGCATCTTCGGCCCGCGATAACGTCAGCTCGCTCAGGCGTTCTTCAGCGCGACGCGGAAGGTCGCCTCGGTCTTGGCCTTCACTTCGTCCAAGGTGACGCCGTCGGCGAGTTCAATCAGCGCCATGCCGTCATTGCCGTGCTTGTCGATGGTGAAGACCGCCAGATCGGTGACGACCATGTCAACCACGCGCTCGCCGGTCAGCGGCAGATTGCAGCGATGCAGCAGCTTCGCGCCATCCTTGGCGGAGTGTTCCATCACCACAACGACGCGCTTGACGCCGGCGACGAGGTCCATCGCGCCGCCCATGCCCTTCACCATCTTGCCGGGGATCATCCAGTTGGCGAGATCGCCGTTCTCGGCCACCTGCATGGCGCCGAGGATCGACAGGTCGATATGCCCGCCGCGCACCATCGCAAAGGAATCCGCGCTGGAGAAATAGCTGGTGTCCGGCAGTTCGGTCACCGTCTGCTTGCCCGCATTGATCAGGTCGGGATCTTCCTCGCCTTCATACGGGAACGGGCCCATGCCGAGCATGCCGTTCTCGCTCTGCAGCGATACGTCGACGCCGTCGGGAATGTAGTTGGAGACCAGCGTCGGAATGCCGATGCCGAGATTGACGTAATAGCCGTCGCGCAATTCCTTCGCGGCGCGGGCAGCCATCTGTTCACGGGTCCAGGCCATGATGTTCTCCTATGACTGACGGTTAGGCGCGCTTGCGCGTGGTGCGCTGCTCGATCCGCTTCAGCGCAGGATCGACGGCGATGATGCGTTGAACGAAAATGCCCGGCGTGTGGATGTGATCGGGATCAATCTCGCCGGCGGGCACCAGATGCTCGACTTCCGCAATGGTGACCTTCGCAGCGGTCGCCATCATCGGGTTAAAGTTGCGCGCGGTCTTGCGATAAACGAGGTTGCCGGCGGTATCGCCCTTCCAGGCGTGAACAATGGCGAGATCGGCGACGAGGCCCGTCTCCAGGATGTACTTTTCGCCGTTGAACTCCTTCACTTCCTTGCCCTCGGCGATCAGGGTGCCGACGCCGGTCTTGGTGTAGAAGCCGGGAATGCCCGCGCCGCCGGCGCGGATGCGCTCGGCCAAAGTGCCCTGCGGATTGAATTCGAGCTCGAGTTCGCCTGCGAGATACTGCTGCGCGAACAGCTTGTTCTCGCCGACATAGGACGAGATCATCTTCTTGATCTGGCGGGTTTCCAGCAGGCGGCTGAGGCCGATGCCGTCCACGCCCGCATTGTTGGAGACCACCGTCAGGTTCTTGACGCCGCTGTCGCGCAGCGCGTCGGACAGGGTTTCCGCGATACCGCAGAGGCCGAAACCGCCGGACATGACCATCATGCCGTCTTTGACAACACCTTCGAGCGCGGACTTCGCGTCCGGATAAACCTTGTTCATGAGGATGCAACCTGATGGAGGAAAATGGCGGCGGGCCGCAACGGGTCGAGGATTATTAGGCGAAACCTTCAAGGGCCGTCAATCGCGCCGCCGGACCGCCCCGCGAAGGCTCGCCCGCACTCCGTTTCCGTATCGCGATGTCTGCAAATACCTCTGGTTTTCCGGTGGGTTCACCAGTTTTCGAGGCTCCGGCGGCCTTGAAAGCGTCAAGAAAAGCCATCAAGTTGCAGCATGCGCCGCACCGGGACGTTTGGCCCGTGCTTTCAGACCGCAAACCTGCCGGATGAACTCATTGACGATGGCCCAAGGGATAAAGCGCCTCGGGATGCCGATTGCGGCATGCCTCGCTGCCGCGCTGCTCGGCCTGATCGCCATTTCCTGGATGATCGACCCGAACGCGGTGCGCCTTTCGGTCGAGAAGCAGATTCGCGCCGCCACCGGTCTTGACCTGATGGTCAACGGCGATGTGCGGGTGTCGATCTTTCCCGGCAGCGCCATCACCCTGCATCAGGTTGGGCTGAAAGGATCGGCCTCGCGCGGCAGCGGCATCGCCGACGAACCTTTGACCGTCGGGGAATTGACCGCGAACCTGCGGCTGATCCCGCTGTTGATGCGGCGCTATGACATCGCCGACGTCAGCCTGCTAAATCCGCGGATCAACGTGAAGCGCGGCGCCGATGGGCGCAGCAACTGGTCGGCGATCATCGAGACGCTGGCGCGCACCATCAAGCCGGGCGTCGACAGTCCGGTGTCGTTTTCCGAAATCCGCATCAAGGACGGCACCCTCACCTATCAGAACGAGGCCCGCGGCATCGCCGAGACTGTCAACGGCATTGACCTCTCGCTGGCCTGGCCGTCGATCTCGCGCGCGTTCGCCGCCACCGGCCAGTTCAACTGGCGCGGCGAGGCGGTCGACGGCAGCCTCAACATCGCCGACTTCATCGCCGCGCTGTCCGGCGAGCGGTCCGGCATCAAGGTTCGCATCACCAGCACGCCGCTGAAGTTCGCATTCGATGGCGCGATCGCCAACCGCACCAGCCTCCTGATGGAAGGCACGCTCAGTGCGGACAGCCCGTCGCTGCGCAACGCCGCGCGCTGGGCGGGACAGGCCCCTCCCGGCAACAATGGGCTGGGACGCTTTGCGCTGAAGGCCCGCGCCAACGTGGTTGGCGAATCCATCGCGCTGACCAACGTCAATCTCGAACTCGACGGCAACACCGCCGAAGGCGTCATCACCTACAGCAACAGCGACCGCCAGACGGTGCAGGCCACGCTCGCCGCCGATGCGCTCGACTTCACGCCCTATATAGACACGCTGCGGCTGGTCGCCGGCAGTTCGCGGGAATGGAACAGACAACTGTTCGACCTGCGCGGGCTTTCCGCCACCGATCTAGACATGCGGCTGTCGGCGGCGAAGGTCACCATCGGCACATCGAAGCTCGGCCGCACCGCGATCGGCGCGAACCTGCGCAACGGCACGCTCGCCCTGAGCATCGGCGAAGCGCAGATTTATGGCGGCATCCTCAAGGGATCGCTCGGTATCACGCGCGCCGATGCGGACGCCGACGTCAAGGCGCAATTCCAGTTCGCCGATGTCGATCTGGCGAGTTGCGCCAATGATCTGTTCGGGATCAGCCGGTTGAGCGGGCGCGGCAGCCTGAACTTCGCGCTGGAGGCGAAAGGCGCGAGCCCCTTCACCCTCGCGCAGTCGCTCGACGGCACAGCCACGCTGACCGGCCATGACGGCGCGATCGGCGGCCTCAACATCGAACAGCTTCTCAAGCGGCTGGAGCGCCGCCCGCTGTCGGGCGCAGGCAACTTCCGCAGCGGCTCAACGCCCTTCGACTCGCTGAATGTGGCGATCCGCTTCAACGACGGCGTTGCAACGGCGGAGGATGCGCGGATCGAAGGCCCGACCACGCGCGTGCTGCTCACCGGCACGGCGTCGGTGCCGTCGCGCGAGTACGACCTGAAGGGCGTCGCCAGCCTGATCGCGGCCACCGATGCGCCGCCCGCATTCCAGTTGCCGTTCGTGGTGCAGGGCCCTTGGGATGATCCGCTGGTGTTTCCGGATTCGGATTCGCTGATCCGCCGCTCGCCGGCCTCCGCGCCGCTGCTGGATGCCATCAAGGACCGCAAGACCCGCGACGCGGTCAAGTCCGTGATCGAACGCTTCACCGGCGGCAAGAAACCGGCGGAACCGCCTGCCGCGCAGCCGCAGGCCGCCGCGCCATCGGCAAATCCTTCGCCGGCCGTTCTGCCGACCCCGGTGCTGCCTGCGCCAATTCCGCCGGCTGAGACGTCACCTTCGTCCGATGCGGATACTCCGCCCACAGCGACGCCTACCGAGGGTCCTGCGCAACCCGTACCTCCAGCGGCGACGGAATCCCGGCAGGAAAAAGCGGACTGATTGTTCCGGTCGTCCCGGCGCAGGCCGGGACCCATAACCACCGAACTCTCGGTAGAGCCAGGCGGCCGAAGGCTTCTTTCTTTGCAAATACCCCTACAGGGAGTATGGGTCCCAGCCTGCGCCGGGACGACTCGTGGAGAGATACCGCTCTAAAGCGGCGCGGCGCTTTCGCCCTGATCGCTCGACAGTTTCGAGGCCAGCGACGCCGCGATGATCACCAGCGCCACCGCGGCCACCACCAGCGTGCAGATCGCGTTGATCTCCGGTTTCACCCCGAGCCGCACTTCCGAATAAATCCGGATCGGCAGCGTGGCCGATCCCGGCCCGGTGGTGAAACTTGCGATCACAAGATCGTCCAGCGACAGCGTGAAGGCGAGCATCCAGCCCGCCGCAATCGACGGCAGCATTAGCGGCAGCGTGACCGCGATAAACGCGCGCACCGGCGAGCATCCGAGATCCATCGCAGCTTCCTCAAGGCTGCGGTCGAGTGCACCTAACCGCGACTGCACGACCACTGTCACAAAGCACATGGTCAGCGTCGTGTGCGCGATGGTGACGGTCCAGAAGCCGCGTCCGGCGTCGATGGCGACGAACAGCAGCAGCAGCGACAGGCCGGTGATGACTTCGGGCATCACCAGCGGCGCATAGAGCATGCCGGAAAACAGCGTTCGGCCCCTGAAGAGCGCGCCGCGCGACAGCGCCAGCGCCGCCAGCGTGCCAAGCAGCGTGGCCGCCATGGCCGAGCAGAACGCCACGCGCAGGCTCATCCATGTCGCCGACAACATCGCCTCGTCGTTGAAGAACTCGGTGTACCAGCGCAGCGACCAGCCGCCCCACACCGTCACCAGACGCGAGGCGTTGAACGAATAGATCACGAGAATCGCAATCGGCAGATACAGGAACGCCAGTCCCAGCGCGACCGACGCCATGTTGAAAGCCGAGAAGCGTGCGACATTGCGCCCGTTCATCACCGCGCCTCCATATGACGGCGCTGCAGCTTTTCATAGACCAGGAGCGGGATCAGCAGCACCACAAGCAGCACGATGGCGATCGCGGAGGCCACCGGCCAGTCCTTGTTGGTGAAGAACTCCAGCCACAACGTCTGGCCGATCATCATGCGGTCCGATCCCGCGAGCAGATCGGGAATCACGAACTCGCCGACAATCGGAATGAAGCACAGCAGCAGGCCCGCGCCGACGCCGGGCAGCGACAGCGGGAACGTCACCAGCCAGAACGCCTTCAGCCGTGACGCGCCGAGATCGGCGGCCGCTTCCAGCAATGCGCCATCCATCTTCGACAGTGTGGCGTAGAGCGGCAGGATCATGAAGGGGAAATAAGAGTAGACGATACCGAGATACATCGCAGAATCGGTGGAGAGCCATGCCATCGGCTTGCCGATGATGCCGAGCGCCAGCAGCATCTTGTTGAGCAGGCCGTCATGCTGCAAAACATTGATCCAGGCATAGATTCGGATCAGGAACGAGGTCCAGAACGGCACGATCACCAGCATCATCGCGACCGGCTGCCAGCGTTGCGGCAGCCGCGCCATGCCATAGGCCACCGGATAGCCGATCACCAACAGGATCGCGGTGGAGGTCAGCGCCACCACAAGGCTGCGGACATAGGACAGAATGTAGAGATCGTCCGACATCAGCAGCCTGAAATTCTCCGGCGACAGCGCACTGAGTGCCGCCGTAAATTTGTCCCAGCCCGCGCCAAGATCGAACACCGGCACATAGGGCGGCTGCGCGATGGCGGTCTGCGACAGCGCGATCTTCAGCACAAAGCCGAACGGCACAAGGAAGAACAGCACCATCCAGAGGTAAGGCGCGAGCGCGGCCAGCCGCGCCGGACGGGTGAAAATGCGCCGCCCGCTCATCGGTCCAGCACCACGACGTCGTCGGGCGCAAACGACACGTTGACACGCTGCCCGACGGAAAACTCATCGGCGGCGATCCGCGTGGCATTGGCGAGCGCGATCCTGATAACCGCACCGCCATCCAGCTTCACGCCATAAACTGACGCGCTGCCGAGGAAACCTGAGGACATCAGTTCACCCGTGAACGTGTTCACCGCATCCGGAGCCACAGGCGCGGCTTGTGACAGGCGAATCTTCTCTGGACGGATCGCGGCGCAGACATTGGCGGTGTCAGACGCAGGCGCGTGCGATGCCACGATTGTTCCGGCGCCCGGCGTCGCGATGGTGAAATGCCCCGCCTGACGCGCGGCCACCTGCCCCTCGATCAGGTTGATGTCACCGACAAAGCCCGCGATCCAGCGCGAATTCGGCGCCTCATAGAGTTGGCGCGGCGGCGCCACCTGCGCAAGCCTGCCCTTGTCCATCACGCCGATCCGGTCGGCAACCGTCATCGCCTCCTCCTGATCGTGGGTGACGATGATGAAGGTCATGCCAAGGCGGCGCTGCACCTCCAGAAGTTCGGCCTGCGTACTCTCCCGCAATTTCTTGTCGAGCGCGGCAAGCGGCTCGTCCAGCAGCAGCATGCGCGGGCGCCGCGCCAGCGAGCGCGCCAGCGCCACGCGCTGACGCTGACCGCCGGAGAGCTGATCCGGGCGGCGCTTTTCCATGCCTTCGAGACGCACCAGCGCGACCATCTCGGCGACGCGCGCGACAATCTCGTTTTTCGGCATTCCTGCGCGTTTGAGACCGAACGCGATGTTGCCTTCCACGGTCAGATGCGGAAACAGCGCATAGTTCTGAAACATCATGTTGATGGGCCGCTGATGCGGCAGCACCTGCGCGATGTCATGACCATCGAGCGTGATCGCGCCCTGATCCGGCGTCTCGAAACCGGCCAGCATGCGCAGCAGCGTGGTCTTGCCGCAGCCGCTCGGCCCGAGCAGCGCGAAGAATTCGCCGGGCGCGATGTCGAGCGACAGATTATCGACGGCGGTGAAGCCGCCGAAGCGCTTCACCACCGACTCGATCCGCAGCAGCGGCTTGTCAGCAGCAAGCCCCATCATGCCGCCGCCATGAAGGCCGCGAGGGCGTCACGATCCTGACCTGACATGGTCAGACCGAGTTTGGACCGACGCCACAGGATATCGTCGGCGAAACGGGCAAATTCATCTTTCATCAGATAACGGACCTCCGCGCCGGTGAGGTCATCGCCGAAGCGCGGGCCAAGATCATCCATGCTTTTTGCCGCACCCAGGATTTGCCCGATCCGCGTGCCATAGGCCGCGACCAGCCTGCGCGCATGATCCTCGCCGAGGAACGTCCAGCGCTCGCGCGCGTCATCGACCTGATCGTCGAATGATTGATACGCGAAATCCCCGCCGGGCAAGGGCGCCGCCTCCGCCCATGGCGGCAAGGGCGTAAAGAAGCGAGAGAGTTTCGCCCGCGCCTGCGCGGCAAGCCGCCGCGCGCCGACGGTCGCGCCACCGCCGACCGTGAGCAGCGGAGCTTCGCCGCGCCTGCGGTTCACTTTGACGAAACCCTCGCCGGACTCATCGGCAACGCAGCCCGCCGCCGCATGCACCACATCCGCCGGAACGACCAGTTCACGAAAATAGCGGCTGACCGCCGTGCAGAGATATGAGAGATCGTCCACGCCGGGCGACACCGTTGCCGGGTCACCATCGAACACCCGCTCGGACAGACCGATCAGCGTGAAATCGCGATGGAAAGGGATGGCGTAGATCATCCGGCGGTCGTCATTCTGGAGCACGTAGACATTGTCGTGATCGAACAGCCGCCTCACGACGATCTGGCTGATTTTGGCGAAGCTGGCTTGAACGGGCGGCAAATGCAAGACGGTTTCGGCCACGCGCCGCGTCCAGGCTCCGCTCGCATCCACCAGCACCCGCGCCGTCACGTGCTCGCGGCGTCCGCGATTGAGGATGGTGAGCTTCCATGTCTCCGAGCGCTCCGCCCAGACACAGCGTGCGCCTGTATGTATCGCCGCCCCGCGCGCCGCGGCATCGACCGCGTTGAGAACTACGAGCCGCGTCTCGTCGGCGATGCAATCCGACCAGCCCAGCGCCACCCCGAGCGAGCGCTTCAGCGGATGCCCGGCCTCATCAACGGTCAGATCGAGAATCTCCGGGCGCGGCAATCCGCTTTGTCCAGCGAGCCGATCATAGAAGAAAAGCCCGGCCCTCAGCATGGCAGGGGGCCGGCCCTCGGCGTGGATCGGCATGACATAGCGGATGGGACGGACCAGATGCGGCGCGGCGCGCAGCGCGATGTCCCGCTCCGCCAGCGCGGCCCGTACATGCCGCGCACGGCCACGCTCCAGCGCGATGAAATCACCATGGATCAGGTGAGACGCCGCCATGGCCGCACCGCTGCCGAGATCGTTCTGCTCGAACAGCGCCACTCGCAGACCGCGGCCGGCGGCATCGCGCGCGATGCAAGCGCCGTTGAGGCCGCCTCCGATGATCGCGATATCGACATCAGCCATGCGGCTGATGATCTCCGATGGTCACCACCGGGAGTCAAGCCCAACAGATTTCGTCATTTACGCGGGATATCAGCCGGCTTTGCGCGACGACGCGAGGAGAGCAGGCTTGGCGCGGCCAATCCACTCTGCGTAGGTTTCGATCGGCGCGGGCTTGCCGAGGAAGTATCCCTGCACCTGATCGCAGGCTTCATCCGCAAGGAACGACAACTGCTCCTGCGTTTCCACGCCTTCGGCGACGATGGAAATGTTCAGGCCATGGCCGAGGCCGATCATCGCGCGGATGATGGCGGCCGATTGCGGATTGCGCCCAAGATTCATGACGAAAGCACGGTCGATCTTGATCTTGTCGAACGGGAACGCCTGCAGATAGGTCAGCGAGGAGTAGCCGCTGCCGAAATCGTCCATCGCGATACGCACGCCCAGCGCCTTCAGTCGCCGCAGCAGTGACAGGCCGCGCTCGAAATCGTCGATCAGCACGCCTTCGGTGATTTCAAGTTCCAGCCGCCCGGGCGCGAGACCCGTCTCAAGCAGGATGGAATGAACAAGTCCGACCAGATCACCGTGCAGGAACTGGGCCGGCGACAGGTTGACCGCGATCTGCAAATCCTTCGGCCATGAGGCCGCCTCGTGGCAGGCCTTGCGCAGGATCCACTCGCCCATCTCGACAATCAGGCCGCTTTCTTCCGCCAGCGGGATAAAGTCTCCCGGCGGAACGAAGCCGCGTACCGGATGCGTCCAGCGCGCCAGCGCCTCGAAGCCGAGAACATGATCTGTTTTCATCTTGTGGCGCGCGCGCGCCTGCGGCTGATAATGCAGCGAGAGTTCGCCGTTGCGGATCGCGGTCGACAGGTCCTGATGCAGCGCGCGGCGGTCGCGCAACTGCTGGTCAAGCTCCATGTCGAAGAAATTGATCGAGCCGCGTGCCGTCGTCTTGGCGCGGAACAGCGCTGCGTCGGCATTGGTGAGCAGGGTCTCCGCGTCGCGGCCGTTGCGCGGGAAGATGGAGATACCGATGGTCAGGCCGATACGGACCGAACGTCCGTCGAGCACGAACTCGGTGCGCATGACCTGCATCAGCCGCGCCGCCAGCGCCCGCGCCGAATCAGGCTGCATTCCGTCGATGATCAGGCCGAATTCATCGCCCGAGAGCCGCGCGACGACGCCACCTTCGATCACGGATTCAAGGCGGCGCGAGAATTCGATCAGCAACTGGTCGCCGACCTCATGACCGAACACATCGTTGATTTCTTTCAGGCGATCGAGATCAAGCGACAGAACGGCGAATTCCTCGCCGGTGTCCTCGCAGGCGTCGATCATCTGCTCCAGCGCCTGCAGGAAGGCGGCGCGGTTGGGCAGCTCGGTCAACGCGTCGTGATAGGCCATGTGGGCCATGCGCGATTCGGTCTCGCGCCGGTCGGTGATGTCTTCGTTAGTCTTGATCAGATATTGTGGCTGGCCCGCATCGTCGAGCACCGTCACGCGCCGGGTCAAGAACAGGCGCAATCCGTTCTCTGTCTGAATCGGATGTTCTTCGGTGACGATGCCCTGCTTGCGGACGGCGTCCTCGTCGCGCTTGCGGATGAACATCGCATCCGCCGGATTATAGATGTCCTCGATGGTGCGCCCGATGACATCTTCACGCGGCCGGTTCAGCGTCGCCGCCGCGCCGCGATTGGCAAGAACGTACTGCCCATCGCTCAACCGCTTCACCACCACCGAAACCGGGATGTTGTCGACGACCGTTTCAAGGAATTTCTTGGCGCTCTGGATTTCGCGCGACAACGATCTGCGCTCGGTGACATCCTCGAACAGGGAGACCAGAAACTCCGGACGGCCCTTTTCATCGCGGGCGATCATCCGGTTGCACGCCACAAGGCGCTTGTCGCCATGAAGCTCGATCAGCAATTCGGTCCGTGTCTGACTGGTCGGCGACACGATGGCTTCCTGGTCGGCCCGCATCACAGCCTGTGCCACTTCGGGAATGTAGACCTTCTCGGCGGTGTGACCGATGATCTTGTCACGGCTGATGCCGGAGAACTGCTCGAACGCACGGTTGGCCAGGATGTAACGGCCGTCCTCGATGTTCTTCACGGCGACGCAGACCGGGATGTTGTCGATCACCGATTCAAGGAAATGAGAGGTGGTCGCGAGCTTCTTCTGCATCCTGCGCCGGTCGGTGCAGTCCTCGTGGGTCGAGATGATGCCGCCATTGGCGAGTTCGCGGTGCTTGATCAGGATCGAGCGCCCGTCCGCCAGTTCGCAGATAAAGCCATCTGCGCTCTTTACGTTGCGGTAATATTCCTCGATGTCTCCGCACAGCATGCCCCGCGAGGCACGCAGTTCACTCAGTTCGCGGCCGGTGATTCCCTGGGGAATGTCGCCGCGCTTGAAACCGTAGAGCTGCAGATAATGGTCGTTGCAGAAAACCACGCGCTTGCGCGCATCGACCATGACGATGCCGGTGCTCAGGCTGTTGAGAGCGCTCGACACGAAGGCGCCGCGGCGGATATTGGCATGGCGCGCGCGGCGCAGCGCCGCCGAAACCCACAGGATGATGGCTGTGAGAAATGCGACAATCACAATGCCGCCGATCACGAGCTGCCAGACAAGCGCGGTGTAGGGCGCATCCAGTGCCACGGCCGAGAAGGTCCCGTCGGGATTGGCGACGATCTGCGCAGCTGCAGCACTGGAAACCAAAGTCGAGACGCACAGACACGCAGCCAGCCATGCCCGGCTCGCTGTGGTAGCTCGTGCTTGCTTCTGCCAGCCGCTCATTACCATTCCACGGAATTCTTCTTCCGCAATCTCTGGCTGTACCTCTTTGGATCGGGTAAACGCTTAGTCCTGCGAGCGGGCAATGTGGCTGAAATGCGGGCAATTGGCGTTCTATGCTTAACGGCTTGCTAACGCCGGTTGCACCGCAGCGCGGCGAACTGGACAAGAAATGAGCAACGAAGAAACGTCTCCAGCCTTCCGGATCGCCGATGGACAAGGTTGAGTGCATCGTGGCCGGCGCCGGCGTCGTCGGCCTTGCCGTCGCGCGGCGGCTGGCTCAGGCCGGGCGCGAAGTCATCGTTGTCGAGGCCGCCGGCGATATTGGGACCGGAACATCCTCGCGCAACAGCGAAGTCATCCATGCCGGGATCTACTATCCGGCCGGAAGCCTGATGGCGCGGTTGTGCGTGGCCGGCAAACAGGCTCTTTATGCTTACTGCGATGAGCGCGGCATTCCGTATCGGCGCTGCGGCAAGCTGATTGTCGCCACCGCTGAGAACGAGCGCGACAAGCTCGCGTCGATCAAGGCACATGCGGAAGCCAATGGCGTCGGCGACATGCAGGTGCTGACCGGCGAGGAAGCCCGTGCGCGCGAACCGGCGCTGACTTGCGTCGGCGCGTTGCTGTCGCCATCCACCGGCATTGTCGACAGTCATGCCTATATGCTGGCGCTGCGCGGCGAGATCGAGGATGCCGGCGGCGCGCTGGCCTTTCACGCGCCGCTTGTGCGTGCCAAAGCGGTGTCCGACGGCTTCGAGGTGGAGATCGGCGGCGAGACGCCGATGGCGCTGCATTGCCGGATGCTGATCAACTCAGCGGGACTGAGCGCGCCCGCCGTCGCCCGCGCCGTCGGCGGCATGCCGGCGGGCCGCATTCCGGTGAGCTATTACGCCAAGGGCAATTATTTCAGTTGCTCCACCCGCGCGCCGTTCTCGCACTTGATCTATCCTGTGCCGGAGCCCGGTGGCCTCGGCGTCCATCTCACCATCGACCTCGGCGGTCAGGCGAAATTCGGCCCCGATGTCGAATGGGTGGACAGTCCCGACGTTGCAAGCCTTGATTATTCGGTGGACCCGGCCCGCGCCGAACGGTTTTACCCGGCGATCCGGCGCTACTGGCCCGCCCTGCCGGACGGCGCGCTGACGCCGAGCTATTCCGGAATTCGGCCCAAGATCGTGCCGCCCGCTATCGCCCGGCAGGATTTCGTGATCCAGGGTCCTCAGGACCATGGCCTTGCAGGATTGATCAACCTGTTCGGAATCGAATCGCCCGGCCTGACCTCATCCCTCGCCATCGCGGATGAAGTGGCGCGGATTGCCGGTGTTGCGGCATAGCACGTCCCTGCGAAACCCGACGGAGAATCCAGGGCACCAGCGATTCCCGCAACGGCAACTGTTGCCGTTACGAGCCATCGCATTGAACTGCCGGAAGGATTCCGTCGAGGATGGGATCAGTGGACCGTCGTGCTCTTGATGCGCTCGATCTGGTCCTTGAGAACCAGCTTGCGGCGCTTGAGTTCGATAATCTGGAGATCGTCGGTGGAAAGGTGCTGCAGAGCGTCGTGCAATTCGTTTTCCAGAACTTCGTGTTTGCGTTCCAGTTCAACGAGATGCGCCTGAATTGCCATTAGAAGCCTCCTCTACAAGTGGACCTCAGATCGGACAAAGCACGATTTCAAGCGAAGCGGCGGCCGGTTCGCGTGAAGAAAACGCGCTCCTTACTTTCAGCAGGAACGAATTCCGCCGCAAAACCGGGACCCACTTTTGCGCCATTCGTTCCGGACGATGAAGTCTACATGACAGGGGCCGTCTGTCGACAGCAGAGTCAAAACAACCGTTCAAAAATTTTCACGGATAAAGGAAACGAATTGTGAGGGAACCCGCCGCAAGATACCGTTGCCGACGTTGAAGATTTGATCGGTGCGCTGGTGCCTGCGACACGGAGGCGACGGGGAACGTTACCTGGGGCGACTGGAGTTGGTAACAATTTTCTGCAATGAGGATCATGCAGATGCGTGCGGAAAGACTTAGCTGAAAGATCGGGCGGTTTCAGTCAGCAATGGCTATGATAGACCAGGACAACAACGAATACGCGCTCGAACTGGCGCAATTGCAGCAGGAGCATCGCGATCTCGATGCCGCGATCGAGGCCCTGCATGAATCTCCCGCACCGGACCTGCTCCGCCTGCAACGGATGAAGAAGCGCAAGCTGCAACTGCGCGACCGCATTTCGTTTATCGAGGACCAGATTACGCCTGACATCATCGCCTGAGCGCGCGATGTCACGGCAGCGATAACGCACGGCCTCGCCGCGCGTCCTTGCGCGCATACATCGCGCGGTCGGCGGCGTCCATCACTGACGCCGCATCGTCACCGGACCCGATCAGCGCGATGCCCGCGGATGCACCGGCGACAACCGAACGGCCCTTGAACATGAATGTCAGCCGGTCGATCGCGTCTTCGAGCGCCGCCGCCTTCGCCAGTGCGTCAGCCTCGCTCAAATTCCACAGCAGCACGCCGAACTCGTCGCCGCCGAGCCGCCCGACCACGTCCGAGGAGCGAACATGGCGCATCAGGACAGCGACCACGCCCTTGAGCACGATGTCGCCGGCGGCATGACCGAAAGTGTCGTTGATCGGCTTGAGGCGGTCGACATCCAGCGCGATCAGCGCGGCGGTCGCGCCGTAGCGGCACAGATAGGCGATCGCGCGCTCCAGCTCCCGCTCGAAGCCGCGGCGGTTGTAGATGTTGAGCAGGAAATCGGTATCGGCCCAGGCCTGCAATTCGTCGATCCGGGCCTGCGCCGCCGCGAGCTCCGCCCTGAGCGCCACGACCTGACGCTTCGCCCTCGTCAGCGGCGCGGCCACCGGCTTGCGGCCGGCTTTCGGCGGATGCGTCTTGGCCGGCTTCTTGGCGGTCGTTTTTTTGGCGGCAGCTTTCCGGCCTTGCTTCCCGCCCCGAGCGGAACGGGACGGCTTCATTGCTGTTGAGCCCCGGCGAGCCACTTTGCCGCGCGCTTTCTTCACGTTTCCGCCCTTAATCCGCTTGACCGGCATGGCCATTGACCATGAAAGGATAACGGATTCGCGTTGGCGTCACATCAGCTTGCCACGCAAAGGGGCAACCCTATAATCCGGCCTCTTTTTCCGCCCTTTCTTGAAGATTCCGAATGACCGCCCCTGTTGCCATTATCATGGGAAGCCAGTCCGACTGGGAAACCATGCGCCATGCCGCCGAGACCCTGACCGCGCTCGGCGTCCCGCATGAGGCCCGGATCGTGTCCGCGCACCGCACCCCCGAACGGCTCTATGCCTTCGCCAAGGGCGCCAAGGCAGCCGGCTTCAAGGTGGTGATCGCGGGCGCCGGCGGCGCGGCCCACCTTCCCGGCATGGCGGCCTCCCTGACGGAACTGCCGGTGTTTGGAGTTCCGGTGGAATCCAGGGCGCTGTCGGGTGTCGATTCCCTCTATTCCATTGTGCAAATGCCCGCCGGGATTCCGGTCGGCACCTTGGCGATCGGAAAGGCCGGCGCTATCAATGCCGCGCTGCTCGCGGCCAGCGTGCTGGCGCTCAATGATGCGGGTCTCGCGACCCGGCTGGCGGCATGGCGCAAGCAACAGACCGACGCCGTGCGCGAGCGCCCAGAGGAAGAGAATAAGTGACATCTGCAAATCGTGTGACGCTGAAACCCGGCGACACCATCGGCATCCTTGGCGGCGGACAGTTGGGCAGGATGCTCGCGCTTGCGGCTGCGCGCCTCGGCCTCAAGACTCAGATCTTTTCGCCGGATCCGGATTCGCCCGCCTTCGACGTGGTGCAGAACGCGACCTGCGCGGAATATGCCGATGTCGAGGCGCTGGAGCTGTTCGCCTCCGATGTTTCCGTCATCAGCTACGAATTCGAGAACATTCCTTCATCGACGGCCATGATCCTCTCGGCACGTCGTCTGGTGCTGCCGGACCCGAAGGTGCTGGAGACGACGCAGGACCGGCTCGCGGAGAAGGACTTCGTGACCAAGCTCGGCATCGCCACCGCCCGCTATGCCGACGTGTCCTCGGCGGCGGGCCTCAAGGTAGCGATCGCGCAGATCGGCCTGCCCGCCGTGCTCAAGACGCGGCGCTTCGGCTATGACGGCAAGGGACAGGCCGTGGTCCGCGAGGGCGACGATCCTGAGAAGGTGTGGGCCGATCTCGAAACCCGCTCTGCGATCCTCGAAGCCTTCGTGCCGTTCGAGCGCGAGGTGTCCGTGGTCGCAGCGCGCGGCGCGGGCGGCGAAGTGGTCTGCTACGACGTCACGGAGAACGAGCACCGCGACCATATCCTGAAATACTCCCACGCGCCCGCGCGCATCTCCGATGAGCTTGCCGCGCAGGCCCGCACCATCGCGGAAAAGATCGCGGAAGCCCTCGACTACGTCGGCGTGTTTGCCGTGGAACTGTTCGTGGTCCCCGGCAAGGACGGTTTGAGCCTGATGGTCAACGAGATCGCGCCGCGCGTACACAACTCCGGCCACTGGACCCTCGACGGCGCATCGGTGTCGCAGTTCGAGCAGCATATCCGCGCCATCGCCGGATGGCCGCTGGCGCATCCGGTCCGCCATGGCGACGTCACCATGACCAACCTGATCGGCGACGACATTCTCGATTACGGCAAATGGCTCGGCGTGCCCGGCGCGACCGTGCACATCTATGGCAAGGGCGCGCCGCGTCCCGGCCGCAAGATGGGTCATGTGACCGAGGTCAAGCCCTCGCAAAAATAAAAGCTGCCGCGATCACTCGCGGCAGCCTGCGTATCTCGCTCTGAAGCCGGCCGTTACTTCCCGGCAACGATGCCTTCCGGCTCATCGCTCAGCCAGCGATAGACCACGCCGCCGATGACACCGCCGATCAGCGGCGCAACCCAGAACAGCCAGAGCTGCTGAATCGCCCAGCCGCCGACGAACAGCGCGGGGCCGGTGCTGCGTGCCGGGTTCACCGACGTATTGGTGACGGGAATGCTGACCAGATGGATCAGGACGAGTCCAAGGCCGATGGCCAGCGGCGCGAATCCGGCAGGTGCCCTGCCGTGGGTCGACCCCATGATGATGAACAGGAACATCGCCGTCATCGCCACTTCGCAGACAAAGCCTGCCATCAGACTGTATTTGCCAGGCGAATGGTCGCCGTAGCCATTGGAAGCGAAGCCGCCCGCAAGGTCGAAACCGGCCTTGCCGCTGGCAATCACATACAGCAGTCCAGCCCCCAGAACCGCGCCGATGACCTGGGCGATGATGTAGGGAATGACCTGACCTGCCGGAAACCGGCCCCCGGCGGCGAGCCCGACGGTCACCGCGGGATTGAGATGGCATCCCGAAATGTGCCCGATGGCGAAGGCCATGGTCACCACGGTCAGGCCGAATGCGAGCGAAACACCCAGCAGCCCGATGCCGACCTGCGGAAATGCCGCCGCCAAGACAGCGCTGCCACAGCCTCCGAAGGTCAGCCAGAAGGTGCCGATCGCCTCGGCGGTATATTTCTTCGCGCTCATTTTGATTCTCCCCTGATCGTGCCGCAGGACTATCCGGCGGCGGGGACCGCGGAACTCCGGTATCCGGGGCTTTCCAGCCCCGCCGAATCGCGGCCCGGCCCCCCGATTCTGCCCGAAAACCGGTCCTTTCGGCCGCTGAAAAAGCCCGGTCCACAGGTGGACATTCCCGGTTTGATCTGGTACATCCGCGCCTTCGATGGGAAGGGCGTGGCCTTTGTCGGCCCTTCGTCGTCTCCAGAATTTCCTGATTGAAACCAAAGAGGATGCCGCGTGCAGGTTCTCGTCCGCGATAACAATGTCGACCAGGCTCTCAAGGCGCTGAAGAAGAAGATGCAGCGCGAGGGCATTTTCCGCGAGATGAAGCTCCGCGGTCATTACGAAAAGCCGTCCGAGAAGAAGGCCCGCGAAAAGGCGGAAGCCGTTCGCCGCGCCCGCAAGCTCGCGCGCAAGAAGCTGCAGCGCGAAGGTCTGCTGCCGATGAAGCCGAAGCCGGTGTTTGGCGCAGGTCCCGGTGCGGACCGTGGCGCTGGCGGCCGTGGCGGCGCAGGCGCCCCGCGTGGACCGCGCTAACCGCTTCTGACGATTTTGAAGATGAAAACGCGGGCCTTTCGGCCCGCGTTTTTGTTTGGGCAATGTGCTTCTTTACCTCTCCCCGTTTACGGGGAGAGGTCGGAGATTGAGCGAAGCGAAACTCCGGGTGAGGGGCAAATCGCACAAAGACTTTTGCCCCTCACCCCGACCCTCTCCCCGCAGGCGGGGATGAGGGAGATTTCATACGTTCAGGTTCACCCACACCGCTTTCGGCTCGGTGAAATTGGCCAGCGCCTGGGTGCCATGCTCGCGGCCAAAGCCCGAGTCACCCGCGCCGCCCCACGGCAGCCGCACGTCGGTATAGCCATAGGTGTTGATCCAGACCGTGCCCGCCCTCGCCTTCCTGGCGAAGCGCTGGGTGCGTCCGATGTCACGGCTCCACACACCTGCTGCGAGGCTGAAGGCCGTGCCGTTGGCGATGCGGATCGCGTCGGCTTCATCCTTGAACCTGATGACGCTGACCACCGGGCCGAAGATTTCCTCCTGCGAAATCCGCATCTCGTGCTTCACATTCGCGAACACCGCCGGGCTGATGTAATAGCCGCGATCGCCGACATGCCGGCCACCGGTGACAAGCGTCGCGCCCTCCTTCCGGCCAATATCAACGTACTCGAGAATCGACTTCATCTGCTTCTCGGAAATCACCGGACCGAGCGCCGTGGTCTTGTCGGCGGTATCGCCCATGCGCAGCGCTTCGGCACGCGCGGTCAGCCGCGCCACCACTTCGTCATAGACGCTTTCCTGCGCCAGCACGCGCGAGCCCGCCGAACAGACCTGTCCGGCATTGAAGAAGATGCCCGCCGCCGCAGCCTTGGTCGCCGCATCGAGATCGGCATCGTCATAGATCACGTTGGCGGATTTGCCGCCGAGTTCGAGCGAAACGCGCTTGAAGTTGCCCGCCGCGCCTTTCAGAATTCCGCGGCCGACGCCGGGCGATCCGGTGAAGGTCACCTTGTCGACGCCCGGATGATTGACCAGCGCGTCACCAACCACACGGCCCGGACCGGGCACGATGTTGAGCACACCCGGCGGCAGACCGGCTTCGAGCGCGAGTTCGCCGAGGCGCAGCGCGGACAGTGACGTGAGTTCGGCGGGTTTCATCACAATGGTGCAGCCGCAGGCGAGCGCGGGCGCCAGCTTCCACATGCCAATCATCAGTGGAAAATTCCACGGCACGATCACCGCGACCACGCCCACCGGCTCGCGCACGGTGTAGGTCAGCGCATCGCTGCGCGTTGGTACGGTGTCGCCGTGAATCTTGTCGGCCCAGCCCGCATAATAGGTCAGCGTGTCGATGGCGGCGGGCAGATCCTGACGCAGCACGGCGGCGATCGGCTTGCCGGCATCGCGGCTTTCCAGCTCGGCGATTTCAGCGCCGTGCTTTTTCAGAAGCTCCGCGAAGCGAAACAGGATCTGGCCGCGCTCGGCGGGCCGCATGGTGCTCCACGCGCCTTCAAAGGCGCGGCGGGCGGCGGCTACCGCACGCTCGACATCGGCCTCGCCGCCTTCGGAAATGGTCGCGATGACTTCGCCGGTGGCGGGATTGAGAGTGTTGAAAGTCTTGCCCGAAACCGACTCGACATGCCGGCCGTCGATCAGGAGTTGCCTGCGCAGAACAACCGGATGGGCGGCATCGAGGGCATTGTCATATGCAATAGACATCATATTCCTCCTGTTGTTTCCGCCAGTTTTCGTATTAGAAATGCCAAAGTAAATATGATATGATGTGCCAATGCTTCACGATGATATGAAATCAATTTCATAAGGTCGTCGCCATGCTGCAGATCGAGATCGAACCCGTCTGGCGCTTCCGCAAGGAAGGCAGCCGGCAGACCGTCGCCGTGATGCTCGGCGTGCTCAACGACATCCGCACCTCCGGCAAACTCACCAGCGCCGCCGACCATGCCGGCCTGTCCTATCGCCATGTCTGGAATCTGGTCGAACAGTGGTCCGACTTCTTCGGCGTTCCGCTGGTGGAAACCCATCGCGGTAAAGGCACGACGCTGACGGCCTTCGGCGAGAAACTGGTCTGGGCCGGACAGCGCATGCAGGCGCGCCTCGGACCGCAACTCGAAAATCTCGCACAGGAACTGGCGACCGAGATCAAGCCGTTCCTGCATCAACGCCCGTCAGTGATCCGCGTTCACGCCAGCCACGGCTTCGCGGTCTCGAAGCTGCGCGAACTGCTCGACAAGGAACCCGGCATCGGCGTCGATCTGCGCTATGTCAGCAACCAGAATTCGCTGGTGTCGCTGGCGCAGGGTGCCTGCGACCTTTCCGGTGTCCATATCCCGCGCGGCGAACTGCGCGCCCAGAGCGTCAAGGCATGCCGCGACTGGCTCGATCCGCGCGAGGATCGCGTGATCAGTTTCGTGACCCGCGAGATGGGCCTGATGGTGAAGAAGGGCAATCCGCTGGCGATCGGCTCGCTGAAAGACCTCGTCACCACCAGGGCGCGCTTCGTCAACCGCGACCATGATTCCGGAACACGGATGCTGTTCGATCAGTTGCTGGCGCAACACAAAATCGACGAGGCAAGGATCAACGGCGCGCAGCAGATGGAGTTCACCCACGCCGCCGTCGCCGCCTATGTCGCCAGCGGCATGGCGGACGCGGCGTTCGGCGTCGAAGCGGCGGCCAAGCAGTTCGGGCTCGACTTCGTGCGGTTGCTGACAGAGGATTATTTCTTCGTCTGCCGCAGGGCGTTTCTGGATACGGAGCCGATGCAGCGCGTGCTCGATGTGATGAAAGGCGATGCCTTTCACGAAGCCGTCGCACAACTGCCCGGCTACATCGCCCAGCAGCCCGGCACGGTCAGCACCGTGAAAGAGTTTCTGGATATTGTGGAAGGCGCGGCGCAGAGCGATGGCACGGCAGCAAAAGTCCGTGCCCGCAAGACATAGCCGGTCCAGGGGCTAGTTGGACGACTCGGGCACTACGGCGTGAAACACCGACTTCGCCGCCGAAACCACGTCCTCTGTCACGGACCTGCGCTGCTTCGCAGTCAGATCGACAGGCCGCGCTGGAATGTCCGCCGGCGGCGTCAGCCGTAACGAGTCCTCACCAGAATCCGCTGAATCGATCGGACGGGGAAATGGCGCGGGCGACGCGGCAACAGCTTCGCTTGGCTGCGGCGCGACATTGACCGCAGGCGGCAACGGCTGGACCGCAGGCTGCTGCGCCGCCGGTGCGTAAACCACGCTGTTGACCCGCGCCCGCTCCTGACCCTGCGCAACGTCCGCTGCGCGCGGCTGCTCGGCGGGCTGCGGGCTGGACTTGCGCAGGCGCTCGATGGCGGCGCGGGCGAGATCGCTGGCGTCGCGCTTCTCGGCAGCCGGCTTCTCGGCAGCCGCCTTCTCGCTGGCAACCTTCTCGGCGGCGAGCTTTTCAGCAGCCTTCTCAGCGGCTCTCTTCGCATTCTCGGCCCGGTCCGCAGCAGCACGCTCCGCCGCGGCCTTTTCAGCAGCGAGCTTTTCCGCCTTCAGCCGCGCGGCTTCGGCTTTCGCCGCGGTGGCGGGCCGGTCGCCGGCCTCGTCGGCTTTCAGGGTCTGAGGAGCATCCTTCGCGGTGTCCGCCGGCGCTGCGACAGCGGCCTTCGGCTTGTCGGCTTCCGTCTTGGCGTTGATGTAGTGGGTGACGATATAGGCCCCGACCACCGTCGCCACGATCGACGGAATGACTTCCAGAAAGTACTTCGTGAACAGCTTCTTGATCATCTGAATTCCCCGCGCGCCGTTGGATGCGGGAACTTTTGGGCCGATTGAGGGATCAACTGCGACGGATCGGTGGCAAACAGTCAGAATCCGCCGGGTCACGGCTTTGTCAGCAAAGTGGCGTGGTCCGGCGGAGAAGCGACACGGCTCGGCCGCCTGCTATTTTGCCTTGGCGATCCCGGTCACGGTCATCTGGCCGTTAACCTTGTCCGCGTCGAACCGGACCTTGTCCCCGGCCCTCACCTGCTTCAGCATCTCCGGACTCCCGGCCTTGAAGACCATGGTCATGCCCTCGTCCATCCCGAGCTTTTTGATCGGTCCGTGCCGGAGGGTGATTTTCCCGGCGCCCTCGTCGACCTTCACCACCGTTCCGTCCAGGGGCAGCGACTGACCGAAGGCCGGAACCGAAAGAGCGGCGAGGCACGACAGAGCAATTGCAAACTTCCGCATGTGTCTTGTTCCTTTGCTTTTCATCACTTCACGACGATGGTGCCGGTCATGCCATCCTCACGATGGCCTTCGATCAGGCACGAAAACTCGAACGTTCCCGCCTTGCTGAATTTCCAGATGATTTCGCCGGACTTGCTTGGCGCGAGCTGAATGCCGTTCGGCTCGGCATGCTCCATGCCGGGATTTCTCTTCATCATCTCGGCATGCTTCAGGTTCGCTGCTGTGGTATCGAGCAGAAATTCGTGATCCTCATGCCCGTCGTTGCGGATGACGAAGCGGACCTGTTCGCCGCGTTTCACCTCGATGGCCTTCGGCTTGTAGTAGCGGTCGCCCATCTCGACAACGATCTCGCGCGACGGCTTCTTCGGATCGCCGGGTTCTCCGGCGGCATAGGAGGCATGGTTGTCGTGCGCGGACGCGCGGTTCGCCGATGCTGGCAGCAACGCGAGGGCCGCGACCACCATGATAACTCCGGTGTGAGGCGAAATGTGCATCTCAGTGTCCCTTGTGGTTCATGGCAGGAGCCTTGGATGGATTTCTGGAAGGCTTGATGACGTTCATCTCGACGGCAGGTTTCGATGCCGCCGGCGGCGCCGCCTGCTGCGATGGTGCTGGCGCGGCCGCGCTCGCGACCTCGTAGGCCACCGTGCCCGGTGGATGGCTGAACCAGCCGGGATCCTTGTAATCGCCGGACGCCAGCCCCTCGCGCACCTTCACCACCGAGAACATGCCGCCCATCTCGACGGCACCGAACTGGGCGAAGCCGGTCATCATCGGCAGCGTGTTGTCCGGCAGCGGCATTTCCATCTCACCCATGTCGGCCATGCCGGCATTGCCCATCGGCATGTAGTCCGGCACCAGCTTGCGCACCGACCTGACGAGATCGCTCTTTTTCGTGCCGACGAAATTTCGCAGATCGTGTCCCATCGCGTTCATGGTGTGATGCGACTTGTGGCAATGGATCGCCCAGTCGCCCGGCTTGTCGGCGACGAAATCGAACGCACGCATCTGGCCGACGGCGCAATCCACTGTGACTTCCGGCCATGCGGCGGCTTCCGGCACCCAGCCGCCATCGGTGCATGAGACCTTGAAGTCATGGCCATGCATGTGAATCGGATGGTTAGTCATGGTGAGATTGCCGAACCGGATACGCACCTTGTCGCCTTTCGCCGCGACAAGATGGTCGATGCCGGGAAAGACGCGGCTGTTCCATGTCCACATGTTGAAGTCGGTCATCTCCGACACCTTCGGCAGGTAGCTGCCGGGGTCGATGTCATAGGCCGACATCAGGAATACGAAGTCCCTGTCCACCCGCCGGAATGCCGGGTCCTTCGGATGCACCACGAAAAAGCCCATCATGCCCATGGCCATCTGCACCATCTCGTCGGCATGCGGGTGGTACATGAACGTGCCGCTCTTGGTCAGAACGAATTCGTAGACGAATGTCTTGCCGACGCCGATCGGCGGCTGCGTCAGACCGGTCACGCCGTCCATGCCATTCGGCAGCAGCATCCCGTGCCAGTGCACCGTCGTGTGCTCCGGCAGTTTGTTGGTGACGAAAATACGCACCTTGTCACCTTCGACCGCCTCGATGGTCGGACCCGGCGACTGGCCGTTGTAGCCCCACAGATGCGCCACCATGCCGGGCGCGAGTTCGCGCACCACGGGTTCGGCGACAAGATGGAATTCCTTCCAGTCGCCGTTCATGCGCCAGGGCAGCGTCCAGCCGTTCAGCGTCACGACCGGCTGATAGTCCGGTCCGCTGGTGGGCACGAGCGGCGGCTGCATCGTGTTCGTGGCCGTGGTTGGCGCTTCAGGAATGCCTGCGGCCTGAACACGGCCGCTGACGGCGCTTGCGCCGGCCAGCACCGCAGCCGATCCAAGAATTGCGCGACGTGAGATCATTGCCGTTCTCCCTTAATGCTGCGCCGGCTCGGCGGATGCGCCGGATGCCAAAGCGGTTTCGCCGCGCGCGGACACACCTCCACCCATCACGGCGGTGTTGAGATTTGTGGCCGCCAGCCAGAAGTCCCGTTTCGCTTCGATCGCCGCCGTCGTTGCCGCGATGCGCTGACGCGCCTCGGCCAACAGAGCGAACACGTCGATCAGCATGCCGTTGTAGCGAAGCAAGGTCTCATCCGAGATGATCTTGCGCAGCGGCAACACCTCCTTCTGGTAGTGCATGGTGATGTCGTAGGCCGATCTGTAACTGCGATACGCATCGCGCGCCTCTGAGCGGACATTCACCGCGCGCTCCGTCAGGCGATTGACCGCATACATGTAGGTCGCCTCGGCTTCGCGGACGCGCACCTCGCCGAAATCGAAAATCGGAATCTGTAGTTCGACATCGAAGCCGCGATCGCGGATTTTCTCGCCGGTTGCCTTCTCGCGCGTCGTTTTTGCGGAGAGGCCTGCATCGAGCACATTGATGAAGCGTGTCGCCTGGGTCAGTCCGTAGGACTTGGCCAGCGCATCCAGCTCGAGCCGGCCGATCTTCAGATCGACATGACGGCGGACTGCCTCGACTTCGATGTCCGGCAATGCTTGCGGCCGCGAAGGCAATGGCGGCAGCGCCGCAGCCATCTTGAACGCCAGATCGTCGCCCCACAGACCCATGGCGCGGATCAGCGCTTCGCGTTCGCTTGCGGCGCGCTGACGAGCGGTGGCGAGTTGCGCCGTGAGATCGGCATAAAACACCTGCTCGCGCGCCTGATCGAGCTTGTTCATGCCGCCGGTCGCGCCAAGGCGCGTGGCGAACTTCGCCGCGGTTTCTGCTCCGGACTGCGCCTGAGCAAGAAAGCCCGCGAGTTCGCGCGCGGCGACAGCGCGATAGTAGGCGCGCCGCGCCACCGCCGCGATCCGCAGCGTTTCGCTCAACGCAATGATCTGAGCCTGCCGGAAGCGATCAGCCGCGATCTGCGACCGCATCGGCAGCGTCGCGAGCGCCAGCACATTCGCGACAATCTTGCGCTCGACCTCGACTTCCACCGAGCCTGCGATCCGCGACAGCGAGATTGCCGGATTCGGCGGCAGGCTTCCTTCCACGGCACGCGCTTCGGCAATCGCAAGTTCATTATAGGCCGCCTGCAGCCCTCGATTGTTGAGCAGCGCGATCTGCACCGCGGCATCCGCCGAGAGCGGCTTCGCAAGCAGCCGCCCGCTTGCGCGCCGCGCAATTTCCGCGTCGTCCGGCGTGCGCTGTGCGGAGGCTTCCTTGCCGAGATCCCGCGACACGGTAGCGGTGACCATGCTCATGCCGCCGTCGGGCGAAAACGATGCGCAGCTTGACAGGAACAACGCCGTGCCAAGCATCAACCATGGCCTGAAGCGACGTGCGGCGCGCCGACCGTTCAAAACGGAAATTGTGAAATCCGGATGGGTCATGGCTCACCTACTCGCCGGACTTCGGAGCGGGCGCGACCTGCTCGTTCTGTTTCTTCCAGCCGGAGGGAGCCACGGGCCGCTGGCTGGTGTAGCCGCTGACCGTGGAGCGATAATTCACGCGCGGCGTCCGCGCGTTTGGCTCCGACGGGTCGGGACCCGGCGATGCAGGAGGCTGGGCCGCGCAGCCCGGAAGGAGCAGCAGGGCGGATGAAAGAAGCAGAATCTTGAATGGAAGTGGCACGGGTGCCGTCGCCACCGAGCCAACGGCAGCGGGCCTCGCAGGATGTTGCGCGGGCATGATGTCCTCAAATGTCGAACAGGGCCGGAGGCGCGCGGCTTCTCAGCCAACGCGCCAGCGATCAGAGCGACGTGAGGAGGATCGGGGGGCGGTAGAGGCTGTCGGGTGCCTCACCGGCGATTCCGGCATCGGACACCGCGAGGACCGGAGCGTGATCCGCAAGCCGGGGCGTCAGTTCCAGCAAGCTGGCCGGAAGTGCACTAACGCACATCACGCCGCAGCAGGCAGGTTTTGCGGATTTGCCATCGGTGTGAGCCGCTCCGGCGGGATCGTCCATCGCAGCGGTCGCATCGGCACCGGCGTGGTGATCGTGTCCGGTATGGACATGCATCATGGACTGATGATCGTGACTGGCTGCGGTCTGATGGACGTGCTGCGCCTGCACCGGCGGTGTCAGGCAATGGGCCAGCGCGCTATCCGCCAGCACAAACCCGGCGACCGGCATAGCGAGGCAAAGGACATAAAGCGTGGCAAGAACCCGCGCCGCCTTCACCCTCATCGCCCTGGTCAACCGCATCAGCATCGTTCCAGACCTACCGAACTGGCTCCGAACAGGCAAGACGCCATGCGGTCACGGCCGCGCGAGATCGGCCAAAACCCGTTTGTTCCGCACAGCGGTCCGGCCTGCATTGATGCATGGCCGGGCTGATATGGACGAACCGCGCGCGGCGGCGTAGCACAGGGGACGAGTTCCGCCGCCGGGCGTCCCGGCCGCCGCACGCCATCCTTTCCGGAGTTCACGACCTTGACCGAATATCAGCCCGCAGCCTCCATCGACGCCGTCGAACAGGGACTGGCCTCGGCGGGCTACATCGCCAACCGCCAAATTTCGACCGCGGTCTATCTGTCCGAGAAGATCGAAAAGCCGATCCTGGTCGAAGGGCCCGCCGGCGTCGGCAAGACCGAACTCGCCAAGGCGATCGCCGCATGGCGCGGCCTGAAGCTGATCCGCCTGCAATGCTACGAGGGCCTCGATGAAGCCAAGGCGCTGTATGAGTGGAAATACGCCAAGCAGCTCCTCTACACCCAGATACTGAAGGACAAGCTCGGCGAAGTGCTGGGCGACGCCGAAACGCTCCCGGCCGCGCTGAACAAGCTGCACGATTTCGGCGACGTGTTCTTTTCCAAGGAATTCGTGGAGCCGCGCCCGCTGCTGCAGGCGCTGGAACAGCCGAAGGGCTGCGTGCTGCTGGTCGACGAAATCGACAAGTCGGACGCCGAATTCGAATCCCTGCTGCTGGAAATCCTCTCCGACTTCCAGGTCACGATCCCTGAACTCGGCACCATCTCGGCGATTGCGCCGCCGACGGTGATCCTGACTTCCAACAGCGAGCGCGATCTCGGTGACGCGCTCAAGCGGCGCTGTCTGCATCTGCACATCGGCTTCCCCGAACAGCGGCTGGAAGAGCGCATTGTCGAAAGCCGCGTGCCCGGTGTTTCGCAGACCTTGAAGCGGCAGATCGTCAGCTTCATCAACGATGTCCGCACGCTGGACTTGAAGAAGCTGCCATCGGTGTCGGAAGCGATCGACTGGGCGCGCGTGCTGGTGTTGCTGCAGGCGAACGAACTCGACCATGAGATGGTCAGGGATACGCTCAACGTGCTGCTCAAGTACGAAGCCGACATCGAAACAACCCTGCCGCAGGTCTCCGCCTTCATCGGCAAGAGCCGGCGCGAGAATGTTTTCGGCTAGGCAATGAGAGAGAACCTGCATCGCTTCTTTCGGGCGGCTCGCGGGGCCGGGGTGCGGATTTCACCCTCCGAGAGCATTGATGCGATGCGCGCCGTGTCCGAGATCGGCTTTGCCGACCGCGAGATATTGCGCGACACTTTTCTGCTGACGCTGGCCAAGAACACCGACGACAAGCGCGCCCTCGGCGAATGCTTCGACCTGTTCTTCAAGCCGCCGGAAGTCGCCTCACCGCCGTCGCAGGACAACGATAACGAAGCCGGTGACACCAGCGAACCGCCGGACGGACAAGCGCCATCGGGCGGCGCGGCGTCCGCACCCTCCTCCGGCCTCAGCCCGATGAGCCAGATGCTGCTGTCGCAGGATCAGAACGGCATCGCGGCGGCCATCGCCAATGCGGCGAGCGCCGCCGAACTGACCGAGATCCGGTACTTCACCCAGCGCGGCATTTTTTCCAGCCGCATTCTCAACGAACTCGGCATCTCGGAATTGCGCGACGATCTCGATGCCCTGAACGCAAGCAATCCAGCGGAGGCCGACCGGCTCGCCGCCGGGATCGAAGCGCTGCGCGAAGCCGTGCGTGAGGCTGTCTCCCAGGCCTTGCTGCTCTATGGCCGCGAGGAAAGCGAGAACCTGCGTAACGACATCCTGCGCAACGCGCCGATGTCGCAGCTCGACCAGCGGCAGGTTCAGCAGATGCGCGTCCTGATCCGCCAGATCGCGCGCCGTCTGCGCGAGCGCTACAGCAAGCCGCGCAAGCGCCAGCGCCGCGGCCATCTCGACGTGCGCCGCACCATCCGGCGCAATGCAGCATGGGGCGGCGTGCCGTTCCTCACCACCTGGAAGCGCCGCCACCGCGACAAGCCGAGGATCATCGCCATCTGCGACGTCTCGGGATCGGTCGCGCGGGTGTCGGACTTCTTCCTGCTGCTGATCTACAGCCTGCATGAAGTCGTTTCCGACGTCCGCTCCTTCGCCTTCTCCAGCCATCTGATCGAGGTCAGCGATATTCTCGAAAACGAGGATGCCGACAAGGCGATGAAGGAAATCATGACGCAGGTCGGGTTCGGCTCGTCGGATTATGGCAAGTCGCTTGAGGATTTCGAGAAGCTCGCGCTGCGCGCGGTGACGCCGCAGACCACCGTGATCGTGCTCGGCGATGCGCGGACCAACAATCTCGATCCCCGCGCCGACATTCTCAAGCGCGTCTCCGAGCGCTGCAAGCGGCTGGTCTGGCTCAATCCCGAAGGCCGCATGGTGTGGGGCTGGGGCGACTCGGAAATGCCGCGCTATGCAACCTTCTGCAGCGTGGCGCGCCAGTGCGCGACGGCCAAGCAACTGGAGCGCGCGATCACCGATATCGTCGCGTCATACCAATAATTTTTTACGGCACCAGTACGAAGAACAGATATACCGCGAAAATCAGCATGTGCACAAAGCCGAACAGGACGTTCGTGCGTCCCGTGCCGAAGGTCATCATGCTGACCAGCAGCGTCATCGCAAGCAACACCATGTCGCGAGGATCAAGCCCCAGGACAAGGGTTTCCTTGAGCACATAGGCGGCAGCGGCGACGACGGGCACCGTCAGGCCGATGGTTGCGAGCGAGGAGCCAAGTGCGAGGTTGATGCTCTTCTGAAGATCGTTGTTACGCGCCGCGGCCAGCGCGGCAACGCTTTCCGGCATCAAAATCAGGAGCGCGACCACCACGCCGGCAAAGGCGGGAGGTGCACCGATCGCGGCAGCGCCTGCGTCCACGACCAGCGAGAATTTCTTCGCCAGCAGCACCACAGCGACCAGCGAGACCAGCAGCAGCAGCGTGCTCATGACCATCATGCGATTGGATGCGATGGCGTGATCGCCGCTGGTCGTGTCGTTGTCCACGATGAAATAGTCCCGATGCAGAACGGTCTGCGTGTAGACGAAGACGCCGTAGAGCAGCAGCGTCGCGACCCCGATGAAAATGAGCTGACTGGCCGCGAACACCGGGCCGGGCACGGTCGATGTGTAGTTCGGCAAGACCAGCGTGATGGTCGAGATCACGATCAGGACACAGAGATAAACCTTGACGCCGGTAACCTGGAATTCCTGTTCCCGGAAGCGCACGCCGCCGGCCAGAATAGCCCAGCCGATCAGGCCGTTGCAGACGATCATGACGACCGCGAAGACGGTGTCGCGGGCCAGAGTCGGCACAGCCTTCTCGCCAAACATGATGCTGGCGATCATCGCGACCTCGATGATCGTCACCGAAAGGGTCAGAACCAGCGTTCCATAGGGTTCGCCCACCCTGTGCGCGATCACCTCGGCATGATGGACCGCCGCAAATACCGTTCCGAACAGAATGACCAGCAGCACGGCCGCGAAGGCATAGCCGCCTGCGGAATGGGTAAACCCGATGCCGGGGAGCGATGTGGACGCAAAAAGCAGAACGGCCAGCAAGGGGAAAACCCAGGCCGACCGCGGCATCTGTGTGTGTGCATTCATGGAGCCGATATTATCGTCGAACCCGAAAAAACCTAGTCAGCCTTTAGAAGATTTGCGCCGTGAAGCGAGATACCGTAACCAAAAAGGACTGTTTTGAGGAAGGAAACGGAAATATGTTCTCTCACGTCATGATCGGGACCAACGATCTCGACAAGGCCAAGGTCTTTTACGACACGCTGCTGGGCACGCTCGGGATCCCGCCCGGGATGGTTGATCGTCACCGCGTCTTCTACCGCACCAAGACCGGGACCTTTGCAGTCTCAAAGCCGATCGACGGCAAGATCGCAACCCACGCCAATGGAGGCACCATCGGCTTTGTTGCAACCTCGCCGGAGGCGGCGGACGCCTGGCATGCGGCCGGCATCGCCGGCGGCGGCACGACATGCGAGGACCCGCCGGGCATTCGGGGGATGGGGGACCTGAGAATGTATATCGCGTATCTGCGCGATCCGGACGGAAACAAGCTCTGCGCCATCTACCGGCTGCCGAAAGAAGCGTAACAAAAAAGAGGCCGTGCTGGGCACGGCCTCTTTGCTTGTCTGACGATGTAGAAAACGCCCTACATCGCCTTGACGATGTTTTCGGTGACCTTCTTGGCGTCGCCGAGGAGCATCATGGTGTTGTCGCGATAGAACAGCGGATTGTCGACGCCGGCATAGCCGGAGGCGAGCGAACGCTTGACGAACATCACGGTGCCGGCCTTCCAGACCTGCAGAACCGGCATGCCGTAGATCGGCGACTTGGGATCTTCTTCCGCCGCCGGGTTGGTCACGTCGTTGGCGCCGATCACGAAGGCGACATCGGCCTGCGCGAACTCCGAGTTGATGTCCTCAAGCTCGAACACCTCGTCGTAAGGCACGTTGGCTTCGGCGAGCAGCACGTTCATGTGGCCGGGCATACGGCCCGCCACAGGGTGAATCGCGTACTTCACCTCGACGCCTTCCTTCTTCAGCGTGTCGGCCATTTCGCGAAGAGCATGCTGCGCCTGCGCCACCGCCATGCCGTAGCCCGGCACGATGATAACCTTCTGCGCGTTCTTCATGATGAAGGCCGCGTCGTCCGCAGAACCCAGCTTCACCGGCTTCACTTCGCCGGTGCCGGCCGCGGCAGGGCCGCCGCTATCGCCGCCGAAGCCGCCGAGGATGACCGAGATGAAGGAGCGGTTCATCGCATGGCACATGATGTAGGACAGGATCGCGCCCGACGAGCCCACCAGCGCGCCGGTGATGATCAGCGCCGAGTTGCCGAGCGTGAAGCCGATGCCAGCCGCCGCCCAGCCCGAGTAGGAGTTCAGCATCGAGATCACGACCGGCATGTCCGCGCCGCCGATCGGAATGATCAGCAACGCGCCGAGCACCAGCGCGAGGATCGTGATCATCCAGAAGTCGAACGAGCTCTGCGAGACCACGAGGCCATAGATGAAGAACACCAGCGCCAGGCCGAGCACGATGTTGATGATGTGGCGCGCCGGCAGGATGATCGGCGCGCCGCTCATGCGGCCCGACAGCTTGAGAAACGCGATCACCGAGCCGGTGAAGGTCAGCGCGCCGATGGCGACGCCGAGCGACATTTCGACAAGGCTTGAGGCGTGGATGTTGCCGCGGGTTCCGATGTCGAACGCCGCGGGCGCGTAGAACGCACCGGCTGCGACCAGCACCGCCGCCATGCCGACCAGCGAGTGGAAGGCCGCGACCAGTTCCGGCATCGAGGTCATCGGCACCTTGCGGGCGATGACGGCGCCGATGCCGCCGCCGATGGCGATGCCGCCGATCACGAGAATCCAGCCAAGCATGTCGGCAGGCGGATGCGCCGCCAGCGTGGTGGCGATGGCGATGGTCATGCCGACCATGCCGAAGAAGTTGCCCTGACGGGAGGACGCCGGGCTCGACAGGCCACGCAGCGAGAGGATGAAGAGGACGCCTGCGACCAGATAGAGCAGCGCCGAAAGGTTCGCGTTCATGTGCCCCGCCCCGTCACTTCTGCTTCTTCTTGTACATCGCCAGCATGCGCTGGGTGACAAGGAAGCCGCCAAAGATGTTGATGCACGCAAAGATCAGCGCGACAAAGCCGAACGCGCGGGCCCAGAGCGGACCCTGATCGTTGCCCACCAGCGCGACGCCGGTGGCCAGCAGCGCGCCGACCACGATCACCGACGAGATCGCGTTGGTGACCGACATCAGCGGCGTATGCAGCGCGGGCGTCACCGACCACACCACGAAATAGCCCACGAACACCGCGAGCACAAAAATCGACAACCGGAAGACAAACGGGTCGACAGCCTCAATCCCATGCATGTCGGCTCTCCTTATGCTTTCGGCTGGAAGTTCGGATGGATGACAGCGCCGTCCCTGGTCAGCGCGGTGGCCTTCACCAGTTCGTCGTCCCACTTCACCGCGAGCGACTTGGCGGCCTTGTCGTACAGCGTCTCGATGAACGAGAGCAGGTTGCGGGCATAGAGGCTCGAGGCCGAGGCCGCGACCTTGCCGGCCAGATTCGGGAAACCGACGATCTTGACGCCGTTCACCTCGGCGACCTCACCGCTCCTGACGCCCTCGACGTTACCGCCGCGCTCGACCGCGAGGTCGACCAGCACCGAGCCCGGCTTCATCGACGCCACCATCTCGGCGGTGATGAGCCGAGGCGCGGGACGGCCCGGGATCAGCGCCGTGGTGATGACGATGTCCTGCTTCTTGATGTGCTCCGCCGTGAGCGCGGCCTGCTTGGCCTGATACTCTTTCGACATTTCCTTGGCGTAGCCGCCGGCGGTCTGGGCGTTCTTGAACTCCTCGTCCTCGACGGCGAGGAACTTGGCGCCGAGCGACTCGACCTGCTCCTTGGTGGCCGGACGCACGTCGGTCGCGGTGACCACCGCACCAAGACGGCGCGCGGTGGCGATCGCCTGAAGGCCGGCGACGCCGACGCCCATCACGAAGACCTTGGCCGCGGGCACGGTGCCCGCCGCAGTCATCATCATCGGAAACGCGCGGCCGAAGGCCTCGGCGGCCTCAACCACCGCGCGATAGCCGGCGAGGTTGGCCTGCGAGGACAAAACGTCCATCACCTGCGCGCGGGTGATGCGCGGCATCAGTTCCATCGCGAAGGCCGACACACCGGCATCCGCCAGCGCCTTCAGCGCGGCTTCGTTGCCGTAAGGGTCCATGATCGCGATGACCAGCGCGCCCTTCTTGTACTTCGCAACTTCCGAGACCTCGGGACGCTTCACCTTGATGACAATGTCGGCATCCTTCACCGCATCCGCGCTGACCACAGCCCCCGCGGCTTCATAGTCCGCATCGAGCATGCCGGACTTGAGGCCCGCACCAGGCTCGATCGCAACGTCGATCCCGAGTGACTTGAACTTTTTCACCGTGTCCGGCGTCGCCGCAACGCGCGGCTCCGATCCGTCCACTTCCCTAGCTATCGCAATCTTCATGACGCCTCCCGCAGCCGCACGGCCACGCACGACTTAATCACCGGTCAGGTTGCCGGTCCAACCGGATTTTCGATCAGGTGAGAAAGATCGCCATCAGGGCGACAATGGCGATGACGGCGAGGGTGCCGTACTTCGTCAGCGCGAGGAAACCTTCGTAGGTCTGCTCATGGGCCGGATAGTCCATTCCGTCCGCCTGCGTGTAAGCAACTTCGCTATGGTCAGCCATTGATCCCCTCCAGCACCATATAAAAAGGTAGCGCGAATTAGCCCAATTGCGGCGCAAGGGCAACGTCACGGCTTCCCGATACCGCCGATTAAAACCACCGGCATGGAAGTCATGCAATGGCTTCGCGGGCGTTTTCCGCAATGCGGAATTGGGTTGCGGATGCGTGGCTTTCGACCAGCCTCACAGCTTTGGCCAGTTGTCCCTGATCCAGCGGGTCAAACCTTCCTCGCTCACTTCGCCAGCGGCAACAGCGAGGATCATCACGGTCGCATCTTCGGGTGGAACGAGAAAATCAACGTCGTTAAGACCGAGAAAAACGATCAACGCACCGAAAGCAGCCCTCTTGTTGCCATCGATAAAAGGATGATTCCGGGCGATTCCGAAAACATAGGCTGCAGCCAGCGCCGCCAGATCGGTTTCGCCGTAAGCAAACTTGTTCAGAGGACGTCCAAGCGCGGATTCAAGCATGCCCTGATCGCGGATACCTTCGGGACCGCCAAACAGCGCGAGTTGCTCGGCATGGAGATCAATCAAAATCTCAACGTCGAGCCAAACCGGCTCGCTCATTTCGCAAGGGCTTTATAGGTATCGGCATAGACGCTGAATGATCGTCGTGCGATCTCCATCGCCTTGGCGTGCTTTGGATCATAAGGCGAGAGCTTAACCGAGCGCTCCGTCTGCTCGACGATATGCAGCTTGTCGCCTTCCCTGAGTTTCAGTCTTGCCAGCAAATCCTTCGACAGGATCAAACCAAGCGAATTGCCGATTTTCTTGATCTGGACAACCGCGCCTTCCGCACTGGCATTTCGAGGTAGCTCATTCATGGCCAATCTCCGTTATACGATATGTATAACGGATGTGATGCCTCCGTTCAACAAATGTTTTACGGCCTTCAGCCGGCCAACCCGCCCTATCCCATCGCCTCCAGCTCGGCGATCAGGCTCTCGATCACCGACAGGCCGCCGTCCCAGAACGCCGGGTCCTTCGCATCCAGTCCGAAGGGCTTGAGCAGTTCGGAATAATGTTTGGTGCCGCCAGCGGAGAGCATGTCGAGATAACGATCGGCAAATCCCTCCGATGCGTTCTCGTAGACCGCATACAGCGAGTTCACCAGACAGTCGCCGAAAGCGTAGGCATAGACGTAGAACGGCGAATGGATGAAGTGCGGGATATACATCCAGTAGGTTTCATAGCCCGGCTTAATCTCGATCGCAGGCCCGAGGCTTTCACTCTGGACACTCAGCCAGATTTCGCCGATGCGCTGCGCGGTCAGTTCGCCGTTGCGCCGCTCGGTATGAACCGCGCGCTCGAACGAATAGAACGCGATCTGGCGCACCACTGTGTTGATCATGTCCTCGACCTTGCCCGCGAGCAGCGCCTGACGCTCCTTGGCGTTTTTGGTCTGGGCCAGAAGCCGCTTGAAGGTCAGCATCTCGCCGAACACGCTGGCGGTTTCCGCCAGCGTCAACGGCGTCGGCGCCATCAGCGCGCCCTGCCTGGCGGCGAGCACCTGATGCACGCCATGGCCAAGTTCGTGCGCGAGCGTCATCACATCGCGCGGCTTGCCCTGATAATTCATCAGCACATAGGGATGCGCCGACGGCGTGGTCGGATGGGAGAACGCGCCCGGCGCCTTGCCGGGACGCACCGGCGCGTCGATCCAGCGATCCGTAAAGAACCGCTCGGCAATGCTCGCCATCTGCGGCGAAAAATCGCCATAGGCTTTCAGGATCGTGCTCCTGGCGTCGCCCCATGCAATCTGGCTTTTGGCCGCGAACGGCAACGGCGCGTTACGGTCCCAGAACGGCAGCGACTTCTTTTTGAACCAGCGCGCCTTCATCTTGTAGTAGCGATGCGACAGCCGCGGATAGGCCGCACGCACCGACGCCACCAGCGCATCGACCACCTCGCGCTCGACACGGTTGTTGAGGTGCCGCGAGTCGGCGATGTCCTGAAAGCCGCGCCAGCGGTCGGAGATTTCCTTGTCCTTGGCCAGCGTGTTGGTGATCAGCGCGAAGGTGCGCTCATTGGCCTTGAAGGTTTTCGCCAGCGCCTGCGCCGCCATCTTGCGCTTGGCCGGATCGCGATCCTGCAGCAGTGTCAAGGTCGGCTCGATGGCAAGTTCCTTGCCCCCGACCTTGAAACGCAACGCCGAGATGGTCTGGTCGAACTGCCTGTTCCAGGCGCCGTAGGCCGTCTGCGACTTTTCATGGAACAATTGCTCGACGCGATCCTCGAGCTGATACGGTTTGTCCTTGCGCAGATCCTCGATCCAAGGCCGGTAATGACCGAGCGACGGCACGGCCATGGCGCGCTCGATCACGGCATCGTCGACGCGGTTGAGTTCGAGCGCGAAGAACAGCAGATGCGTCGAGGCCGCGGTGATGCGCTCCGACACATCGCCGTAGAATTTCGAGATCGCCGGATCGACGGTGTTGCCCGCATGCGCAAGCCCGGCAAAGGACGCAAGCCGTCCGGCGAGATCGTCAATCCCCTCATAGCTCCGGATCGCTTCCGCCAGCCACGCGCCGCCATCGGATTGCGCAACCCGCTCGGCGATCTTGCCCTTGTAGGCGCTCTCGAAGGCCACACAATCGGCATCCAGCTTGTCGAGATCGCGCGTCACCTCCGGCGCATGAATCGCCGGATAGAGATCGGCCAGATTCCACTCCGGCAGCTTGCCGGCCTTCGGCGCAGTCTTCTTGGCGGCAGCTTTCGCCTTGGACGCGGATTTGAGTTTAGCCGGAGATTTGCGGAGAGCCGAGGTGCGCGAAGCCATATTTCAATCCGTGATGTTCAAGATCGTACAGGACGCGTGACGATTGCAGCCCAGTGGTCCGATTCTAACATTCGCATCCCGGTTCAGCAGCGATCTTTTGCGAATGTTAGAATCAAAGGACCACTGCGACTATAAACTTCCAATGGAGTTTGGATTTGACATTCGCGTTGCGAATTCCCTGCAAGTGAGGCGCGAATGTCAAATCCACTCCATTGGCTGGACAAAGCCAACTCTTAAGAGGTCGTTAATCTGCGTCGGCCAGAGTGCCCCGATTCGAGACATGTTGTTGAGATAGTCCAGAGTTGCGGGGAATGCCATGGTTGCGACCATTCTGATTGCCGATGACGACGCCGTTCAGCGCCGCCTCGTCGAGAACATGGTGCAACGCTGCGGTTACGCCGCCGTGACGGTCGATAGCGGCGATGCCGCCCTGGCCCATCTGATTGATCCCGATACCGCGCCCGTGGATGCCCTGGTGCTGGATCTCGTGATGCCGGGCCTCGACGGTATGGGCGTCCTGGCCAAAATTCGCGATCTCGGTCTCGATCTTCCGGTGATCGTACAGACCGCCCATGGCGGCATCGACAATGTGGTGTCCGCGATGCGGGCCGGCGCGCATGATTTCGTGGTCAAGCCGGTCGGGATCGAACGGCTTCAGGTCTCATTGCGCAACGCGCTCAACGCCAGCGCGCTGAAGGGCGAGTTGCAGCGCATCCGCCATCGCCGGGAAGGTAAGCTGACCTTCGCTGACATCGTCACCCGATCGGAGACAATGAACCACGTGATCGCGATGGGGAGGAAAGCCAGCGGGTCCACGATTCCGGTGCTGATCGAAGGCGAATCCGGCGTCGGCAAGGAACTGATCGCCCGCGCCATCCATGGCTCCAGCGAGCGCAGCGCAAAGCCGTTCGTCACGGTCAATTGCGGCGCGATCCCCGATAATCTCGTGGAATCGATCCTGTTCGGGCACGAGAAAGGCGCGTTCACCGGCGCGACCGAACGCCATGCCGGCAAGTTTGTCGAAGCCAATGGCGGCACGCTGTTTCTCGACGAGATCAGCGAATTGCCGCTCGCAGCGCAGGTGAAGCTGCTGCGCGCCCTGCAGCAGGGCGAGGTCGAAGCCGTCGGCGGCCGCAAGCCGGTCAAGGTCGATGTCCGCATCGTCTCCGCGACCAACCGCAACCTGCTTAATCAGGTGAAAGCCGGTGCCTTCCGCGAGGATTTGTTCTATCGGCTGCATGTGCTGCCGCTGACCATTCCGCCGCTGCGCGCGCGGCGCGAGGACATCCCGCATCTGGTGCGGCATTTCATGGCGCGCATCGCCGCCGAGGAAAATCGACCGGTTACCAGTGTCAGCGGCGACGCCATGGCGCTGCTGGGACAACTGCCCTGGCCGGGCAATGTCCGCCAGCTTGAGAATGCGGTGTATCGCGCCGTGGTCATGAGCGACGGCGGCCAGCTCGGGCCGAATGATTTTCCGCAAGCCGGGTTTGTGGCCCCCATCCCGGATACCGGCGCGAAGCCGGTCATCCTCGACAGCCCGCCCTCGTCCCCGGCGGACACCGTTTCAGGTATTGAAATACCGATTGCGCCAATAACGCCTCAGACTCTCCCGGTCTCGGGCTACGGCACCCTGGCCATGGTGGGCGACACCGGCGACATGCGCACGCTCGAGGAGATGGAAGCGGAAATCATCCGTTTCGCCATCACCCATTACCGCGGCCAGATGTCCGAAGTCGCGCGCCGGCTCAAGATCGGCCGCTCGACACTCTACCGGAAACTGGACGAGGCGGCCTCGGAGACGGCACCCAACGATCCCGCACGCTGATGGTGCGAATCAGAATCCGGCATGGAACGAATGCACGGCTTTTTCGCTTCTGTTCTTGAACCGTTGCGGTCCGGTGACAGACACAGGAAAAGAACGCGGCAATGCGCGCAAGCCGTTGCAAGGCATGCCGAATTGAAGTCACTTCGGTGCGATGACTTCGAGTTGATCCGGCACTGTCTGGCCGCATCAAGCTCGTGCGTGTAGCGTCTCGCCGCGTTTTGAATGCGAGATTGCGTAAGCAACATCCGATCAAGCCGACGCTTTTTGTCGGGCGATGACGGAAACCATCATGAACTGTTCCATGCCGGGGCAGGACCACCCAACGAAGGGTGTGAAATTGGGGTGCGAGAATGCGTGACTTTTCGACCGGCCACCGCAAGAGCCCGATTGGTGTCAACCCGATGGGCTTCGACCGGATTATGATGGCCGTTGCCGCGACTTTCCTCTCCGTTGCAGCGACCACCGCGAACGCGCAATCCCCCGCGAAGAGCCCGGCTGATCTCGCAATTGACGCCGCCATCCCGCTTCCCGAACCTGCCAACGTCCCGCCACCGACAGTCAAAGACTTCAAGCCCGATCCGGTAAAGCCGGAGACCGCGGCGACAGCGCCTGCGAAGAAGGACGATTCTGCGGCACCCGTGACCACCGCGACCGTGCCTCCGGCAGCGACCGCACCGACGGCCGCTCCCGCACCGGCCGCTGCGGCGGCCGAGCCAGCCAAGACCGATCCCAACAAGACCGACCCCGCGAAAGCCGCTCCCACTGTCGCCGCAGCCGACCAGCCGGTTGCCGACAAGCTGCGCGACCTGATCGCGAGCAAGGCTTCACGCTATTTCGACCGCAAGAACGAGCGCACCGCCGTCGAGAACTTCTACAAGGATCGCAATTACGCGCCGCTCTGGAGCAGCAATGGCGCCGCGACCGACCGCGCCAAAAGCGTGATCGCGCGCCTCAAGGATGCGGGCAGCGAAGGCCTGAACCCCGCCGACTATCCGGCGCCGGATTTCGCCGCAGCGACGACGCCGGATGCGCAGGCGGAAGCCGAACTGCGCCTGACCGAGAGCATGCTGGACTACGCCCGCCATGCGCAGAGCGGCCGCATGCACTGGTCGCGCGTGAGCGCGGACATTTCCTACCCCGAGCATCCGGTCGATCCGGTCGAGGTGCTGATCAACGTCTCGACCGCGCGCGATGCGTCCGCTGCGCTTGAGGGCTACAACCCGCCACACAAGGGCTACAAGGGGCTGAAAGCCAAGCTGGCCGAACTGCGCGGCGCGACCGAGGACACCTCCAAGCATATCGCCGAAGGCGAGACGCTGAAGTTTGTGAAGCCCACCAAAAAGAATCCGCACCCGATCGCAATGGAAGACGAGCGCGTGCCGGCCCTGCGCGCCAAGCTCCATGTCGCGGACAATGCCGACGACAGGCATTACGACGCCAAGGTTGCCGACGCGGTCCGCAAATTCCAGGCGAGCAACAGCCTGAAGGCGACCGGCGTGCTCGACAACGCCACCGTGCGCGCGATCAATGGCCCGAAGAACGACCGCAAGATCGACATCGTGCGCGCCAACATGGAGCGCTGGCGCTGGCTGCCGCGCGAGCTTGGCGCCAAGGCGCTTGGCGATGCCTATGTGATCCTGAACATTCCGGATTACACGCTCAAGCTGATGCAGGGCGACAAGCAGGTCTGGACCACGCGTGTCGTGGTCGGCAAGCCTGGCAAGCACGCGACGCCGGAACTGACCGAGACGATGAAGTTCATCACCGTCAATCCGACCTGGAACGTGCCGCCGTCGATCATCTACAACGAATATCTGCCGGCGCTGGCGCAGGACCCGACGGTGCTCGACCGCATGGGCCTGAAGCTCGCGCGCGCCGCCGACGGCAGCGTGCGCATCTCGCAGCCGCCGGGCGAAGCCAATGCGCTCGGCCGCATCCGCTTCAACTTCCCGAACAAGTTCCTGGTCTATCAGCACGACACGCCGGACAAGCACCTATTCGCCAAGGAGGAGCGCGCCTTCAGCCATGGCTGCATGCGCGTGCAGTATCCGGATCAGTACGCAGCCAACCTTCTCGGCATCGCGCTGCCGAAGGAGGGCTACACGCCCGAGAAGATCAAGGCGATGTACGGCCGCAACGAGGTCAACATCAACTTCCCGACTCCGATCCCGGTCAACATCACCTACCAGACCGCGTTCGTGGATAGCGCCGGCAAGCTGGAATTCCGCAAGGACATCTATAGCCGCGACGCCAGGGTGATCGCGATGCTCAAGGGCGGCGAAGGCCGCGATATCGAAATGGCCGTGTCGCACGCCCAGCCGAACTATGTCCGTCCAACGAATGTGCGGGTTCCCGGCGACAGCTTCGCCAGCAATTCCGGCCCGAGCTTCTTCGAGCGGCTGTTCGGACCGCCGACCCCGCCGCCAGCCCCAGTCCGCCAGCGCCGGGTGGTTCGCTAAGGGCAGCGTAAACCGTTTAAAGAATTCGGGTTTCTGCGATCCCAGGACTCCGCCGGTGGCGGGGTCCTTTTCGTTAACCATTCTCCCCAAAGCATTGTCGCCCGGGTCTGCCCACCGGCCCTTTTTTGCCATACTCCGGGCGGCATACTTCATCCTTCACGAGCCTGTGACAGACTTTCAGATAGACTCGGGCCAGGCTCGGACTGCTAGACTTCAGACTGGTAAAGACTTGGGACTGGTAAAGACTTGGGAACACTCACGAACACGGCACGGGGATTGGTAAATATCGCTTAACCCCCGTGCTTTAAGACTACGTTCATTCTCTCCCGTTGCGTGGGGTAGCGGGGGATCATCCAAGAGACACACGGCTGACGGGATTCTGAGTGGCGGGCGGTTTTCCACGCAGCATTGGCTTTGATTGGCTCTCGCGCACCTCCGTGCGCGTCAGCCTCGCCTCGCTGCTGCTGATCGCGACCAACGCCCGCTCCGTCCACAACGCCACCGCCGATGGCGACACCCGCACCCTCTCCTTCCATCACACCCATTCCGGCGAAGACCTCACCGTCACCTTCAAGCGCAATGGCCGTTACGACGAAGCCGCGCTGAAGAAACTGAACTACTTCCTCCGCGACTGGCGCAGCCAGGACCAGACCACGATGGACCGCCGTCTGTTCGACATCGTCTGGGAAGTCTATCGCGACGTCGACGGCAAGCAGCCGATCCAGATCATCTCCGCCTATCGCTCGCCCGCCACCAACGCCATGCTCCGCCGCCGCTCCTCGGGAGTCGCGCGGCACAGCCAGCACATGCAGGGCCACGCGATGGATTTCTTCATCCCCGGCGTACCGCTTGAGCAGATCCGTTTCGCGGGCCTGCGTCTGCAGCGCGGCGGCGTCGGTTTCTACCCCACCTCCGGCTCGCCGTTCGTGCATCTCGATGTCGGCAGCATCCGTCACTGGCCGCGCATGACCCACGACCAGCTCGCGCGCGTTTTCCCTGACGGACGCACCGTGCATGTTCCGTCCGATGGCAAACCGCTGAAGAACTACGAACTCGCCCTCGCGGACATTCAGCGCCGCGGCAACGGCGAGGACGTCGCCGCGCCGTCGAAGTCAAAGAGCTTCCTGGCCTCGCTGTTCGGCCGCAAGAGCGCGGATGACGAGGAAGAGGCCGGCAACGACGATGCCCGTGGCGGCAAGGTCACGCAGGTGGCGATGGCTGTCGCGGACAAAACCAAGACGGCCGCGCAGGCCACCGTCAACGCCGCCGAAAAGGTGCTTGAGCGCGTGCCGCTGCCGCGCGCCAAGCCGGCAGGCGCGACGGCGTATCAGGTCGCGTCCGCCGAACCCCGGTCCGTCCCTGCCCCGAAGCCGCAGCAGGTCGCGCTCAGGCCGATGCCGGCCGACGAATATGCCCCGCAGTCGCCGATCGACGTCATCAACGCGCGCGGCTTCTGGGATAACGAGCCGGCGACAAAACCTGCCGCGCAGGCTCAGATCGCGGCGCTCAAGGCGCGCGGCGCGATCGTCGCAGCCGATCCGCAGGCCACCGCGAGCCTGCCGCCGAATGTCTCGCAGGCTCTGGCCTATGCGCCTGCGGAAGCACCGCTCGACCACGCCAAGGTCGTCGCCGCGAGCGCGCCGCTTCCGCGCAGCCCGCGCGTGGCAGCTCTGGCAAGCAATCCGATGCCCGATGCATCCGGCGGCGGCAAGACCGGCGCGGTGACGACGGCGCGGCGGGTCAGGCAGGCCTCCATGAACGATCTGTGGATGCGCGCCATGGTCCTCGCGCCGAGCGTGTCCTACTCGCTGTCGGCGTCGATCCTCGGCGATCAGGACATGACGGTGCTGCGCACGCACTTCGTCAAGCCAGACACGGCGGTGGCGATGACCTTCTCGAACGATCCGCAGATGGGCATCGTCTGCGAGAAGTTCACGGGACCTGCGACCGCCACGCTGTCGACCACCGCGTTCGCGATGCGCACAGCCTCGCTGCGCTGAGACCGCGATTTCCCGACCTGTCATATTGTTTCCCGCGTGATTGCGCCCGGCCTCCGGACAGCGCACTGTGGCGCGCATAACCAGCACAACCGGGGAAACAACTGTGTCCTTCGCCGAGATCGAATACCGCGTCACCGACCGCGTCGCCGTCGTCACCCTCAATCGCCCGGACCAGCTCAACGCCTGGACCGCCGTAATGGGTCAGGAGGTCCGCAAGGCGATGGAACAGGCAAGGGACGACGACAATGTCCGCGTCATCGTGCTGACTGGCGCCGGGCGCGGCTTCTGCGCGGGCGCCGACATGAAGCTGTTGTCCAGCATCAGCACCACAGGCCGCCTCGCTGAAACAGCGGATGCGCCGATGGATGCGAATTCGCGCCCCGACTTCCAGCGCAAGAACACCTATTTTCCCGCCGTGCCGAAGCCGATTATCGCCGCGATCAACGGCCCGTGCGCCGGACTGGGAATGTGCTTCGCCCTGTTCTGCGACATGCGGTTTGCAGGACAGGACGCCGTGTTCACCACGGCCTTCGCGCGGCGCGGCCTGATCGCCGAACATGGCATGAGCTGGACCCTGCCGCGGCTGATCGGACTGTCGGCGGCGACCGACCTTCTGATGTCCGCCCGCAAGGTGAAAGCCGATGAGGCCTTAGCGCTCGGGCTGGTCGATCGCGTCTATCCAACGGGCGAACTGATGCCCGCGGTCATGGCCTATGCGAAGGAACTGGCGGAATTCTCCTCGCCGCGCTCGCTGCGCGTCATCAAGAAACAGCTTTGGGAAACGCCCATGCAGACGCTGAACGAAGCGGTCGAGGTCGCCGATCACGAAATGGCGCTGAGTCTGAAGAGCGACGACTTCAAGGAAGGCGTAAAGCACTTTCTGGAGAAGCGCGCGCCGGCCTTCACGGGACAATAACTGGTCCGCTGACGACAAAACTCCCGGATGGATATCCGGGAGTTCTTCAAAAGCCTGCCTGACGGCGAAGCGGCGGACCGCCTCACAGCATTCCGAGCGCCTGCATGTAGGTTTCCAGGATGGTTTCCTGCTCCTGACGTTCGTCGGCGTCCTGCTTGCGCATGCGGATGATGGTGCGCAGCGCCTTCACGTCAAAGCCGTTGCCCTTGGCCTCGCCGTAGACATCCTTGATGTCGTCGCTGATGGCCTTTTTTTCTTCCTCGAGCTTCTCGATCCGCTCGATGATGGCCTTGAGCTGCCCCTTGGCGAAGCTGTGGGCGGTGTCGTCGTGTTCTTTCTCGGCAGGCATCGCCATCGGAGATACTCCTGAACTCTGTATGAGGCTGGAAGGGAGCGTGCGACGCACGTCATCTGAAATTTACACTCAAGAGTGCGGCCTGCCGCGTCAAGGCGCAGGCAGGGTCATCCACAGCGACCCACAGGCGAAAGAAAAGCCTGCGGCGATCCGGCTGTTTTCGCTTGCGTGTTTCAGTGTCCGGGATGGCTCTTTTTCATCGCGGCAACCTGATCGGGCGTGGCCTCGCTCTGATAGGTCGCCTTCCAGGTCTCATATGGCATGCCGTAGACCGCCTCGCGGCTTTCGTCCTTGGTGAGCGCCACGCCCTTTTCGTCGGCGGCGTCCTTCAGCCAGTTCGACAGGCAGTTGCGGCAGAAGCCCGCGAGATTCATCAGGTCGATATTCTGCACATCGGTCCGCCCGCGCAGATGCGTCACCAGCCGGCGGAACGCCGCCGCTTCGAGTTCTGTCCGGGTCTTGTCGTCGATGGCCATCGTCATATTCCGTCGTTTCGAGGTCCGCTGGATGTCACAGCCTTCACATAGGCCCCGATCCCGCGATTTTAACCCTGTCATGCCCCGCGCTTTCCACAGGGCGAGAAAAACCAGCCCGGCCCGCGTCGCGACGCACCGGCTGGCCTATGAAGGTGAGCCGCCGGTTTGGCGAAACCGCCAAGCCGCTCTATAGTGATCGAGCCTGACCGGACATGGGAACTCCGCTTTTGCCGATCATGCTCAATGTGTTACGCGAAATCAACGAACGGTTGATAATCCCCGCCTCCATGACAGCCAAGATTTCCCGCCGCATGACCTTGCACCGTACCCTGATCGCCGCCCTCACCGGATTTATCGCGCTCACAGCCTTGTGTGCGTGGAGCAATCCGGCGGCAGCCGATTTCCGGCTCTGCAACAACACGTCGAGCCGGGTCGGCATCGCGCTCGGCTACAAGGACAATGAAGGCTGGGTGACGGAGGGCTGGTGGAATGTATCCTCCCGCGCCTGCGAAACCCTGCTGCGTGGAACGCTTGTCGCACGATACTATTATATCTACGCCATCGACTATGACCGCGGCGGTGAGTGGTCGGGGCAGGCTTTCATGTGTTCGCGCGACAAGGAATTCACCATCAAGGGAACCGAGGACTGTCTGGCGCGCGGTTTCGACCGCACCGGATATTTCGAGGTGGACACCGGCGAACAGCGCGCCTGGACTGTCCAACTGACTGAATCCACCGAACAGAACCCGCGTACTCCAGGCCTTCCCGGCATGCCGAATGCGCCGGGTGCTGCACAACCCGGCGCACTTCCCGGTGCAGCTCCTGGAAATCCGAAATGAGACGCCTGCGACGTATCAAGATTCTCGCCACCCTCGGACCGGCTTCATCTGACAGCGCATCCATCCGCAAGCTGTTCGAGGCGGGTGCCGACGTGTTCCGCATCAACATGAGCCATACACCGCATGACAAGATGCGCGAACTGGTGGCGACAATCCGGAATGTGGAAAGCAGTTACGGTCGGCCGATCGGCATTCTGGTCGACCTGCAGGGGCCGAAGCTGCGCCTCGGCAATTTCGAGAACGGCTTTGTCGAGCTCAACAACGGCGCGATGTTCACGCTCGATTCCGATCCGGCGCCGGGCAACAAGACCCGCGTGCATCTGCCCCATCCGGAAATTCTGAAAGCCCTACGGCCCGGCCACGCGCTTCTGATCGACGACGGCAAGCTGCGTCTGATCGCCGAGGAAACCTCGCCCGATCATGCGCTGGTGCGTGTCGTGACCGGCGGCAAGATGTCCGACCGCAAGGGCGTCAGCCTGCCCGACACCGATCTTCCGGTCTCCGCGATGACAGCGAAGGACCGTGCCGACCTTGAAGCCGCGCTTGAAACCGGCATCGACTGGATCGCCCTGTCGTTCGTGCAGCGCGCCGACGACGTGATCGAAGCCAAGAAACTGGTGCGCGGCCGCGCCGCGATTATGTCAAAGATCGAAAAGCCGCAGGCCATTGAGCGTCTCGCCGACATCATGGAAGCATCCGATGCTCTGATGGTCGCGCGCGGCGACCTCGGCGTCGAACTGCCGGCGGAGCGCGTGCCCGGACTTCAGAAGCAGATGACGCGCATGGCGCGCAAGGCCGGCAAGCCGGTCGTGATCGCAACCCAGATGCTGGAGTCGATGATTACGTCGCCGGTGCCGACCCGCGCGGAAGTCTCCGACGTCGCAACCGCGGTGTTCGAGGGCGCCGACGCCATCATGCTGTCGGCGGAATCCGCAGCCGGCAAGTTCCCGGTCGAAGCGGTGATGACCATGAACCGTATCGGCGAGGAGTGCGAGCGCGACCCGACCTATCGCGGCGTGATCGCCGCGCAGCGCCCCGAGCCGGAAGCGACCGCCGGCGACGCCATCGCCGACGCGGCCCGGCAAATCGCCGAAACGCTCGACCTCTCCGCCATCATCTGCTGGACCAGTTCCGGTTCGACCGCGCTGCGCGTGGCGCGCGAACGGCCGAAGCCGCCGGTGGTTGCGATTACACCGAACGTCAACACCGGCCGCAAGCTCGCGCTGGTGTGGGGCGTCCACTGCGTGATCGCCGAGGATGCTCACGATCAGGACGACATGATCGACCGCGCCGCCCGCATCTCGTTCCGCGACGGATTCGCGAAAACCGGTCAGCGCGTCATCATCGTCGCAGGCGTGCCTCTTGGCACACCCGGCACGACCAACATGGTCCGCATCGCCTCCGTCGGCCCCTCGGGCGACGCCGACATGTAATTTGCCTCAGGCGGCCTTGTCGGTGTGAGGATGGACGAGGACGTCGCTTGTTTTCTGCGCGGTGCGCGCGGCATCCTCGACGGTCCCCTGGGTCATCCGCATCAGGCGCTGGGCTTCCTCGCCGTATTGCGTGAACGCCGTCTGCCAGAACTGCATATAGGCCTGCTGCAGATCCTGCAGCGAGCGGCAATCGTGGATCGTCCGGAACAACTGCACATCCTCGCGCAGTCTCATGCCGATAAACTCGGACCATTCCCTGCCGATATTCTGCATGGCGGTGCCGATCTGCGCATTGAATTTCGCGGTCTCGTTCAACATGGTTCCATTCATCTCGCTCACGCGGGCGAGATCGGGAAATGGAATCGCTTCAGACGCCTTGTTGAACACGTTGTCGCTGGTTGATGGGTTTGTCATGGCCGGACCTTCATGTTGCTGGAGCAAGGAAAGGACGCGTCGAACCGCGTCACTTCATCATCTGTCGATGGCAGCAGTGTGATGATCATTACATCGTGACTGAAAATGAATCGCCTTGATGTGCATCAAGCGCGCAAAGGTCAGCGATGGTGACTGATCATCGGAATGTCTTCAGCGAGACACGGCGAAAATGGATGAATCCGCCACCTTCGTTGCAATCGCCGCGATTTCGGAAATGATCGTATCCGTCGCAGAGACCTGCGGCATGTGGCCGCCATTCGGCAGCACGACCAGCCGGGTTTGCGGCACGGCGGACGCGAACGGACGCGAGTGAATATCCGTCGAAACCGTCTTGTCGGCATCGCCCGTCACGATTGTCACGGGGATCCTGATCGCGGGATAGCGCGGCGACTGTTTCACCATTTCCGCTTTCAGCGTGGTGAGGTCGCGGGCGTTGTTGAGGAAGACATTTGGCCGCAGCACCATGCGCACCGCAGTTGCATCAACGTAGCCATCCGGCATCGCCTGCGGCGCGAAGACGTAGCGCGTGCCGCTGTCCACCAGCAACAGGCCGAGCGGAAAAGTGATGGTGTGCGCGAGCAGCGGACCGATCACCGGGATCGACGCAATCTTGTTGAATTCTCCAACGCCGCCGATCCACGGATAAGCCACCGGCGACAGCATCACGATCGCCGCGACACGCTTCGGATAGTCCAGCGCCACGGCCGGCATCAGCGACCCCGCCCAGGAATGGCCGACAAAAATCGCGCGTTCGATGCCGAGTTCGCCCAGCGCCTCGTCGATCATGCGGGCCTGGATGGCCGGTGTTGAATCCGCGACATTGTCGCGCGTGCTCCAGCCGTGGCCGGGCCGGTCGATCAGGATCACGCGATGATCTTTCGCAAGCCTGTCGCCCAATGGCTTGCGCATGGTCTGCAGGCTCGAACTCGCCCCATGCACGAGCACAATGGGCAAGCCGGGCGCATTCGCCGGGCCGAGCTCCACCACATGAAGCCGCGCGCCTTTGACATCGACGAACCGGCCCTCCGGCGGATATTTCCGCTCAAGGACACCGACACATATCTGTGTGATCGCGGCCAGCACCGCCAGCGCGGCCACGACAGCCAATACAGACATAAAGGAAATCCGGAGAACTGTTCGCACGAGGAAAGGTACGGCGGGTTGATGAAGAGGTTTCGCGTCAAAAGCAATCCAGCCCGGGTCTCGCGGTCTGAAAATGCGGACTAGATATCCCGGCCCTCGACCTTCTCGGTCAGCGATTTCACCAGTTCGGGGACGCGCTCGAGATAAGGGTTGATGGCGAGCGCCTTGCGGAAGGCGTCCAGCGCATGTTTGTCGTCGCCGGTCTCCTGCATGATCATGCCGAGACCCGCGAGCGCACCGAAGTGGCGTGGTTCGCGAATGAGGACCTGACGGATGTCCTCCATCGAGCGGCTGTAGTCGTTCTGCAGATAGTAGATCGTGGCGCGCCTGTTCCAGGCCTCGATATAATCGGGGCGCAGCTTGATCACGGCATCGAGCAGTTTCAGCGCGACGTCGGTCTCCTTGCCGTCCATCGCCAATTTCGCCCGCGCCATCAGCAACGCGGCCGTGTCGCTCGGAGTCGCGGTCCAGACCGCCCAGATCCGGGCCTCCACCGCCTTAGCGCTTTCCTGATCGGGCGCGGCCTTCAGGGCGCCGAACAGGAAATCCAGATTCTTTGCCTTGTCGCCGATCACGCGCGGCAGCTTGGCCGGCGGCTGCGGCAGTTTCTTCTGCTGTTTGGACGGCGGCTGCCGGGGGTCCTGCGCGGCGACGGGCGCAGTAGCTATGGCCGCCAGCACCGCAGCCGCCATCGCGAGTTTCAACACCCGCTTTCCTTTCGTCCCGATTGCCGGTCGCAATGCCATGACGGAAAGTCTAAACGCGGAAAACGCCGCATGCAAAGCGCAAGCGGCGTCAAACAGTGGTGATATGCGGGAAACCTGCCAGAGAGCGGAACACTGCCCCCGGATCGGCGTCAATCAACCCTGGCGTGCCTTGAAGCGGCGCTGGACCTTGTTGATGACATAAACCCGGCCCTTGCGGCGGACCAGACGGTTGTTGCGGTTACGGCCGCGGAGGGACTTCAGCGAATTACGGACCTTCATGGGACAATGCTCTCTGGAAGGCCGCGTGCAGGCCGAGTTCTGAAAACCATTGGTTGATGGGCATATCCCGCAGGCCAAGCCGCGCGGGACAGGGCGGTTTCTATGCCATCGCGGGCCCAAATGTCAATCCGGACAGGCTCATTCAACAGTCCAAACCGGGTCAAAATGACCCCGCTGGAACCCGTTTTCCGGCTTTCCGCCGCCCGAATCAGCCTCTAAGCAGACGTTACAGCCTGTTCACACCAATCCCCCGTGATCTGGTGTAAGGCAGGCCAGACGTACGGTTTTGCGCCCCGGAAGGAAGATCTGGACCATTGACCGCTGAAATGACCAACCGCCCGGCCGCAGCGAAGGCCATCCCGCTGACGGCCGCCGAGCCGGGATCAGCCGGCCGCCTGCCACTGCCCGCCGGTGTCACCTTGAATCGCATCGAGTGGGGACAGGCGGCGCCCATTCTGTTTTACCATCTGGTGGCGTTGCTCGCCTTTATCCCTTGGTATTTTAGCTGGACCGGCGTGATCGTCGCCATCATCACGGCCCGCCTGAGCGGACTGCTCGGCATCAATATCGGCTATCATCGCCTGCTCACCCATCGCGGCTTTCGCTGTCCGAAATGGCTGGAGCATGCGCTCGTGGTCATCGCCATTTGCTGTGTGGAAGATACGCCCGCGCGCTGGGTCGCGGTGCATCGCCGCCATCATCAGCATGCGGACGAACAACCCGATCCGCACAGCCCGCTGGTGAACTTCCTCTGGGGCCATATCGGCTGGCTGATCATCAAGAACCCCGAATTGAACCGCCTTGGCATCTACGACCGCTATGCCAAGGACATCCTGCGCGATCCGTTCTATGTCGCGCTGGAGCGCAACTGGCTCCAGCTCAAGATCATTCTCATTCAGTGGCTGGTGTTTTTCGGCCTCGGTTTCCTCGCCGAACTGGCGATGGGCGGCAGCGCGATGCAGGCCCTACAGTTCGGACTCAGCATACTGATCTGGGGCGTGTTCGTGCGCACCGTGTTCGTCTGGCACCAGACCTGGGCGGTGAATTCGATCACCCACCTGTGGGGCTACCGGAACTACCAGACCGACGAGGACAGCCGGAACAACGTCTTCATCGGACTGCTCGCCCACGGCGAGGGCTGGCACAACAACCATCACGCCGATCCGCGCTCGGCGAAGCACGGTCACAAGTGGTGGGAGTTCGACACCACATGGCTGACCATCCGGCTGTTCGAGAAATTGGGGCTTGCCACCGATGTTGTCGGGCCGAGCCCCTATGTGATGGCGAAGGCCGGAGCCGCGGCGCAGACCATCACCACCCATGGACCCGACGGCACACCGGTCTGCTAGACCTGCTTCCATTCGATTCCAGTCAGCGAAAAGCCCGCCCCGGCGATCCGGAGCGGGCCTTTTTTGCAATCCTGCAGCCAGCGCTTATTGCTGCGGCACCTTTGCCGTTTTCACCACGCTGGACCATTTGCTGATTTCAGTGTCGACGAATTTGGTGAACTCCGCGCCCGTCAGCTTGCCGGGCTCGACGCCCTGCGTGGCAAACTTCTGCCGGGTTTCAGGCGCGGCGAGAATCTCCTTCATCGCGGCCACCAGCCTGGTGTAGGCCACGTTGTTGTTGGCGGCCGGCATGTAAAGACCGAACCATGCGGTCGCCTCAAAACCCTTCACGCCCGATTCATCAAGGGTCGGCGCGTTGGGCAATGATGCGGCGCGCTCCTTGCTGGTGACCGCCAGCACGCGGATGTTGCCGGCCGCCGCCGCAGGCAACACGGTCGGCAAGGTATCGAACATGATCGGAATGTGTCCGCCGATCAGATCGTTCATCGCAGGCGCTGCGCCCTTGTAGGGAACGTGCACGATGTCGACACCCGCCATCTGCTTGAACAATTCACCTGACAGATGATTGGCGCCGCCGATGCCTGCCGAGCCGAATGACAGCTTGCCCGGCTCCTTTTTGGCCATCGCGATCAGGTCGGCAACCGTCTTCGCCGGAAAGTCCTTGTTGACGACCAGCGCGTTCGGCGCACTCGCCACCACCGCGATCGGCGAGAAATCCTTCTGCGTGTCGTAGGGCAGCTTCGTATAGAGACTCGGATTGATGACATGGTGGGTCGCGGTGAGCAGCAGCACGCTGCCGTCATTCGGCGACTTCGCCACCATTTCAGAGCCGATGGTGCCCGACGCACCGGCACGATTCTCGACGATGGTGGTGACGCCGAGCTTGTCGCCGAGATACTGCGCGACGAAGCGCGCCAGGATGTCCGTGGTGCCGCCCGCCGGGAACGGCACGACGATCTTGATATTGGCGGGCGGGAACTGATCGTTGGCGCGGGCGTCGCCGGCGGCGAGCATGACCACGCACAGGATTACGGCAAGAACTGACTTCATGATTTCCAACTCTCGTTGACACGACATTGTTGTTTGAAGCTGCGGCAGTCAGCCTTACGGCTGACGCAGCAGCCTGGCGCGCTCCACCAGCGAACGCTCGGAGACATAGAATTCCCCGGCCCATTTCTGATATTCGCCCGGCGGCTTCTGCCATTCGGTCTGCCCGAGGGTGACCAGCAGCTTCTTGTATTCGTCGCTGTCGGCAGCCCCCTTGAACGCCTTGTAAAGACGATCGACCACGGCGGGCGGCATGCCCTGCGGCCCGACCAGACCGTAAGGAGCCGGATAGACCAGATCGTAACCCAGGCTCTTCGCCGTCGGCACGCCGGGCAGCGATGCCACCGGCTGCGGATCGAACGACAACAGCACGCGCATCTTGCCGGACTGGACGTAAGGCAGAATGGTGCCGATGGCATCGACCGTCGCCATGGTGTGACCGCCGAGAATCGCGGTCACCGCTTCGCTGCTGCCCTTGTATCCGACATGAGTGATCTTCACGCCCGCCATTCCGGCGAGGGCCTCGGCAAGCAGGTGCATGGTGGTGCCGGCGCCGGCGGTCGCAACCGTCAGGGCATCAGGATTCTTCTTCGCATAGTCCACGAAATCGGCGGGCGTCTTCAGCGGCGAGTCGGCGTTCACCGCCAGCACGAAGGTGTAACCGCCAAGCCCTGTGATCCAGGTGAAGTCCTTGATCGGATCCCAGTCGACCTTCTGCATGTAGGGATAGCGCAACAGTCCTGCTGTCGCCGCCGCGATGGTGTAGCCATCCGGTGCCTCGGTTTTCGCCATGGTCGATGGCGCCAGCGTGGCGCCGGCGCCGGGCCGGTTTTCGACAACGATCGGCTGGCCGAGATCCTTGGAAGCCAGTTCGGCGAGCTTGCGGAATGTCGTGTCGGTCGCCCCGCCCGCGGCGAAGCCGACCAGCAATTTGATCGGCTGGCTCGGATAACTGTCCTGGGCGGGCGCGACCTGCGACATAGCCGCAATCATCCCGGCCGCCAGCAAAGCGGACCGCATCACATCCAAATATCTGCGCATGTATTTCTCCCTCTTGTTTCCGGATTGCTTCCGGTTTTGATCGTCCGGTTATTGTCGCTCGCTGGATACGCTCCATGATGTCCGGGTGTTCAGGGCATCGACATCGAAGCCCGCGAGTTGCTTGTAGCGGCGCTCGACATCCTGAAGCTCGGCTTTCGCATCGCCATGCGCGCCGCTGCGCGCCAGCGCGCTGACCCGCGCCATGACATCGCTCGCCTGGCGGCGGTTGGCGAGCTGGACGCTGCTCGCGGTTTCGCGGCGCTGTGTCTCATAGCCGCGCAGCGCATCGTCGATGGTAGCGGCAGTGGCGAGTTCATACGCCAGCACCCGCGCATCGAGAATCGCCTGCGATGCGCCGTTGGAGCCGAACGGATACATGGCATGGGCGGCGTCCCCGAGCAGCGCGCAGCGCCCGAACACCCAGCGCGGCAGCGGGTCGATGTCCGCCATCGGATATTCGTAGGATTCCGACGACGACGAAACAAGACGATGCACGTCGAGCCAGTCGAAGCGATAGTCTTTTACGAACTCCGCGATCACGCTCGTCGAGACCGGCAGATTCCAGTTGCCGAGTTCAGTTTCGCCGTTTGCCGCGTCTTTGGGGCGAACCAGCAGCCAGTTGATGACGCCTTCCGCGATCGGATAGGCCACCACGCGCTGGGTCTCGTCGCCGATGATCACCATCGAGCGTCCGGTGAGAAAGGGTCCGGACTTCGCGACTCCGCGATACATCACCCAGCCGTTCGAGGCGAGCGGCCTCACCGCGCCATAGAGACTGTCGCGCGACGGCGAGCGGATGCCGTCGGCGCAGATCGCGACATCGGCCGTGAAGGACACGGGACGATTATCGGCCAGATCGGTGGCTGTAATGAGGGCCTTGTTGTCAGCATTGCTGACGCCGGTCACGCGCTGCGCAATGCGAATGGCGGACGATCCGAGACGTTCGCGCACCGCATCGACAAGAATTCGTTGCAGGGTGCCGCGATGAATCGAGTATTGCGGCCACTTGTAACCGGCGTCCAGGCCGCGCGGCTCGGCCCAGATCAACTGACCCTTTGGATCGTAGTAGGACAGTTCCTTGGTCGGCACGCCCGCCTTGTCGAGCGCGCCGCCAAGGCCGAGTTCGGTCAGTTCGCGCACGGCATGCGGCGGCAGGTTGATGCCGACGCCGACGTCGCGAATGTCCCGGGCCGCTTCAAGCAGGACAATGTCGCGCTGCCCGGCGGCATGCAGAGACAACGCCGCCGTCAGCCCGCCAACTCCTGCGCCTATGATCGCGACCGGCATGTCGCCGTCAGGCTGCCGAGGCGGCGCGCGGGAATTCCACCATCGCTTCGCCGACGGCGACCTTTTCGCCGGCCTGGTTCTTCACCAGCACGTCGATCAGCACCCAGCGCGAATTCTGCGTCACCTGCTTGGCCTTGATGATGCCCTCCGGCTGAATGGTGTCGCCCGGCTTCACCGGCTTGACCCAGCGCGTTTCGAGACGGCGATGAATCGCGCCGGCCGGATAGGCCCAGTCGGTCAGCATCCGGGTGATCAGCCCGAAGTTATTCATGCCGTGCATGATGATGCCGCCGAAATTGGTCTTGCCGAAGTTGCCCTTCATATAGTTGTCGTCGAGATGCAGCGGGTTGTAGTCGAGCGAGCCGTCGCAAAAGAGGCGGATGGATTCGCGCGACACCGCGAACTTCGGGCCGTCGATGGTGTCGCCGACGGAGAGGCTGTCGAAAGTCGTTGTCATTGTTCTGATCTCCTCGTCTGCATTACGCCGGGCGAATGGTCTGACCGCGCCCGGAACAGATCACCTGTCCGTGCTGGTTGAAGAAGACGTTGTCGTGAACCACGAACAGCCGCTCGCGCTTGATGAACTTGTCGAGTGCGCGGGCCTGCAGCGTGATGGTGTCGCCGGGGCGCGCGGGAATGTTGTAGCTCCACGACTGGCCGGCATTCACCGTGCCCGGCGAGCGCATCCAGTCGTCGGTCGGCGTGCAGGCGAACATCAGCAGGATGTGGATCGACGGCGGCGCGATCAGGCCCTTGAAAGGCGTGGTCTTCGCATAGGCCTCATCGAAGTAGAGCGGATTGTCCTCACCAACCGAGCGGCAGTAGAGCTGGATCGCTTCCTTGGTCAGGAGATAGGGCATCGTCTTGCGCGGCTCGCCGGGAACGATGTCGTCCCACACCTTCCGCAGGTTGGCGTCTTTCCAGAAATCGGTCTCAAAGGCTTGCGCTTGCGCCATGGTGTTCTCTCGTCTATGTTCATCAGGCGAACTTTATAATCGCTATACGAACACTATGGTCCGGCTTGCCGGAGCTGACAAGCGAAAAACGAGAGGAACTTTGATGTCTAAGGAAAGCGACAGTTTCGTCCGTGCCATTGCCCGCGGGTTCTCCGTGGTGGAGGCGCTGGGGCGCCCGCCCGGACGGCACACGCTGTCGGAAGCTGCCGTCGCGGCAGGACTGACGCGGGCCACCGCGCGGCGCATGCTGGCGACACTGGTGGCGCTGAAATACTGCGAGGCAGATGGCCGCTATTTCAGTTTGCGTCCGCGCGCGCTCGGCCTTGGCCTGTCCTATCTCAACGCACTGCCTTACTGGGGCTATGCGCAGCGCGCGCTGGAAGATCTGCGCAACGACATCGGCGAATCCTGCGCGCTCGCCGTGCTGGATGAAACCGAGATCGTCTACGCGCTGCGTCTGCCCGCGCGCCGCATCCTCTCCGCCAATCTCGGCATCGGCAGCCGCCTGCCTGCGCATCTGATTTCATTGGGCCGCGTGCTGCTCGCCGCGCTGCCGCCGGACCGGCGCGCGGACATCATCTCGCAAATCGACTTCAAGCAGATCACGCCGCGCACGGTGACCAGCGCGGCCAAGCTCACCGAAGAACTCGCGCGCGTCGAGCAACAGGGCTATGCCTGGATCGATGGCGAGCTCGATCCCGCAATCTGCGGCATCGCGGTGCCGGTGCGCGACCAGGCCGGCAATGTTGTCGCGGCTGTCAGCATCAACACCATTTCAGGCACCATCAGCGAAGAGGAAGCGAAGACGAAATTCCTCGTCACGCTGAAGCGGACCGCGCAGGATATCCGCACCCAGACCGCCGCCAACGGCTAGACCGCATACCCGGTTGAAACAGGAATTCGGCTGCCTCATCGGGCAGCCGAATTGTTTCTGGATCTCTCACAAGTCCGGTTGCAAACACGCTCCTCCCCTGCATGAATGCATCAAGCGAGAAGGGGATTGTGCGATGACCGCCATTCAGGGGAACGAAAGGTCCGACGCCGCAAATCCGGTGCCGACGGCGTTCGTGCTGTCACCCCACGCCGAGCGCGACGCCGTCCTTGGCGAACTGCACGCGCGCCCCTTTGAAGCGGTCACCTCGCCCTGCCGCGCCATCCGCTTCGCGTTTCTCACCGACGCCGCCCAGATGAGCGCAAATGCCGAGGCGCTTGCACGCTATTGCGCCGCGCATCACCTCACCGATCTCTCGACGGCTGCGAAGCACCGGCGCATCGCATTTCCCGGCGCAATCCTGCGCTGGGAGCAGCACAGCGAGTTCACCACCTACACATGGCTGCTGGAAGATGCGAAGGCCGACAACGGCAACACCCTGCCGGCTTTCATTGCTGCGGCCATGACCGGGATCGGGCAGCCCGGTCCGCATCTGGTGTCCATCGACCTGCGTGTGGAAAGCGGCGATCCGCCCGACCTTGCAAGGCTGTTCGATCCCGCGTCGCTGGCGGCCTCGCAGGTGCTCAACGGTCACGCCACCATCGCCACCGATTTTCAGGTCGACGCCGGTGGCTTTGTCCGCTTCCTCGTGCACAATCACGGACTGACACCGGTCGAGACCGGCGGTCTGGTGCTGCGGATTCTCGAAATCGAAACCTATCGCTGCTTCGCCTTGCTCGGCCTGCCGCTGGCGCAGCGGACAACACCGATCATCCGCAACGCCGAGGACCGACTGACCCATATCATGACCGCGATGACGAAGGACGGCGGCGGCCTTGAAATCAACCGCCAGCTTCTGGACGAAATCACCTCGCTGGCCGCGCGTGTCGAGGCCGAAGCCGCGATTGCCGGCTATCGCTTCGCCGCAAGCGCGGCCTATGACGACATCGTGCGGCAGCGCCTTGACGTGATCGGCGAGCAATCCTTCGGCGGCTGGCCGACGCTGGCGGATTTCCTCGGACGGCGGCTGAACCCTGCGATGCGTACATGCCAGACACTCAACACGCGCATGCAGGATCTCAACAAGAAACTGACCCGCGCGGCGAACCTGCTGCGCACCCGCATTGATGTTGAGATCGAACAGCAGAATCGCGACCTGCTCGCGGCCATGAGCGAGCGCGCGCGGATGCAGCTTCGGCTGCAGCAGACCGTCGAAGGTCTGTCAGTCGCGGCAATCAGCTACTATGTCGCGAGCCTGCTGCATTACGTGTTCGAGTCGGCCGAACACTACATGCCGGTCAGTCCCACCGTCGCAACCGGCCTCAGCATCCCGTTCGTCGTAATCGTGCTGACGATCATGCTCTGGCGGGTCAAGCGCAGCCACGGCCACACCTGACTGGCCTATGCAGCCCTGCCGAAGACCTTGCGCAACTCGCCTTTCGCGGCGTTGAGCTTCTTCTTTTCTGCAGCGGACAGATTCTTGCCGCCCCGGTTGATGTAAAAGGTCAGCATCGACATCGCGGATTGATAGGGGCTGGCCTTGCGGCGATGGCTGCGCTCCGCAGAGCGCTTCAACGAACGCGCGATAGCAGCGGGACTACGCTGCTTGAACAGATGATGCTTCAGGTCGAGCGCATCGCTGGTCGCTGTGACGCGGCCCGACCATTTGCTGACGGGACGCTTGACTGACATGCGCCTCTTACCTGCCTTCCTTACGGATGCCTTCCTTACGGATGTATTTCCTGCAAATGATGTCTTTCGCGTCCGTGTTGCAGACGATTTGCGCGCGGCTGCGGACATGATAGGTCCTTTCTGAAAATCCGATATTACACAGGACAAAGCATGAGCGTCGAAACGGTTCGCGCGTTTTTCGCAAAAAATGCGCCCGATATTACCGTCATTGAATCGGACAAGAGTTCCGCCACCGTGGCGCTGGCCGCCGAGGCCTTCGGCGTGACGCCCGCCGAAATCGCCAAGACATTGTCATTGCGCGTGGGTGACAAGGTGTTGCTGGTGGTGACCTGCGGCATTGCGCGGCTCGACAACAAGAAGGCGCGCGCCGTGTTCGGCGGCAAGCCGCGCATGCTGAGCGCCGAGGAAGCGCTGGAGGCCACCGGCCATCCTGTCGGCGGCATCTGTCCGTTTGGTCTGAAGACACCGCTGCCGGTCTATTGCGACGTGTCGCTGAAGGCATTCACCGAGGTCGTGCCTGCCGCAGGCTCCATCAACAGCGCGGTGCGGATTTCACCCGCACGGATGGCCGAACTGACCCATGCCGAATGGGTCGACGTGAGCGAGACCGCGATGGCGTCAACCTGAGGCTCCTCGCCCCTAACATCACCGCATTGAGGGAGAACAGGGATGACCATCAAGGCCGTTGTATTCGACGCCTACGGCACGCTCTATGACGTGCAGTCAGTCGCCGCCGTGACCGACGAGGCATTTCCGGGTTATGGCGAGTTGATCAGCCAGATCTGGCGCATGAAGCAGCTCGAATACACATGGCTGCGCTCGCTGATGGGACGGTACGAGGATTTCTCCGTCATCACGCGCGACTCGCTCAAGTTCACTTTGAAGACGCTGGGCCTGACATTCGATGCCGCCGTCTTCGAGCGCATCATGGACAAATACGTCCACCTCGATCCCTATCCGGATGCAAAGCAGGCGCTGACCGGCTTGAAAGGCCGCAAGCTGGCGATCCTGTCGAACGGCAGCACGGACATGCTCAACGCGCTGGTTCGCAACACCGGTCTGGACACCATTCTCGACGCCACGATCAGCATCGACTCCACCCGTATCTTCAAACCGTCGCCACGCACCTATGAACTTATCGAGACTCATCTGGGCGTGGCGCCGCAAGAGGTGCTGTTCGTCTCATCCAATCCGTTCGATGCCTGTGGCGCCAAAGCCTTCGGCCTGAACGTCGCATGGATCGAGCGGGTCACGCCGCAGGCGATGGCGGCGGAACTGACCGGAGCAAGTCTCGTCCGTCCGCTCGCGATGTTCAAGGCAATACGGATGCAGATGGACGAGTACGGCCTGGAGCCGGATTATCGCATTGCCGCGCTGGCGGATCTGCCAGGACTTGTCGCCGCGCGCTCCTGAAAACGAATATAAGCGGCACGCCGATCCGGAAACCCGATGAGTTCTGCGAGATTCCGGATTCATGCCATGCGCCCCGATCAACAATAGACCTCAAAGGCCGAGCGCGACGCCATCCTTGCGATGGTCGGTGGCGCCGAGCAGGACGCCGCGTTCGTGGTCGATCCAGATCGCCTGACAACCGCCGATGGGAACCTCCGCCCATCTCACATCATGTCCGCGCGCAGCGAGTTCGGCGCCGATCGCCTCGCCGAAGGTCGGCTCGAGCGATAGCACGCCCTCGAATGCGAACGAGCGCGGCGCTTCGGATGCGGCCTGAATATCCATGCCGAGATCGAACACGTTTGAGAGAAAGTTGCCGTGGCCGGTGGCCTGATAGTGACCGCCCATGACGCCGAACGGCATCACGCAGCGGCCGCTCTTCATCACCATGCCAGGAATGATGGTGTGCATCGGCCGCTTGTTCGGCGTGAGTGCATTGGGATGCCCGGGCTGAAGGCGGAAGCCCCAGCCGCGGTTGTGCAGCAGCACGCCTGACTTCGGCGCGTAGACGCCGCTGCCGAACGGCTGGAACAGGGAATTGATGAACGACACCGCGTTAAGATCGCGGTCCACCACGGTGACATACACCGTATCCTTGTGTTCGATGTCGTCCCAGTCGACCGCCGCGCTCGCGCGCGTCATGGAAATCTTGCTGCGGATTGCACCGATATAGGCATCCGACAGGAAATGCGCTGCATCGACCTTGCCATGCGCGGGATCGCAGAAGAACGCATCCCGCGCGCGGTAAGCCGCCTTGGTCGCCTCTGCCAGCAGGTGAATGCGGTCAACCTCCGACAGCGCCTTGATGTCATACCCCGCCAGCGTGCGCAGGATCATCAGCGCGGCCAGTCCCTGCCCGTTCGGCGGACATTCGAGCACGTCATGTCCGCCATAGCTTGCGGAAATCGGCGTCACGTCTTCCGGCGCATTCGCCGCGAAGTCCGCCAGCGAGTGCGTCCCGCCGAGAGCCTGCAGGATGCCCACGAGTTCTTCTGCCACGTCTCCTTCGTAGAACGCTGCCCGGCCTTCGCGCGCGACTCGGCGCAGCGTGCGTCCGAGCGCGGGCTGGCTGCGCCGATCGCCGATGGACGGCGCGATGCCGCCCGGCAAATATTGTTCTTTCGCGTCCGGATTGCTTTCAAGCCGCGCGCGGTTGCGCAACCAGTCCGACGCGACGCGCGGGGTGATGCGGAAACCGTTCTCGGCGGCATCAATCGCCGGCCTGAAAATTTCCTCCAACGACTTGCTGCCGTGCTTCGCCGCTAGGGTGCACCAGGCGTCGATGGCGCCGGGAACCGTGATGCCCTCAATGGAGGTCGGCGTCAGCGCCTTCGCGCCCTTGGCCATCGTGGCGGCAAGATCGGTTTTCGCGGGCGTTCGGCCCGAACCGTTCAACGCGACAGGCGCACCTGCCTTCGGTGAGTAAATCACGAAACAGTCGCCGCCGATGCCGGTCATCTGCGGCTCGACCACGCCCTGCAGGGCGACCGCCGCGATAGCGGCATCCATCGCATTGCCGCCGGCTTTCAGAATATCGAGCGCGGCAAGCGTTGCCTGCGGATGCGAGGTCGCAGCCATGCCGCGTTCCCCCACTGCGATGGAGCGGGACGGCGAGATGAAATTGCGCATTCGGGGAAACCTTCGAGGATGGAAACCCATGTTACGCAGACTTGGCCCGCCAATCCAGTGCGGAACAGGAACGTGATCGGACTTAGCGGGCCGCGCGTTTGGCGCGCCCGAGCTTTTCGGCGAGAAAATCCGCAAGCACTTCGACTCGCGCAGGACGCGGGCCGCCGGGCGGCATCACCAGATGCACCGCACCTTCCGGCTGTTTCCAGTCCTTGAGGATGACCTCGAGTTGTCCCGACGCGATCGCTTCGCCGACAATGAAATCCGGCAGATCGGCAATACCAAGTCCGGCTATCAGCGCCGGCAAAATCGCTTCACCATTGTTGACACGCAGTTGTCCGGAGGGCCGTACCGTTGCCTGCTCGCCGGCTGTATTGACGTAGTGCCAGACACCCGGCGTCGAGAGATACGCGTAACCGAAGCATTTGTGCTCGGCGAGATGCATGGGATGGGTCGGCCGTCCGTATTTTTTGAGGTAGGATGGCGCCGCCACCGTGTAGCGCCGCATGCCGCATAATCGCCGCGCGACGAGCGAGGAATCCGGCAATCGCGCGATGCGAATACCGGCATCGAACCCGTCGCCGATCAGATCGACCATCGCATCGCTGAGATGCAGGTCGATCGACACTTCGGGATAGGCGCTGAGGAACTCCGGCAGCAGCGGCGCAATGACCCGCACGCCATAGGTCATCGGCACAGCAAAGCGCACCAGCCCACGCGGGGCGGACGATTGCGCCAGCGCCTCGTTCTCCGCCGCCTCGCCGTCCATCAGGAGTTGCGCGGCGCGTTCGGACAGCCGCTGGCCGGCATCGGTCAGTGCCAGTTGCCGCGAGGTGCGGTTGAACAGCCGCGCGCCGAGCCGGTCCTCAAGACGGCTGACGGCCTTGGAAACAGTCGCCTTCGAGAGCGCCAGTTCAGTCGCAGCCGCTGCAAACGACCGCATTTCCACGACTTTGGCGAAGATCGCCAGTGCCTCGAAGTCCGGAAGCCGCGACATCAATTAGTTTCCATGGATCAATCTTAGAAACAATGAGTTTCAATAGTTTCTATTTATGCACCATTCGGGAGCGCTTATCCATAGGCCATCGGAATTCAACACAGGCACTCACGGAGGCCTCTCATGACAAAGTCGCTCACAGGAAAAGTCGCTCTCGTCACAGGCGGATCGCGCGGCATCGGCGCGGCCAGCGCAAAAGCGCTTGCCGATGAAGGCGCAAACGTCGCCATCAGCTACAGCGCCTCTGCCGACAAGGCCGAAGCCGTGGTCCGCGACCTCAAGGCCAAGGGCGTCGAGGCCAAAGCCTTCAGGGCCGACCAGGCCAACAGCGCCGAAGTCGATCAACTGGTGAAGGACGTCGCAAAGCATTTTGGCCGGCTCGACATTCTGGTGAACAATGCGGCCGTCGCCGTGATGGGTCCGCTTGACGATACGAATAACGCCGACGCTTTCGATCGCCAGTATGCAATCAATCTCGGCGGTGTCGTCACCGCGATCCGCACTGCGTCGAAGCTGATCAGCGATGGCGGCCGCATCGTCACCATCGGTTCAGGCATCGCGACCCGCGCGACCTTCCGCGGTATGGCCGACTACGCCGCCACTAAGGCAGCGATCGTTGGTTACTCGAAGGGAGCAGCTCGCGACCTCGGCCCACGCGGCATCACCGTCAACGTGCTGCAGCCAGGCTCGATCGACACCGACATGAACCCGAAGGACGGCGAGTTCGCAGAAGCCCAGCGGGTTCAGCATGCCCTGCAGCGCTACGGCACGCCGGAAGAGATCGCAGCCGGTGTGGTGTTTCTCGCTAGCCCCGGCGCCTCGTTCGTGACCGGCACCGTGCTCAATGTCGATGGCGGCTTCGGCGCCTGATCCAGATCCATAGCGCCGGACGCGTTCAGCGTCCGGCAAATCTCTCCAGCAAACTTCAATCAAGGAACATCCCATGATCGAACTTCGCCCCTTCAACACGCTCGGCAGCGCCGATCACGGCTGGCTCAAGGCGAAGCACCACTTCTCCTTCGGCGGTCACTACGACCCGAACAACATGAATCACGGCAGCCTGCGCGTCTGGAACGACGACGAGATCGCGCCGAACACCGGTTTCCCCGCGCATCCCCATGCCAACATGGAAATCATCACTTTCGTTCGCGAAGGCGCGATCACCCATCAGGATTCGCTCGGCAACAGGGGCCGCACCGAAGCCGGCGATGTGCAGGTGATGAGCGCGGGCTCCGGCATCCGCCACTCGGAATACAACCTCGAGCCGGTGACCACCAAGATCTTCCAGATCTGGATCGAGCCGACGCAACGGGGCGGACAACCGTGCTGGGGTGCGAAGCCTTTTCCGAAAGCTGACCGCTCCGGAAAGTTCGTCACCATCGCCAGCGGCCACAAGGCCGACAACGATGCACTGCCGATCCGCGCCGATGCGCGCGTGCTGGCGACCACGCTGAAGGCCGGCGAGACCGCCGAATATGCGCTTGGCGAAGACCGCTACGGCTATCTGGTGCCCGCCACTGGCAGCATCGAAGTCAATGGCGTGCGCGCGAACACCCGCGACGGCGTTGCCGTTCAGGAAGAAGCCTCGGTGAAGATCACCGCGCTGGAAGACACCGAACTCGTTCTCGTGGATGCGGCATAGCCGCGTCCACTCCCGTCCACCCCAACCTGCAAATTCAAAGGAGGCCATCATGGCCAAGGTTCTCGTTCTCTACTATTCCGCCTACGGACACATCGAAGCGATGGCGAACGCTGTCGCGGAAGGCGCCCGCGAAGCCGGCGCGACCGTCGACATCAAGCGCGTGCCTGAACTGGTGCCGCCCGATGTCGCCAAGGCGTCCTACTACAAGGTCGATCAGGCCGCTCCGGTCGCCAGGATCGAGGATCTGGCGAATTACGACGCGATCATCGTCGGCACCGGCACCCGCTTCGGCCGCATCTCATCGCAGATGGCGAACTTCCTCGATCAGGCCGGCGGCCTGTGGGCGAAGGGCGCGCTGCACGGCAAGGTCGGCGGCGCATTCACCTCGAGCGCCACGCAGCACGGCGGCCAGGAGACCACGCTGTTCTCGATCATCACCAACCTCCTGCACTTCGGCATGGTGGTCGTCGGCCTCAACTACGGCTTCGCCGGACAGATGGGCGTCAAGGAGGTCACCGGCGGCGCGCCCTATGGCGCGACCACCATCACCGACGGTGACGGCAGCCGCCAGCCGAGTGCGAACGAACTCGCCGGCGCCCGCTATCAGGGCAAGACCATCGCCGAGACAGCGAGGAAGCTGCACGGCTAGAACAAATGGCGGCGCCGGCAACGGTGCCGCCATTTCCTTTCAGGATTTCCGGTCATGCAGGATGCTCTGTATCTGTTTCAGATCGTTCGCGGTCCGCTGCGATGGCTGGCGCGGGACTGGATGTGCCGCAGCCTCCGCCGTGCAGCCTTCGGAAAGAGCGCCGGTCTCGATCATTGTTGCCCGTGATGCGGTGCATCTACGACCAACGAAGGTCGCGCAATTGCCATGGGAACCGGCTAGGTTCCCCTTGCCGGGTTTCTTCAGTCTGTTCACGCTACAGGAGCTACAGGTCATGCCGACAATCACAACCAGGGACGGCGTCGAGATTTTCTACAAGGACTGGGGCTCCGGTCAGCCGATCGTGTTCAGCCACGGCTGGCCGCTCTCGTCGGATGACTGGGATGCGCAGATGCTGTTCTTCCTCGGCAAGGGCTTTCGCGTCATCGCCCATGATCGTCGCGGACATGGACGTTCCGCCCAGGTGGCCGACGGCCATGACATGGATCATTACGCGGACGATCTCGCGGCGCTGACCGCGCATCTCGATTTGAAGAACGCGGTGCATGTCGGCCACTCCACCGGCGGCGGCGAGGTGGTGCATTATATCGCGCGCCATGGCGAGAGCCGGGTTGCCAAGGCGGCGATCATCGCCGCCGTGCCGCCGCTGATGGTGAAGACAGAGGCTAATCCCGGCGGCCTGCCGAAAGAGGTGTTCGACGGACTGCAGGCGCAGACCGCCACCAACCGTGCGCAGTTCTATCGCGATCTGCCTGCGGGCCCGTTCTATGGCTACAACCGGCCCGGCGCCAAGCCGTCCGAAGGCATCATCCAGAACTGGTGGCGTCAGGGCATGATGGGCAGCGCCAAGGCGCATTACGACGGCATCGTCGCGTTTTCGCAGACCGACTTCACCGAAGACCTGAAGAAGATTAATGTGCCCGTTCTGGTGATGCACGGCGACGATGACCAGATCGTGCCTTACGCCGATTCGGGTCCGTTGAGCGCGAAACTGCTCAAGAACGGCACGCTGAAAACCTACAAGGGCTTTCCACACGGCATGCCGACCACCGAAGCCGAAACCATCAACGCCGACCTGCTCGCCTTCATCAACGGCTGAAACTTAAGCGAACCCCAACACGAAAAAGGCCCGCACATTGAGCGGGCCTTTTTTACGTCTGCTGACCGGACTTACGACGCCTTCTGCAACGCGCTCACATCATTGACCGCCTTGTTCAGATGGACATGGGTGTCCACATGGTCGATCCATGCGACCGGCACGAAGTGATGCTGCCCGTCGGGCGAACTGGTCTTCGTCAGCTTGATCTTGTCGGTACCTTCAAGATGATCGACCTGGCCGATATTCTTGCCGGTGGAATCGATCACGTCCATATGTTCCTTGATCTTCGATACGTCTGCCATGCGGGCCTCCATTTGCTGCGCCCTGACAACGGCGCACTGCGCAGTTGGTTCGGCATTTCATTTCAGGTCAGGCATTTTCGCGGCGCCACGGAACCCAGTGCAAGTCAAACAGTTGTCGGTCCATCATTTCCGGAGAACAGAACGATGGACAAGGATCGGATCACAGGCGCTGCGAAGGATGCCGCAGGCAAGGTCGAAGGCGCATTCGGCCGTGCGACCGGCGATGCGGCAACCGAGGCAGCGGGCCGCACACGCGAAGCCGCGGGAACCGTGCAAAATCTCTACGGGCAAGCCAAGGATGCCGCGCGTGACATCGGCGACGCGGCAAGCGAATATGCCAAGGACGCGCTGGATGCCGGCAGCGAGATCTATCGCGGCGGCAACAAGGCCGTCGCGTCCGCCGTCCGCGAGCAACCGCTCGGCTCGCTTCTGATCGCAGGCGCGGTCGGCTTCGCACTGGCCTTGATGCTGAACCGGCAGCCTCGCCGGCGGCGGCTTCGTGACTATTATTGACCGCAATAGTCGGGCCGACAGCCGGGTATCCACATGCATGCGCGGAATGAGAATCGTTCCGCGCACAAGTGCGCGTTGTTTCCGTCGCCGAGCGGCATGCGCATTGTTTCCCCCATGACATTCTGGATAGTCTCGCCGCATCGTTTCTGAATTTTATCGTGGGCGGGGGGTTTGCAGATGTTCAGGTGGACTGGATTGGCAGCGATGGCCGTTGCCGGATCAATGATCGCGATGCCGAGCGCCGGCGCAGGCTCCTGGGACGAGGGCATGAAGGCGTTCGCGCGGAAGGAATATGCCGCCGCGGCGAAACTGTTTCGTCCCCTTGCGGAAAAGGGCAATGCCGTCGCGCAATACCGGATCGCGATGATGCACAAGATGGGCCTTGGCGTCTCAAAGGATCGCAAGCAGGCGGAGAAATGGAGCCGGCTCGCCGCCAAACAGGGCAATGCCGATGCGCAGGTGTTGCTGGGCAGTCTGTACTACAAGGGCGACGGCAAAGAAGCCGACGACATCGCGAAAGCGTATATGTGGTACGACATCGCCGCGGCACAGGGAAATGACGAGGCCAAAAAAGAACTTGTGACTGTTTCAAGCGGACTCACCCCGCAGCAGGTTGCCGCCGCACAAGCCAAAGCACAGGCCTGCAAATCGTCCGGCTATCAGCAGTGCGATTGATCTATTTGCCAAGGTGGCGGCGGACTGCGGCGACCGACGGGCCAACCTCATTGATCGCGGCGGCAAGATCGTCCGGCGACACGCTGAGGCGATAGGCCCAGTATCCGGTGGAGGCGTCATCCGTCGTGTCGATCACCGGTGCGGGACGCGCACCGAGATTCGACAACAGCACGGACGCGACTGTCACAAGACGGAGCATGGCCCATCTTACCATGAGCGGGCTGCTCCGGCACGCCACAGGGCCTCTCAGCGTTAACAAATCCGAAATGCCGCCGCGAAGCGACCGCCCGCGCCGCATTTTGCGGCCGATGGCGGCCGGAATTGTTGTAGTCTCCGGCAAATCCCGGCTTCGGAGACAAACATTGGCGCAGCCGTTCATCGTTTCCATTCCTCACAAACTCGGCAAGGACGAAGCCACGCGCCGCCTGAAAGCCGGACTCGGCAGCGTTCGTTCGGACTACGGAAAAATTTTCCAGATCAATGAGGAAATCTGGAGTGGTGACCGGCTCGCCTTCCGCCTCACCGCGCTCAGGCAGCAGGTCGGCGGAACCGTCGATGTGGCGGATGATCACGTCAGGCTGGAAGTCATGCTGCCCTGGCTGCTCGCCGGCCTTGCGCACGGAATTCAGGCCACGATCCGCGCGCGCGCGACACGCATGCTGGACAAGAAAACCACGGACGTGTGAGGCGCGCAAAAAATCCCGGCGTCGCCGCCGGGATTGTAATACATCAACTCGCGAAAGTTGAATGAGAAAGCCCCTCAGCCGTTGCTGGCTGTCAGCTTCAGCCATGTCGTATGGACGTCCTGCTTCATCTGCCCCCACTCGCTGGCCGCAACATCCCAGTTCACGATCTGCCGCGATGAACCAGCCGACGCGCCACTCGCCACCGTCGACGTTGCCATCGAATCATGAATGTAAACAAAGCCGATGGTCAGCAGGCAGCCGAGCACCATTCCAAAAAACGTTCGCATGGGATCGTCCTCCGGCAAAGACAATGCGGAGTGACTCTGAAAGTTCCTTGCAAGACAGTCCGCCATACCGGGCGACTGGCCGTTCCGTTGCGAAAAAATTCAATCAGTTTGCCTGCGGATTCCACATCCGGTAGACCAGCGAGACGCGATAGGCCTCATTCACAATCCGGTGCGAACTGCCGCTACTGGCAAAACTGTTGGTGGTCAGGCTTCCAATCGTTCCGCCGAACCCCGCGCCGCCAGTCGGCGCATGGTTCCAGACATAGGTGTCCCGAAGGTACTCGCCACGAACGAAGAAATTGTCCGAAGCCTTGAACTCCGCACCCACGCCCACCGAGCTGCCGAGAATCTGCTCAAGACCGAATCTCCTGGTCACTGTCGCAGCCCCAACCAGCGGAGAACTCGGCGGCGATATCACCATGCCTCCGGCCGACGCACCGATGCTGCCGGCGACTTCGCCATACGCCCATCCGCTGGATGCAAAGACCGACAGTTGCGGGGTTACGACGAAGCCGGCCTGAAAGCGGATGTGGTTCTTGCTTTCGATGGAAAGATCTCCGGCCAATCCAAAACCGAGACACGCGGTGGACGGCGCGAAGAAGTAGCACCTTTGATCGCGACCGCCGTCGCCCCCGAATGTACCGGGGCTTTTCTTTCTGGTCAGTCGGTCGAGCGAGTCCAGCTCCAGGTCTGCTTCGATACCGAGCCAGAAACGATTCATTTGGGCGCGGTAACCGATCAAAACATGACCGCCTGTGCTATCCAGGGTGCGCGCCAGATCAAACAGGCTCGAGGAAACCGTGTTTGTATTCGCATCGAAGAAAGACAACCTGCCAGCATCAACCTCCCGGATTCGGTAGTTGTTTTGCGTGACGCCGCCACCGGCGTAGAAACCGGCCCAGGTGTTGGCATAAAGCTCAGGCGCTGTCGTGAACTGGGCAAGATCGAGAAGTGGGCTATTGGCAGACAGACCACTCGGATCGAAACGATAGATCAGCGAGCCGCGAATCGTTTCATTGGTGATATTCGCCTTTCCGCCCGGCACGCTCATCGACAGGAAGTTTCCGCTGACCGTTGCCTGAACAGAAGCGGGAGCGGTGTCCAGACTGTATCTGTCCTGCAAATACTCCAGCCGGGCGACAATATTCGGGGTGACCTTGGCCTGAACACCGCCACCGAATGATGTGCCGACCAGGAGCTTGTTGGGGGCTATCGAATTCGCTGACGTGATGACAGGCGCTCCCGGCGAGGCAGCAAGGTCGAACCCAACATGGGTGCCAACATCCTTGCTGCGCGCGAAGGCCGCGCCGCCGCTCACGAAACCCATCAGATTTGGTGAAATCTCAAAACCGGCGATCGCGCGCAAATGACCCAGCGTATCCACATAGCCGAAGGCGCTCGGCTGGCCGCAAATGAAGTTGCCGGTTGTTCCAACGCCACAAGCTCCGCCTTCCGGACCGAAGGGGAAATTCCACTGCGATCGTGCGCCGAACGTATAATCGCCCTCGACACCGAAAAGCGCGCGGTCGAACTGCGCAAGATAGCCGCCGAGCACATGGCCCTTGTTGGTGTAGTCTTGGGTCTGGAGCTTGTAGTTGTCGGTTACGGGTCCGCCGAAATTCCCAAGCAGAAACGCAGTCCCGGGACCTGGATGGTCGATCCTGCTTTTTTCACGGCCGTAACCGGCACCGATGTAAAAGCCGGCCCAGGATGGCGCCACGGCAACGGGCGGCGCGGGAACAGGTTGCGCAGCCATGGCATCGCGCGCCGCCGAGTTCTGAACCGCCGCCGCACGCTCTTCAAATGATGGTGGACGATCGGCCGTCTGCGCCGATACCAGTGTCGCCGGCGAGGCAAGCACCACGGCCGCCGCGCCAAGAGCGCCCATTTTCCCGAACATGAATCCCCCCAAAATCCCCGGAGGGAACCTTAGGGACGCCGGCAAAGGCCTACAATGAATATCGGTCGCCGAAAGAAATGCGACGCAACGCCTGTGTCGCGGACACTACATGGCTGCGCGGATTGAGAAGAATGGTGGTGGAAGCAGTCACCCGCGAACCGGTCTCCGACGCAATTCCCTGCCAACAGGGAAAAATACAGGGAATTTTGCAATTCCAGGGCACCAAGAGCCAGTTTCTGTGCAAGAAACTGCTGTGCCGCAGCGACTTATCCGAAGATTCCCTACGCAAATTAATAGGGAAAAGACGTGAGATAACAGGGATCGCAAATCCCAGAACAGGGAAATTCAATTCGACGATGGTAAGCGTCCATTTCTTGCACGCTTGTTTGCTTAGGTAGCGAGCCGATCTGTTCTCCCCAGCAATTTGCAGGTGAGGAGGACGAGATGCCCGGTTTACGCGAACGGTATGGCGAGGCTTTCTGGCGCACACATCACGAGGCGTGGTGTTGTAGTGAGTTGAATCAGCGGGAGTATTGCGAGGCTCAGGGGATTCCGCTGAAGGCGTTCGGCAACTGGCGGGCGAAGTTCAAAGCCGAGCCGCAGCTGGCCGAACGCAAGCTTCTCTATCGGCGCCGGGGTCTTAGTCATACCCTTAGTCATAGTCCTAGTCATAGGCTTAGTCATATGACTAGCGGCTCAATGGCGTCGGGGCCGAGTGTTGCTCCACCCCGCGATGGTCGTCGTCGAACGTTCACAGAAGCCGACAAACGCCAGATCGTTGATGAGGCGGTGCGACCCGGTGCGAGCCTGTCGGAGGTGGCACGCCACTACGGGATCGCAGCGCGTGTCCTGTTCCGCTGGAAGCAGGAACTGACGGCATCGGCCGCACCGCTGTTCGTCGCGGTTGAGATCGTGGATGCCGCTGAGGAGCACGCATCATGACGCTGCTTCCTCGGGGCGTGAAGGTTCACCTCGGCTTCGGCTTCATCGACATGCGCAAGGGCATCGACGGGCTCGCCATGCTGGTCCAGGGCGTGCTGCGGCAGGATCCCTTCTCGGGCCACCTGTTCGTGTTCCGCGGCCGCAAGGCCAATCTCATCAAGATCGTGTACTGGGACGGCACCGGGCTTTGCCTGTTCACCAAGCGGCTCGAGCACGGCGTCTTCCTGTGGCCGTCGAATGTCGAGCCGGGCGGAACGCTGATGCTGAGTTCGGCGCAGTTGTCGATGCTGATTGACGGCGTCGACTGGCGCGCGCCGGAGCGGCAATGGCGACCGGCTGTGGCGGGATGATCGCTGCGGCTGATTGACTCAACATGCAAGTGGGCCGGTGAGGAAGCGCGCGAGTCAGCGTAGACTTCACACTCATGGACGTCGATCTTGCAGCCCTGCCGGATGATGTAGAGACGTTGCAGCGGATGGTGCGCGCACTCGCGGCCGACGTGACCGGCCTCAGCGAAGCACAAGCCGAGATCGAACGGCTCCGGCTGATCGTGCAAAAGCTGCAGCGCAGCCAGTTCGGTCGGCGCGCCGAACGGCTTGATGACGACCAATTGCAGCTCGGCTTCGAAGATCTCAACGCCGACATCGCGCGGGCTGAAGCAACGCTTTCCGCGACGGCAAAGACCCCAAGATCGAAGACCGAGCGGCTAAGCCTGCCGGCGCATCTGCCCCGCGAGGACACACGGCTCGATCTTGAGCATCAGGCCTGCCCCTGCTGTGGTGGCGAGCTGCATGCGATCGGCGAGACGGTCAGCGAGATGCTCGACCATGTACCTGCCCGGCTTCGCGTTATCCGCATTTGCCGGCCGCGTTATGGCTGCCGAGCCTGCGGGACCATCCATCAGGCTCCCGCCCCGGAGCGTCCGATCGCCAAGGGCCTCGCAAGCCCTGCTCTACTCGCCCATGTTCTGGTCGCCAAATACTGCGATCATCTTCCACTGTACAGGCAGAGCCAAATCTTCGCCCGTCACGGCGTCGAGCTCGATCGCTCGACCCTGGCGAACTGGGTCGGCGGTGCCTGCTGGTGGCTGGAGCCGCTGCAGGAAAGGCTCGCCGAGCATGTCTTTGCCTCGCAGAAGCTGTTCGCCGACGACACCCCGCTTCCGGTGCTCGATCCCGGCCGCGGCCGCACCAAAACCGGCCGACTGTGGGTTTATGCTCGCGATGACCGGCCGTGGAGCGGGGCTGATCCGCCGGCAGCCGTCTACTTCTACAGTCCCGACCGTCGGGCCGAACGACCCGCCTCCCATCTGGCGAAGTTTAAAGGCATCGTTCAGGTCGACGGCTATCCCGGATTCGATCGACTCAGAGAAGGCGGCGATATCCAGCTCGCGGCGTGCTGGGCCCATGCAAGGCGCAAGTTCTATGAGGTGCAGCAGGCCACCGACTCTCCGATCGCGGCCGAAGCGCTGCGGCGCATCGCCGAGCTCTATGCGATCGAGGCAACGATCCGAGGCAAGACAGCCGACGCACGGCGGGACGTCCGACAAGTTCGCTCGCTGCCGCTGGTTGCTGCAATGAAGGCCTGGCTCGAGACGCAGCTGACCCACATCCCGCCGCGCGGCGGCCTTGCCGATGCGATCCGCTACGCACTGACCCGCTGGAGCGACCTCAGCCGGTTCCTCGATGACGGGCGCATCGAACTCGACACCAACACCGTGGAACGCGCCATCCGCCCCATCACACTCGGCCGCAAAAACCACCTGTTCGCCGGATCCGATCGCGGGGCTGCGCGCTGGGCGACCCTCTGCTCCCTTATCACCACCGCAAAGCTCAACGACGTCGAGCCCTTCGCCTACCTCAAGGACGTTCTCGAGCGCATGTCCGCCGGGCACCCCATGGCCCGAATCGACGAGCTTCTGCCATGGAATTGGCGGCCAGATCGCACCATTAACTAGTGCCACGTGCTAGAAATGGACGTGTGTGGACGCCCCCTCGAATGCAAGCGGAATCTTTTGTTGGCTCAGGGCATGTGGTCAGGTGCTGACGTGTGTCCGGCCTCTCGATGCGGCTGTCACGCGCCGCGGGCCCTTATGGAAGTCTGCGGATCAGGTCCAGTACGCTTACGCGGGCTCGATATGCGCCGTCCATTTCGCTGGTTCTCCAGATCCCGTCTTCTTGACCGTTTGCCCATAAACCTCCTTGACCCACCACATCCGCGGCATCTCCGACCGTAGACCGCGACTAGGCGGCCGCGGCAGGAACCCTGTAGTCCTCACCCTTGGCGAGCAAAGCCCAGGCGACCCGCGCCATCTTGTTCGCTAGCGCAATCGCAACGAGCATCCGCGGCTTCCGCTCCAACATGCGGGCGAGCCAAGAGTTTGCCGCAGTACCGCGGCGGAGCGCCCAGCGAACCACGGACATGGCGTGTGATCAGCAGGCGCCGCAGATCCCGTTGCCCCATCTTCGAGACACGACCGAGCCGCGCCTTGCCGCCTGAGAAATGTTGCCGCGGAACTAGTCCCAGCCAAGCCGCGAAATCGCGACCCTTGACGAACGTCTCTGGTGGCGGCGCGAGGGCCTCCAGCGCCGTCGCGCAGATCGGGCCAATGCCGGGAATGCCCATCAGTCGACGCACGCTTGCCTCCTGCCGCGCACGCTGCCGAATTTGTCGATCGAGACCGGCTATCTGCTCGTCGAGAGCGACGACGTGTTGAAACAGCAGCTTGCACATCTCGATCGCGGCAGCTGGCAGGCTGTTGTGCGGGCTCTCCATCTCCGCCAACAGCCGGCTCACATGATAAGTCCCGTTGGGGGCGATGACGCCATGTTCCGATAGATGACCGCGCAGCGCATTGATCGTCTGTGTCCGCTGCCGAACAAGGAGGTCGCGGATTCTGAACACCATGCCGGACGCCTGCTTCTCCGCGCTCTTCAAGGCAACAAAGCGCATCGTCGGCCGGGCTGCCGCTTCGGCAATCGCTTCAGCGTCGGCTGCGTCGTTCTTCTGACGTTTGACGAACGGCTTCACGTAGGCCGGGGCTATCAGGCGCACTTGATGCCCCAAGGCCTCGATCTCCCGTCCCCAGTGATGGGAGCTCGCACAAGCTTCCATCGCCACCAAGCATCTCGGCCGCAATGCCAGAAACGGAAGCAGCTTACCCCTGGACAGCTTCTTGCTAAACGCCACCGACCCGTCGGGCCGTGCTCCATGAACCTGGAAAACGTGTTTGGCAATATCCACACCGATGATGCTAACCTCTTCCATGGACGCCTCCTCTGTAGCGGTTTACGACACCTCTACCTTGGCACATCGGATGCCGTCGGGGGCGTCCACCCCATCGCATACGACGATGGTAAGCGTCGTAAGCGTTGAATTCTCACACACTTGTATAGCATCGCGTGGACGCGATCTGTTCTCCCCTTCGATTTGTAGATGTGGAGAGCGAGATGGTGGCAAAGAGTGGATCCTGGACACGTCAGGGCGAGGCTTTCTGGCGGGCGCATCATGAGGCGTGGAAGCGCAGCGACTTGAATCAAAGGCAGTATTGCGAGGCGTATGACATCCCGCTCAAGGCCTTCGGTAATTGGCGGGCTATTTTTAAAGCCGAGCCGCAGCCACCTGAGCGCAAGCTGCTCTATCGACGTCGGGGCTTTAGTCCTCCCCTAAGTCCGTTGCTAAATCCTCCCTCAAGTCACCCCTTAAGTCACCTGGCTTATCCCTCCTTGTGGTCAGAAAGCCTCATCGTTCCGCGAGCGCGTGAGGGCCATCGCCGACGCTTCAACGAAGCGGACAAACGCCGGATTGTCGACGAGGCGACGCAAGCTGATACAAGCATTGCGGAGGTCGCGCGCCGCTACGGCATCGACCCCCGCGTTCTGCGTCGATGGAAGGTCGAATTGGCAGCCGTCACAGTGCCAACGTTCGTGTCGGTCGAGATCACAGACGCGACCTCGTCTGCAGAGGAGGCCATGGCATGACGCTGCTTCCCTCCGGCGTGAAGGTGCATCTGGCACTTGGCTTTATCGACATGCGTAAGGGCATCGACGGTCTGGCGATGCTGGTGCAGGGTGTACTGCAGCAGGATCCGTTCTTCGGCCATCTGTTTGTGTTCCGAGGCCGCACCCGAGCCAACCTCATCAAGATCATCCATTGGGACGGTACTGGACTTTGTCTCTTCACCAAGCGGCTCGAGCACGGCGTGTTCCTGTGGCCGCCGAGTATCGATCCGGGCAAACGAAACCGATCAACTCAGCGGTTCGTCCGTCTCCTGATGAAGGATGCGCTCCGCCGCACCGTCGAGATCTTCGTACTGCCCGCTCCCAAGCGACCACATGAACGACAGGAGAGCCGTGAGCCCGAGGCCGATCGCAATTGGTATGAGATAATAGTAGTCCGTCATTCGGCTGCCTCAGCGAAGCGAGCGACCTGCGCGGTTTTCTTCCTTGGCGATGTTCGTCCCGCGAGTCCGGAAAGACGGAGCGCATTCAGAACAACAAGAATCGAAGAGCCCGACATCGCGACCGCAGCAACCAGTGGAGTCACGTAACCAGCCACGGCCACCGGCACCGCGATGACATTGTATGCGACCGCCAGCATCAGATTCTCATGTACGAGTCGCTTCGCCCGTCGCGCAATTCGCACGGCCAGCGGAACCGAGATCAAGCTCTCCTTAAGAAAGACGACGTCGGCGGCCTGCCGTCCGACATCAGCGGCAGACGACGGCGCGATGGAAGCATGAGCCGCGGCAAGAGCCGGAGCATCGTTCAAGCCGTCTCCGACCATCAATACTTTGTGGCCTGCGGCGCGCAGCTTGATGATCCTCGCCACCTTGTCGCTAGGCATCAACTCCGCTGTCGCTTGGATTCCAAGGAGTCCGCCGAGTCGCTGGACCCGCGCCTCACTGTCTCCCGAGACGATTTCCACATCCAGTCCTTCACTGGTCAACGCCGCAACAGCTTCTTCCGCACCCTGACGCATCTGGTCGTGAAAATCGAAAGCAGCGATGATGCGGCCTGCTTTGGAGAGGACGACAGACGATTCTTCGGCGGCATTCTGCTGCGAAGCCCAGGACGGTCGCCCCAACTTGATCGTGTCAGCGCCAAGGCGCGCCTCCAGCCCCAATCCGGGGCGTTCGATGATGCCTACTAGCGAGGGCACTCCATCGGGAGAAACCGTCTGCGCGATCGCGCGTGAATACGGATGAGACGAACGAGATGCGAGCGTCGCCGCGATAGATAGCGCCTGCTGATCGCCGGTGCGGACAACCAGCTGCGGATCTCCTGCCGTGAGCGTCCCCGTCTTGTCGAGCAGAACTGTGTCGATTTCAGCGAGCTTCTCCAGTGCACCGCCGTCCTTCACCATCACACCCGCTTCGAACAGACGCCGCGATGCCACGACCTGCACCATCGGCACCGCCAGGCCGAGCGCGCAAGGACAGGTGATAATAAGCACAGCGATCGCAATCGTGATCGCGCGATGGAAATCTCCAGTCGCGAGCAACCAGCCGACGAAAGCAACAAGCGCAGTGAGGTGCACCACGGGCGCATACATCGCCGCCGCACGGTCCGCGATCCGGCGATATGTCGAGCGGCCCTGCTCCGCAGCCTCCATCAACCGCACCATTTCCGCGAGGAACGAGTTGCTCGCGCTTGCGTTGGCCACGACCGTCAGCGGTCCCGTCAGGTTCAGCGAGCCGGCCCGAAGAACCGAGCCGACATCCGCCGCCTGCGGCGCACTTTCCCCCGAGACGATGGAAACATCGATATCGGAAACGCCCTGCTTCACCGTGGCGTCGACCGGAACGCGGTCTCCAGCCGCGACAAGCAGCAACATGCCCGGCCTGACTTCTGCAACAGGGATAAACGTATGACGTCCATCGTCGCCAGCGAGCCGCGCGACGCGTGCGGCGAGGCGCGCCAACCCTGTGACAGCGCTACGCGCCCTTTCCCGCATCATGTGATCGAGCGTGCGGCCGATGAGCAGGAAAAAGAGCAGCGATATCGCAGCATCGAAATAAGCATGTGGCCCGCGAATGATCGTCTCGTACAGGCTAAGGACGAAAGCCAGCAGGACTCCGATCGAGACCGGAACGTCCATGTTGGTGCGTCCATGCCTGAGGCTTCGCCAGGCCGAGCGGAAGAAGACGCGACCTGAATAGGCCAGCGCCGGAAGAGCAATAAACGCGGACAGCAGGTGAAAGAGGTCACGGGACTCGGCATCCGCGCCCGACCATATCGATACAGACAACAGCATGATGTTGCTCGACGCGAAACCGCTGACAGCGAGCGCCTTGATCAACTCGGAGAAAACGGGATCGCCCCGCGAGGATTCGACGTCGAACAGATGTGCGTCGAAGCCCGCGCCTTTGAGAGTCTCAATGAAGGCTGGGACCGGTCCTTCGCCACGCCAGCGGATGGTCACCCGTTTCGTCGAAAGGTTGACGCGGGTATGCTCCACACCCGGCAACCTCAACAGTTCACGCTCGATCGTACTGATGCAGGCCCCGCAGTGAACACCGGGAACCGAGAGATCGGTCTGCCGCAATCCACCGCCAACGTCGCGGCTTGCCAGCCGAACTTCTTCTTCGATCGCACCGGATTGGGCAGCGATCGCCGCGACAACCAGACCTGTGTCGCAACAACTCATAACGCACTCCTCCGATCAGGCCGGATTCTCCGCGCACATCGTCCGATAGGAATGCCAGGTCGCATGACCGAGCAAAGGAAAGACCACGATCATGCCCAGCAGCCCTGTCGCAAGACTCAAGACGATGAGAGCCAGCATGATCGCAGCCCATGTCAACATCACGGGCAGATTGTGCCACACCAGCGCCATGCTCCTTCCCATCGCCGTCAAGGCATCGACGCGCTGATCGAGCAGCATCGGTATCGAAAACGCGCTGACAGCAAACGCGAAGGCCGAGAACAGGCCTCCTACCGCGCTGCCGACCAGCAACATTGCGTAGCCGGTCCCGGTCGTCAGCAGCATCGCGACGATGTGATCGAGACCCGGAAACGGGCGGACCCCGAAGAACAGCGCATAAATGATCACAGCGGCGCGCATCCACAGCAGCGTCAGCATGACCAGCAACGCGCCGGCAAACAGTACCTGCCCGCCGGATTTCGGCTTGACCAGCATCATGTTGAGAAGACTGACCGGCCGCCCTTCGGAAATCCGCTTGCTCTTTTCATAGAGTCCGATGCCGAGGATTGGCCCCATCACCATGAAGCCGGCGAATGCGGGAAACAGGATGTAGTCCCAGCCGAAGACGAACAGCCCAACAGTGGTGGCCACCGATACAAGATAGACTAGCAAACCATATCCGAGACTTGCTCCCGGATTGATCTTGAAATCCTTCCAGCCGGCCGACAGCCATTGCAGCGCCGCGGCATTCGGGACATCGCGCTTCCAGGGCTTCTCGCGGGGGAGCGGTGGAACCAGAACAGGAATGGTCGCCATGATCTCGGCCTCAACGTGTTTGCGGATTGCACGACGAGCGCGCGGCTCCGAACCGCGCCCCGTCAGGCGCGGTTTCACCCAAGCGCGCATGGGTGACGCATTCCGGTTGCGATATGACCGCCATGTAAACCAGATGCGCGTTTGCCCCGATCACCAGCAGCAATCCGGCGCTGACCGCGAGCCATAGCGCGACCTTCGGCGATCGGAGCGTGATCCGGTTCATCGCGCAACCCTCGGCAGGTCTGTTAGATAAAGCGCCAAAATCTTGCGGTCGAGAGCGGACAGTCGCTCATCCCAGGTCGGCATCTTTCCCTGCCGCCCGCTCCAGACCGACGAACTGACCGATTGCAGATCGCCACCGTAGATCCAGAAGTGGTCTGTAAGGTCCGGCGCGCCCATCTCGGTCTTTCCCTTGCCGTCGTCGCCGTGACAGGCGGCGCAGTTCGCCGCGAACACCGCCTTGCCGGCACCAAGTCTCGGCGCGGGTGTATCACGCGCGACTTTCGGATCTGACAGGCTCCGCACGTAGTCGACGACGTCATCGACCTCCCGCTCCTTCAGAACACCATCCCGGCCGAAGGCCATCATCTGCGAGGCGCGGCTGTCCTTGTGCGACGAATTGATCCCGACGCGGATCGTCTCCGCCACCGTCGCCGGATCCCCGCCCCACAGCCATGAACCATTCGTCAGACTTGGATATCCTTTTGAGCCTTGCGCGCTGGAGCCATGACAGGCCGCGCAATTTTCACGGTACAGCGTCTGACCTGTCTGCCGGACGATCCGCATCAGTTTGGAGTCCTTCCGGATATCGTCATAGCTCTTCGCTTCGATTTGATCGCTCCACGTCTTTCGCTCCGCAGCGGCCTCCCGCAGATCGGCTTCGAGGGTGGTGCGCTGGTCGATGCCGAGCAACCCTTTCGTGAAGGTCACCCCGGTCGGCCAGGCCGGCATCAGAATCCAGTACCCAACACTGAACAGCGCTGTCGCGATCAGGAAAAAATAGACCGCACGCGGAACGGGCGTGTTGAGTTCCTTGATCCCGCTCCATTCATGACCGGTCGTCAGATACCCGGTGTGTGGATCGCGCTCCTCTATCGCCATGGTTTGTCCTTCAACGGCTTGTCCTCGTTGCCGAGAATCGATTGCGCAGCCGCATCGAACTGCTTCCGGTTTGACGGCCAATACGCATAGGCGACAATCACCGCCGACATGGCGATCAGATAGAACAAACCGAAGGATTTGGAGAACCAGACCGTGAAGTCATGATCGATCGGCATCATTGAACTCCCAAGGCTGTTGTCTTCTGCGCCGCATCCGTCAGCTTTCCGAGAATCTGCAGATAGGCGACAAGCGCATCCATCTCCGTCAATTCGCCGGGACGTCCGTCGAAGGCGCGGACATTCGTGGCCTCGCCGTATCGCTTGACTACACCCTCGGCCCGCGGGGAATCCGGAGCAGCCTGGCCATATGCATCCACGGCGGCGTTGGCGATCATCTCGTCCGTGTACGGAACTCCGACCTTGCGAAGCGCCGCAAGATGTTTGCCGAGATCGTCGTTGCGCAAAGAATTTCGGCCCAGCCATGAGTAATGAGGCATGACCGACTCCGGCACGACGTCGCGAGGATTGTTGAGATGCGCCACATGCCACTCATCCGAATACTTTCCACCCAGACGCGCGATATCCGGGCCCGTTCGCTTCGAGCCCCATAGCATCGGATGATCGTACTTGGATTCGACTGCGAGCGAGTATGGTCCATAACGTTCGACTTCGTCGCGAAGCGTGCGGATCATCTGGGAGTGACAGGCATAGCAACCCTCCCGGATATAGATGTTGCGTCCTGCGACTTCGAGCGGCGTATAGACACGCATATTAGGCGCTTCCTCAACCGTCTGATGGATAGTGAAGAGCGGAGCGATCTCGACGGCGCCGCCGATACTTGCGACGCCAATGATCGCAAGTACGAAACCGATGGTTTTTCTCTCGAGACGATAATGCAGACCAAAGAAACTCATGTCATTCTCCTGGCTGCAGAGCGGGAGCAGCCACCGGACGCGGCACCGGGCGATCCATGGCGCGTTCCTCCTCCATCTGGTCCGAGGTGCGGATGGTCATCCAGATGTTATAGCTGCCGATCAGCGCGCCGATCAGAAACATGAGGCCGCCGATCGCACGCGCGATGTAATAGGGATGCATCGGCGTGACCGTTTCGATGAACGAATAGGCAAGCGTGCCGCTGTCGTTGTAGGTCCGCCACATCAGCCCCTGGATGATGCCGGAATTCCACATCGCAAAGACGTAGACGAGCGTTCCGCCAAGCGCGAGCCAGAAGTGCACCTCGACCAGCCGCGACGAGTACATCTGTTGCCGCTTCCAGAGCCACGGCACCGACGCATAGATTGACCCGAACGTGATCATCGCGACCCAGCCAAGAGCGCCCGCATGCACATGCCCGACGGTCCAGTCCGTATAGTGCGACAGCGAGTTCACCGAGCGAATCGCCATGAACGAGCCTTCAAACGTGGAGAGCCCGTAGAACACCGCCGCCATCATCATGAAACGCAGCGTTGCGTCGTCGCGCACCTTCTGCCAGGCTCCGTTCAGCGTCAGCAACGCATTCCCTGCGGACGCCCACGACGGAACGAGAAGCATCACCGAGAAGGTCATACCGAGCGTTTGAACCCAATGCGGCAGCGCGGTGTAGTGCAGGTGGTGCGAGCCCGCCCACATGTACATAAAGGTGATGCCCCAGAAACTGATGATGGACAGGCGGTAGGAAAAGATCGGCCGTCCGGCACGAACCGGCATGTAGTAGTACATCATGCCCAGAAAGCCGGAGGTCAGGAAGAAAGCCACGGCGTTGTGGCCGTACCACCATTGCGTCATCGCATCCTGGACACCTGAGAAGGCCGAATAGCTCTTGGCGTGTCCGAGCGACACCGGCACGGCGAGGTTGTTGACGATGTGCAGGATGGCCACGACCAGGATAAAGGCCATGTAGTACCAGTTGGAAACGTAGATGTGCGGTTCCTTGCGACGGGCCAGCGTGCGCAGGTAGATCACGAAGTAGACGACCCACACGATCACCAGCCAGATATCCGCATACCACTCCGGCTCAGCGTATTCCTTCGACTGCGTGACACCCATGAGGTAGCCGGACGCAGCGATCACGCAGAACAGATTGTATCCAAGCAGGACGAACCAGGGGCTTAACTGATCAGGCAATCGCGCCCGCGACGTCCGCTGGAGAACATAAAGCGAGGTCGCGATCAGGGCGTTTCCGCCGAAGCCGAAAATAACGCCCGACGTGTGGACGGGGCGCAACCGCCCGAAGCTCGACCACGCGGCGTCGAAGGTCAGGTTTGGATAGGCGAGCTGCCAGGCCACCCAGTCGCCAATGAACATGCCGACGACGGCCCACACCATCGCCAGTACAATTCCGACCTTGGTGGGATCGTCGTAGTAGCGCTCGAGCCGATCCGGCGAAGGCTCCGGATCGTAATAGCGCGAAATGACGACAAAGATGCCTGCGAGGGCAGCGATCATGACGATGGCGCCATGAACGCCCAATGGATCATCGTGTCCGACGACTGCCATAGCGAGGCCGCCCACTGCCAGAAGCAGAAACAGAACGAGGGCGTTCTGACGCTCGGACTTAGTTAGCTGGGCAATCATCTATCTATCCTGATCGTGAGGAAGCGGAATCGTCTTAGCGACGGGATACCGAAAACAAAGCAGCCGTCTTTTGTTTAAACGCAAAGAACCAAACGGCGCAACTGGAGAATGCCGACCTGCCATCTCCGACTCGTTGCTGCGCATTGCGGACCAGCCGCAGGACATATCTCTGCGCGCGACCCTCGCGCCGTCACTTCGTCGCGCTCATAAGCGCACGGCCGAAGTAAACTACGAAGCCGAGAAATGCCGCCGCCCACGCAAAGGCGGCTAGATGCAGCAACTGGCCGCTCCAAGCCGGAACGATGACCGCGCAGATGCGAGCAAGCGCCGCAATCACAATAGCGGCATAAATTCCCTGCGTTGAGGGCGAGGCCGTCAGCCGCTGGCCGGTATGACCAAGGCTTGCACGTGTCATCACCGCCAACGTCATAACTCCGGCGGCTCCTGCCATCCAGGCGTGGACGCCAGCACTTGCGGGAACGAAACTGAAGGCAGATGCTGCAGACAGTAAAAATCCAACCGGAATGAAAGCGTATCCGACGTGGAGGACGAGGACGAGGCGCTCACGGGAAGTGCGGTCACCAGCCCATCGGCCGAGGCGAATGATGTGCAAGACTCCGATCAGGGTAAGCAGTATTGACCTGCACCCCTGAAACGCCCTCGATTTTGAGTTAGGATTTCTGTTCTCCAGCCAGGAGACAGACGATGCGTAAGAGCAGGTTTACCGAAGAGCAGATTATCAAGGTCTTGAAGGAGCATGCCGCCGGGGTTTCG
>QFCS01000494.1_pt1 | contig 148209 bp, 151 predicted proteins | sample 3576561 | NCBI WGS metagenome assembly QFCS01 | reverse complement strand
GGGCGCCGAAGGAGCGCTCGAGCACCACGTTGCGGCCCTTGGGGCCCAGGGTGACCTTGACCGCGTTGGCCAGGATGTTCACGCCTTCAACCATGCGTGCGCGGGCTTCGCCGCCGAAAATGACGTCTTTTGCTGCCATGTGATTTCTCCGATTCAGTAAATGGTGATGAGTGAGCGAAGGCTTACTTTTCGACGACCGCGAACAGGTCGTCTTCCTTCATGACCAGCAGTTCGTCGCCAGCGACCTTGACGGTCTGGCCGCTGTACTTGCCGAACAGAACGCGGTCACCGACCTTGACGTTCATCGCGGACAGTTCGCCTTTGTCGTTTTTCTTGCCGGGACCGACCGCCAGGACTTCGCCTTGGTCGGGTTTTTCGGCGGCGGCGTCGGGGATGACGATGCCGGAGGCGGTCTTGGTTTCGCTGTCAATGCGCTTGACGATCACGCGATCGGCGAGAGGACGAAGGTTCATTGCATCTCCTGGATATGGAACGGATTGGGATGTGTTCAGAACGGCGGAAGCCAGCCAGAGGGCGGGCAGAAACCGCTGATCGACATGGCGACGGGTGTTAGCACTCATCGCCAGCGAGTGCTAATCATAAGGGCGCCGCCCCTCCATTTCAAGTTCGGGCCGGTTTATTTCTGGTTCACGTGCACAGTGTGCTGCTCCGTTCATGAAGGCGTTGTCACAAACATTTACGATGCCGGGATGCGCCGCTCTCGTCTCATTTCGCTGCCTCGTGGTTCCCTCCTGCGTTGTCTGGCGATGCATGCCGTCCTGCTGCTGGGGCTTGGCCTGACCACGGCCGCGGGTACGGCCAGGGCCGAAGCGTCTGGCACGGACGTCACGCTGCACACCCATTTCTGGGTCGACACCACCGGCACGGCGTCCTTGGAGGAGGCGATGGCGCGGCCGGCCGATGACTTCCAGCCGATGGAGCGCTACCGCTCCTTTGATCTCGATCGAGCCGCCTTGTGGATCCGTGTGGATTTGCCGGCGCTGGATGCCGGGCGGCGCTGGTACCTCGCCCTGAGCGCGGCCGCCTTCACCAACCGGGTGGCGTTCCATGCCACAGGGCCCGATGGTCGGTGGGTTGCGCAGCAGGCGGGCGATCACCTGCCGGTGTCGCATTGGAGCCACCCGGACCAGACGCCGGTCTTCGCACTCCCGGCCGCGACGGCGGGCCCGGTGTGGCTGCGTCTGGAGAACCGCCCTGCCTCCTTGAGCCCGCGCCTGCTGCTGCTGGACGAAAACACGCTGCAGGCAACGCGCTACTGGACTTTCCTGCTCGTTGGCGGATACCTGGGGTTCGGCCTGCTCGTGCTGTTCTGGGGCTGGGTGCATGCGCGCCTGTACGGGGACCGCGCCTTCATCGCCTACTGCTGCTATGTCGCCGCCATGCTGGGTTTCCAGGCGGCCTTCACCGGTGTGGGCGGGGTGTTCTTCTGGCGGGACTGGGCCTGGTGGAACGACGCGGCGCCCGCCATCTTCATGCTGTGGCTGACCGCGTCGGGCATCTGGTTCGTGCGGGAGGCTTGCGCGGTCTCGAGACACCACAGCCGGGTGGACCGCTTCGTGATCGCCTGGTCGCTGTTTGGTTTGCTGTTCCCGGTCTTCTACCTGCTGTTGCAGAACCGCGAGGTCTTTCTGGTGCTCAACCTGTATGGCCTGCTGTCGGTGCTGCTCAGTTTCGCGCTGTGCATCTGGACCTGGCGCCTGGGTGAGAAGTACGGAGGATGGCTCGCGCTGGGGTTTCTGCCGGTCCATCTGAGCTACCCCTTCCCCGCGCTGCGCGCTGCCGGCGTGCTGCCCGACAGCTGGGCCACGCAGTACGCGGTGCTCATCGGCTCGGCGATCGAGATTCCCCTGTTGCTGTACATCCTGCATCGGCGGGCCAAGGAGTTCAACGAGAACCACGCCCGCCTCCGCGCGATCGAGAGCACCGACCCGCTGACGGGCCTGACCATCGCGCCGGTGTTGTTCCTGCGCCTGCACGACGCGGTGCGCCGTGCCCGCCGCTATGGCCACCGGTGCGGCCTGATGCTGGTCGAACTCGTCAACCACGCGGATATCGTCTCGCGCGAAGGTCGGGAGGTTGCCGACCGGGCGCTGGTGGTGGCCGCCTCGCGGTTGTCGCACGTGGCGCGGGATGTGGACACGGTCTGCCGCGTGGCCGATGCACGCTTTGCCATCCTGATGGAAGGCCCATTGCCTGCCGACGGGCTCGTGTTGCTGGCGCAGCACATCGTGGCCAAGGGACTGGAACAGGTGCCCTCGCTGCCGGCGGGCCTGTCGTTGCGTTTCCGGCTGGTCTCCATGTCATTGCCCGAAGGCACCGGCGAGGTGGAGGTTGAGCCCTTGCTCTCGCGTCTCGGCCAGGCGCTGGACCAGATGGCCGGCGAGCCGCGCAAGGTGGTGCTGCACCTGCCCGGCCGTCCTGCGGTACCCACACCGGCCTGAGTGTCTGTGCCGAACCTGTAGGCTGTCCCGTTCATCCCTTGTTCCATCACCCTTCGGAGAGGATTTGACATGAGTGGATTCCAGATCGGCGTCATCGTCGGCAGCCTGCGTCGCGACTCCTTCAACCGCCAGCTGGCGAACGCCCTCGGCAAGCTCGCATCCCGCGACTTCACATTCAAGCAGCTCGAGATCGGCGACCTGCCGCTGTACAACCAGGACGACGATGCCGACCCGGCGCCCCAGGTGCATCGGCTGAAGACCGAGATCCAGGCCTCGCAAGGCCTCATCTTCGTGACGGCAGAGTACAACCGGTCGATTCCAGGCGTGCTGAAGAATGCGATCGACCATGCCTCGCGCCCGTATGGCAAGAGCGCCTGGGCGGGCAAGCCGGCGGGGGTGATCGGCGTGTCGGTCGGGGCAATCGGTACGTCGCTGGCCCAGCAGCACCTGCGAAACATCCTGGCTTATCTGGACATGCCCACCCTGGGCCAGCCCGAGGCCTTCCTGCAGGCCAAGGAGGGGCTGTTTGACAAGGACGGAGCTATCGGGGCCGACAGCCGGGAGTTCGTCCAGAAGTGGTTGTCCGCCTACGAGGCCTGGGTGCGCCGGCACGTCAGTTGATTCTGGCGGCGTGGCCCGCTCAGAAATGCGCCAGGTAGCCGCCGTCGACCACCAGCACCTGGCCCGTCACGTAACTCGCGGCAGCTGAGGCCAGGAAGACCGCTGCCCCACCGATTTCGGTGGGCTGCCCCCACCTGCCCAGTGAACTGCGCTGAGACAGCCATTCAGCGGTGGAGGCATCGTCGACCATGGCCGCGTTGGTGTCGGTGGCGAAATAGCCGGGCGCGATGGCATTGACGTTGATGCCTTGCGGACCGAGTTCGGCGGCCAGGGCGCGCGTGAGCGCTTCCAGCGCGCCTTTGCCCGTGGTGTAGGCCGCATCACCCGCCCGGGCGATCGGCCCCGCGATCGAGGTGACATTGATGATCCGTCCCGAGCCCTTCGCGCGCATCGGGCGTGCCGCTTCGCGGCACAGATGCCAGGCCGATACCAGATTGGTTTCCAGCAGTTCCCGCAGCGCGCTCGCAGGCAGCTCGTCGAGCGACTGGCGACGTCGTTGTCCCACGTTGTTGATCAGGATGTCCAGCCGGCCGCTTTCGGCCAGTACCCGCGCCACGGCCGCGCTGGAGGCCGCCTCGTCGGCCACGTCGAAGGGCAGGGCATGCGCGGAGCCTGTGCCGGTTCCGTGCACGTGCTGGATATGCGCCGCTGCTCGGTTCAGCTGATCGGCATCCCGGCCGTTGATCCACACGGTGGCGCCATGCTGGGCGAGGGCGCAGGCCATCGCCAGGCCGAGGCCACGGCCGGCACCCGTGACCAGGGCCACCTGGCCCTGCAGGTTGAACAGGGGGGGAAAGTGCGGGGCGGGGGTGATCACCGCCCCATTATCGGCGTGCGCCTCAGACGGGCAATGCGGCCAGCGAAGATTCCGGGAAGGCCATTTCAGGCTCCATGCCATCGAAGGGCAGGGTGAAGTAGAAGGTGCAGCCTTCGCCCGGCGTGGTCTCGGCCCAGATGCGCCCACCATGGCGTTCGATGATCCTTTGCGACAGCGCCAGGCCCGTGCCCGTGCCCTCGAAGTCCATCGAATGGTGTTGCCGCTGGAACATGACAAACAGGTTGTGCGCCTTCTCCAGGTCAAAGCCCACGCCGTTGTCGGAGATGTAGAAGGTGCGGCCCCCGACGGGGTTCACTTTCCATCCCAGCTCGATGCGCGCCACATCGCGCAGCCGCGTGTACTTGACGGCATTGCCCAGCAGGTTCCCCAGCGCCTGGGCCAGCAGCATGGCGTCGCCGCGGACCACAGGCAGATCGTCCTCGATCACCCATTCGATCCGGCGATCCTGGTTTTCCTGCTTCAGGTGGCCGATCACGCCTTGCACCAGCTGGGTGATGGGGACCGGTTGTGATTCGATCGCCACGCGGCCCAGCCGGGCGTATTCCAGCAGGCCTTCGATCATCAGGCTCATGCGCTTGGATGCCTTGGCGATGGAGTTCTGGTATTGCAAGGCCAGCGCATCGGTGGAGTCGCCCATCTGCTCCTGCAGCAGGCTGATGAAGCTGGCGATGTGGCGCAACGGTGCGCGCAGGTCGTGCGACACCATGTGCGAGAAGACGTCGAGGTCCTTGTTGGCGGCCACGAGCTGCTGCGTGCGCTCTGCCACGCGCTTCTCCAGTTCCCGGTTGAGGTCGTTCATCACGTCCTCCAGGCTCTTGGCGGCGGTCATGTCGCGGGTGATGCTCGACAGTCCTTGCAGGTCGCCGGCTTCGTTGCGCAGCGCGGTGAGCACCGTGTGTGCCCAGAAGCGCGAGCCGTCTTCCCGCAGGCGCCAGCCACGGGTCTCCCATTGGCCATGGGCTTTTGCCAGGCGCAGCACCTGGCCGGGATCGACCTCATCCTCGCCGGCGTTGTCGGCAGCCAGCAGCACCTCGTACGACCGGCCCATGATCTGCGAGCGGGTGTGGCCGTGCAGGCGCTGGGCACTCTCGGTCCATTCGGTGATGCCCCCGTTCTCGTCGACGAAATAGATGCAGTAGTCCTGGATCGCGTCCACCATCAGGCGGTAGCGTTGCTCGCTGGCAAACAGTTCCGCCGAGCGCGAACGGACGCGCTCTTCCAGATCCTGGTTGGCGTGCAGCACGAACTCCTCCGTGCGGCGGCGTTCGGTGATGTCGTGGAGCTCGATGAAGATACCTTCCACCGAACCGTTCTGGTAGTCAGGGATGTAGTGGATCTCGAAGTAATTGACCGAGCCGTCGGCGGCGACACGTTCGGCTTCAAAAGTCTGCGTCTGTCCCGACAGCGCCTGTGCCACGCGCGGCAGGATGTCGGGAAGGATGTCGGGTCGTACCACCTGGCTCAGAGGTGAGCCCACCATTTCGGCCGGCGTCTTTCCGTAGCGCGCGGCGTGGGCCTGGTTCGCGAATCGGCAGATCAGGTTCTTGTCGTAGTAGGCCAGACGGGCCGGGATGCGATCGGTGATGCTGCGCAGCAGGCTGTCCTGTGGTGCAACGCTGTCGGCGGTATCGACCATGGTCACCACGCCACTGCCGTGCAGGAAATGGCCCTCGGCATCGAACACCGGGTTGGACGCAAGACGCGCGCGAAACACGCTGCCATCCGCACGCAGCCAATCCAGTTCGACCGGCTCGCATTGCCCGCTCTGGCGCAGGGATTCGACATGGGTGTTCAGGGCATCGCGCGAGCGCGGTGCGACCAGTTCACCAAGGGTCGCACCTGGCGCACCGTGGCCCAGCCAGGTTCGCAGCGCCTGATTGAGCTGCACGCATCGTTGTGCGGCGTCAAAAGTGAGCAGACCGCAGGTCGCCTGGTCGCACAGCGACCGAGCGCTGTCCAGCGCGGCCTGGAGTTCTTGCGTCCTCAGGGCCAGCAACCGCTCGAACTGTTGCTCGGGCGTGTCCATCCCTTCAGGGCAGATAGCGTTGTCCATTTTTCGAGGCTCCCGGGTCGTTGCAGTGCAAACCAGAAAGTGGCTTGTACTCTCCATATCGGTCACCGCCTCAGAAAATTCAAATTGTTACGACCAGTGGCTCCAATGAGGTGTCGGAAAAAGGTCATAAAAAAAGCCCCAGGGCCAAGGCCATGGGGCTTTTGTAACCAGGGTCTGTGAATATTTACAGTCCGGCCGCCTTGCGCAGTGCGGCTGCCTTGTCCGTGCGCTCCCACGAAAATTCGGGCTCTTCGCGACCGAAGTGGCCGTAGGCGGCCGTCTTGGCGTAGATCGGGCGCAGCAGGTCCAGCATCTGGATGATGCCCTTGGGGCGCAGGTCGAAATGCTCCTGTACGAGCGCGGCAATCTGCTCGTCAGGGATCACACCGGTGCCTTCGGTGTAGACCGTCACGTTCATCGGGCGTGCCACACCGATGGCGTAGGCCACCTGAATCTGGCACTGCCGCGCCAGGCCAGCCGCGACGATGTTCTTCGCCACATAGCGCGCGGCGTAGGCGGCTGAGCGGTCCACCTTGGAGGGGTCCTTGCCCGAGAACGCCCCACCGCCGTGTGGGCAGGCACCGCCATAGGTGTCCACGATGATCTTGCGGCCCGTCAGGCCACAGTCACCCTGTGGGCCGCCGATGACGAAGCGGCCGGTCGGGTTGATCAGGTACTTGGTGTCCTTGAGCCATTCCTTGGGCAGCACTGGCTTGATGATCTCCTCGATGATGGCTTCGTTGAACGAGGCCTTCATCTTGGTGGGGGACTCGCTCTGGTCCGGGGAGTGCTGGGTCGACAGCACCACGGTGTCGATGCTGTGCGGCTTGCCGTCCACGTAGCGCATCGTGACCTGGCTCTTGGCGTCGGGGCGCAGGAAAGGCAGACGGCCGTCCTTGCGCAACTGGGACTGGCGCTCGACCAGGCGATGTGCGTAATAGATCGGTGCGGGCATCAGCTCGGGCGTTTCGTCGCAGGCATAGCCGAACATGAGGCCCTGGTCGCCGGCGCCGGTGTTCAGGTGGTCATCGCTGGCGTGGTCTACCCCCTGGGCGATGTCGTTGGACTGCTTGTCATAGCAGACCATCACGGCGCAGCCCTTGTAGTCGATGCCGTATTCGGTGTTGTCGTAGCCGATGCGCTTCAGCGTGTCGCGCGCAATCTGGATGTAGTCGACGTGTGCATTGGTGGTGATCTCGCCCGCCAGCACCACCAGGCCGGTGTTGCAGAGGGTTTCCGCGGCCACGCGGCTGCGCGGATCCTGGGTGAAGATTGCGTCGAGGATTGCGTCCGAAATCTGATCGGCGACCTTGTCGGGGTGGCCTTCGGAGACGGATTCGGACGTGAAAAGGAAATCGTTCGCCATGTATATAAACTCCACAGTGGTTGACCCGCGTTGCCGGTCTGTCAGAGTTCGGCGAACGCTTTAGCGGTATTTGTGAATCGCCCCGCAATTAGTTCCATAACTCGGCGATTCCGGGATTCTAGATTAAGTTTTCAGGACGCGTTCTGCGCCCTCTCCCATCCGTGGCCTTCCTGATCCACTGTCTGTTTCGTGCGTTGAGCTGGATGCCATTGCCTGTGCTTCACGCCTTGGGCTGGCTGCTGGGCTGGCTGAGCTTTGCGCTCTCGGGGCGTTATCGGCAACGTTTGTTCGCCAACGCGGCGCAGGCGGGTTTCTCGCGGCAGGTGGCGCTGGCCTCGGTGGGGGAGGCTGGCAAGCTGGTGGCCGAACTGCCCCGCCTGTGGCTGGGTCGGCCTGTGCCTGTGTCATGGACGGGAGCGGAGCACATCGAAGCCGCGCATGCCCGGGGCGAAGGCGTGTTGTTCCTGACACCCCATCTGGGCTGTTTCGAAGTCACGGCGCAGTCCTATGCGAAGCGATTCGGCCATGCCAATCCGATGACCGTGCTGTTTCGCCCTGCGAGACAGGTCTGGCTGCGCGACCTCGTCGCCGGGGCGCGCCAACGGCCGGGTCTGTTTGCCGCGCCCACCACACTGGCCGGGGTCAAGCAGCTCATCAAAGCCCTCAAGGCGGGACAGGCGGTCGGGTTGTTGCCGGATCAGGTTCCCCCCGAAGGGCAGGGCGTGTGGGCGCCGTTCTTCGACCGGGAGGCCTACACCATGACCTTGTCGGCCCGCCTTGCGCAGGCCGGCCGTGTACAGATCCTTCTGAGCTGGGGTGAGCGCCTGGCGGGTGGGCGAGGATATCGCGTGCATGTGCGCCCGTTCGACCTGCTCAACGGGGGGGCGCTCGCGCAAGATCCGGCTGAGTCCGCCGCGCAGATCAATCGCGCCATGGAAGCGCTGGTGCGAGAATGCCCGACCCAGTACCTCTGGTCTTACAACCGCTACAAGTCGCCGGTTCGCGCGGCTCCTGGTTCTTCCTGATGTCCCCCCCATCCCCTGCTGCCGATACGCCGCTGCCGCGAGGCAACCTAGCCAACCGGCTCGGGGTGGCGTTCATGAGAGTGCTCGCCGCCTTGCCACTCTCATGGGTGCGTGGCGCGGGTTGGGTGCTCGGTCAGGCGTTGTACACCGTGGCGGCGCGCCGCAGGCGCATCGCTGGCGTCAACTGGTCGCTGTGTTTTCCGGAGAGCAGCGATGCCGAGCGCACGCGTGCGGTACGTCGGCACTTTGTCTATTTCGCGCAGGCCTGGCTGGATCGGAGCTGGCTCTGGGAAGCTCCGCTGGAGACAGTGCGCGAGCGGCTCACGCTCACAGGGGATATGGCTGCACTGGCGGGCAACGAACCTACCGTGATATTTGCGCCGCATTTCGTGGGGATGGACGCGGGATGGATCGCGCTGACGACTCGCATGGAGCGCCGTTTCTGTGGGCTCTATGCCGAACAGTTGAACGCCGATGTGGACCGATGGATGGCGCAGGGTCGTCAGCGATTCGGCAATCCTCATGTCGTGGGCAAGCGCCAGGGCATCAAACCGCTGGTGGCTGCGATGCGCCAGGGCCTGCCGCTGTATCTGTTGCCCGACATGGACCACGGCATGCGTGACGCAGCATTCGTCCCATTTTTTGGCGTGCAGACTGCCACGCTCATGTCACTTTCCAGGCTGGCTCGCCTGGGACGTGCGAAGGTCGTGCCGGTGGTGAGCCGGCTCACGCGCGACGGCTATGAAGTGCGTGTCATGTCGCCCTGGGGTGACTACCCGACCGCCGACGCCGAAGCGGACACGGCGGAAATGAACCGCTACCTCGAAGGCTACATCCGCGAGGCGCCGGAGCAGTACTACTGGGTGCACAAGCGCTTCAAGACCCGGCCTGGCACGGAGCCTTCGTTCTACGCAGATCTCTGATTGGCCAGAAATGCGCTGATGGATGACGCGAGGTGTGCGGGATGCTCGTGCACGATCCAGTGTGTGGCGCCCGGCACGCGCTCGATGCGCAGGTCGTCGACGTACGCCTCCAATCCATCGAGGAGCGTCTCGGGCAGTGCGGTATCGCCCTGGCCCCACACCACCAGGGTGGGAACCTTCACCGAGGTTTTGTCGCGGGGGACTTCCACAGTGGCAGCCCCTGGGTCCATGGCCGTGGGTGGGCGCAGGGGTGAAGCCGCGTAGTACGCGCAGGGGCCACTCAGGCCCTGGCGCCATACCTCGCGGTAGCGTTCGCGCATGGCATCGTCGAGCCAGTCGGTGGCGCCGCTGGCGGCGGCCATGTGCGTGAAGAACGGCCAGAGACGCGCGAAATCGTTCTCCGCGAGCAGGTCCGCGGCATCCGGGCGGGCCAGGAAGTTCATGTACGCGCTGGCCGCCTGCTGGGCTGGCGAATGGGCCAGTTCGCGCTGGAAGGTCGCTGCGTGCGGTGCGTTGACGATGACCAGCTTTCGCATCAGCGCCGGTTGTAGCGCGGCCAGACCCCAGGCCAGCGCACCTCCCCAGTCATGGGCGATCAGTCCCGCGACCTGGCCGGGCGTGGCGCTGTCTGAGGTGATGGCGTCGACCAGCGCACTGAGATCCTGCAGCAAGGGTTTGGCGCGGTAGGCAGACACTTCGGTGGGGGCGCTGGAATGCTCGAAGCCGCGAAGGTTGGGCGCGACACAGCGGTAACCCCCCTGGGCAGGTTGGGCGAAATGCGCCAGCAGCTCGTCCCACACGAACGCGGCTTCCGGAAAACCGTGGAGAAACAGCAGCACGGGCCTGCCGGCCTCGCCTGCGGCTCGGCAACTCAGGCGGATGCCGTGGGGCAGGGCTTGCTGGAAGGTCTGGATCATCGGGCTCTCCGGGATGGGCCCGCGCCGTGTCAGTCCAGTGCGGGAGGCTCTTCTTCGGGAACGGCCAGGGCCGTCGACGAGAGGTTGTCTCCGTGGGTCCATTGCCAGAGCAGCAGCGCCACCTCGTCCAGCCCCTTCTTTTTCAAGGCCGAGAAGAGTCTCGCTTCGCCGCCGCCCGACTGCAGTCGCGCAATCGACAGTGCCTTTTGCGCCTCTGCGTGGTTGAGCTTGTCGGATTTGGTGAGCAGCACCAGGAATTTCAGGCCCTCCTCGACGCGTGGACGGATCACTTCCAGCAGGATTTCGTCGAGTTCGGTCAGGCCCAGGCGAGGGTCGATCAGCAGCACCACCCCTTTGAGGTTGTCGCGCGTGAGGAGGTAGTTGCCCATCACGCGCTGCCAGCGCAGCTTGGCTTCCCGCGGCACAGCGGCATACCCATAGCCCGGCAGGTCGGCGAGAACCGCATCTGTCACACCTTGCTTGCCCAATGAAAACAGGTTGATGCTTTGCGTGCGTCCGGGTGTCTTCGACGCGAAGGCGAGGCGCTTTTGCTGCGTCAGTGTATTGATGCAGGTGGATTTGCCCGCATTGGAGCGGCCCACGAACGCGATCTCGGGCACGTCGAGCGGGGGCAGATGTTCGAGCTGCGGCGCGGTGGTGAGAAAGCGGGCTGTGTGCAGCCAGCCGTGCGCGATCCTGGCATCCGGCTTGGGAGTGGTGTTGTCTTTTCCAGCTGGGGGTATCGGGGCTTTGGGCCCTGGGGCGTCCTGAGACGGCGAAACGGTCTGGGGGGCTGGAGTGGGGCGGTGGGTCATTTGGGGTGGTTCCCGGTGGGACATTGTAAAATCGATTGGCTTTGTCCAGATAAACCGAGAACTCCCACAACAGAACCCGTCGCAACCGACGCCCGCCCCGTCATGAAATTGCCTGTTTCCCTCCTTTGCGCCGCTGCCGCCGCAGCCCTGTCGTTCAGCGCCCAGGCGCAATCGGCCAAACCCGATCTGGCCAAGGGCAGCGCCATGTACGGCCAAGTTTGCGTGGCCTGCCATGCAGCGGATGGCAACTCGACGACGCCGGCAAACCCGAAACTCGCGCAGCAACACCCTGAGTACCTCATCAAGCAGCTGCAGGAGTACAAGTCGGGCAAGCGCGACAACGCGATCATGAAAGGCTTTGCTGGCGCCCTGTCGGACGACGACATGCGCAATATCGCCTACTGGCTGGCCGACCAGAAGGCCAAGGGTGGCGCAGCCACCGACAAGGATCTGGTGCGCCTGGGTGAGCGCATCTACCGTGGTGGCATTGCAGACCGCCAGATCGCCGCTTGCGCTGGTTGCCACAGCCCCAACGGGGCCGGCATTCCTTCGCAGTATCCGCGCCTCTCCGGCCAGCAGGCCGAGTACACCGCCACGCAGCTGAAGCATTTCCGCGATGGCACGCGCAAGAACAACGCGCAGATGACCGGCGTGGCCGCCAAGATGAACGATCGCGAAATCCAGGCCGTGTCGGACTACATCGCTGGCTTGCGTTGATGGTCACGAGGGCAAGCCCCTCATGGCTGGCCGGGATATAAGCAGACAATAATATTTGTCGGCACAATGCAATAAACCCGAGGGGCGTTGAACCGCCGACCACAAAACTCATCACAACAGGGCGCGTTCCGGGAACACTGGAACCGCCCTTTTTTGCTGCACCGTTCTTCCCCCGACCCACATGACCGTTTCCACCCAAGGCCTGCACATCCGCACCGGCTCGCGCATTGTCAGCGAGCTGGTGGAGCTGCTGTCTTCGATGCGGTTTGCCATCTCGCTGCTCACCGTGATCTGTATCGCTTCGGTGATTGGCACGGTGGTCAAGCAGCATGAACCCTTCATCAACTATGTCAACCAGTTCGGCCCCTTCTGGGCCGACGTGTTTGCCAGTGCAAACCTGTACTCGGTCTACAGCGCGTGGTGGTTCCTGTTGATCCTGGCCTTTCTGGTAGTGAGCACGAGCCTCTGCATCGCGCGCAACACGCCCAAGATCTTTGCCGATTTCAAGGCCTATAAGGAGAACATCCGCGAGCAGAGCCTGAAAGCATTTCCGCACCGTGCTGAAGGTGCCTTGGCAGAGACACCCGAGATCGCTGCCAACCGCATTGGCCAGACTCTGCTGGGTTCGGGTTGGAAGGTCAAATTGCAGTCGCGCCCCACACCGGCCGGTACGGGCTGGATGGTGGCGGCGAAGGTGGGTGCCGCCAACAAGATCGGTTATCTCGCAGCGCACAGCGCCATCGTGCTGGTGTGCGTCGGTGGTCTGGTCGATGGTGACCTCATGGTGCGCGCTCAGACCTGGTTCAACGGAAAGACTCCCTTCATGGGCGGAGGGCTGATTGCCGATGTGCCAGCCCAGCATCGCTTGTCCCCCAGCAACCCCACGTTCCGGGGCAATCTGCTGGTGACCGAAGGCACCACGGCGGGGACCGCCATCCTCACGCAACCTCAGGGTGTGCTGCTGCAGGATCTGCCTTTCTCCGTCGAGCTCAAGAAGTTCATCGTCGAGTACTACGACACTGGCATGCCCAAGCTGTTTGCCAGCGACATCGTGATCCACGATCATGAAACCGGCGAACGCAAGGAGGCACGCGTGGAGGTGAACCACCCCGCCAGCCACCGTGGCATCAACATCTACCAGTCCAGCTTTGACGATGGTGGCTCCCGCGTGAAGCTGCAGGCGGTGCCGCTGAACGGCCCCACGCGGCCGTTCGAGATCGAAGGCACCATCGGCAGTTCGACCTCGCTCAGCAACGGCGACGACAAGCTCACGCTGGAGTACACGGGGCTGCGGGTGATCAACGTCGAGAACTTTGCCGCGAGCAATGCCGCCGAGGCCGTGGACGTTCGCAAGGTCGACCTGCGCAGCTCGATCGAAAGCCGGCTCGGTTCTGGCCACAAGACCGTGACCGAGCGGACCTTGCGCAACGTGGGGCCCAGCGTTTCCTACAAGTTGCGTGACGCGGCCGGACAAGCGGTGGAGTACCACAATTACATGCTTCCGGTGGAGATTGACGGCTCGCGCGTGTACCTGCTGGGGCTGCGCGACACCCCGGCCGAGACTTTCCGTTACCTGCGCATTCCGGTGGACGACAAGGATGGCATGGACGGCTTTGTCCGTCTGCGCGCCGCACTCGGCGATGCGCAGTTGCGCGAAGAGGCGGTGCGCCGTTACGCCGCGTCGGCGGTGGAGGACGGGCGTCCTGAGCTGGCCGAGGCGCTGGCCGCGTCGGCTTCCCGCGCCCTGGGGTTGTTTGCGGGTGCCGAGTCGATCAACGTGCCGGGCGTTCAGCCTGTCGCTGCCAATGGTGCCGGGGCTCAGCCGGTTCGCGGGGGTCTGCAGGCCGTGTCCGCATTTCTCGAGAACAACGTGCCCGACGCCGAGCGTGAGCGCGCGAGCGACGTGCTGGTGCGCATCCTCAACGGCACGCTGTTCGAACTGATGCAGATCAGCCGTGAGCGCGCCGGCCTGCCGCCGCTGGAGCGCAACGAAACCACGCAGCATTTCATGGCGCAGGCCGTGATCAGCCTGAGCGACACGTTCTTCTATCCCGCACCCATGACGTTCCAGCTCAAGGACTTCACGCACGTGCAGGCCAGCGTGTTCCAGGTGGCGCGCGCGCCGGGCCAGAGCATCGTCTACCTGGGCTGCCTGTTGCTCATTCTGGGCGTTTTTGCCATGCTCTACGTCCGCGAGCGCCGCCTGTGGGTGTGGCTCTCGCCCGAGGGTGATGCGGCCTCGCAGGCCCGCATGGCCCTGTCATCGAACCGCAAGACGCTCGAGGCCGACCGCGAATTCGAACTGCTCAAGACCCAATTGCTGAAGGTGCATCCATGAACAGCGTCACTGCCACCCAGACCATCGAGCTGAAGAAGGGCCAGAACAGCGGCGAAGGTCTGAGACCCGGGTACTTTGCCCGTCGTGACGTCTGGGACTGGTTGTTTGCCGCCTTCGTGATCGCCAGTGCCGCGTGGGCGTTCGTTCGCTACAACGCGGCGATGGATGGCTATGAAAAGGCCATCCTGATCGGTACCGTGCCGGCCATGATCTGGCTGGGCTGGTTCTGGCGGCCGTTGCGCGCGCTCTCGGTGGTGGTGGCGGCATTCTCGATGCTGGCGATCTGGCTGTACCAGACGCCCAATGGTGCCGATCTGGCGCGCGCCGATCAGGTCTTCCTGCTCAAGTACTTCATCTCCAGCCAGTCGGCCATCCTCTGGATGAGCGTGCTCTTCTTCATGAGCACGGCGTTCTACTGGGTGGGCATGTTCAAGAGGGCGGGTGACACCTTCGAGCTGCTCGGCTCGCGCCTGGCCTGGGTGGCCGTCACGCTGGCCCTCATCGGCACGATGGTGCGCTGGTACGAGAGCCACCAGATCGGTCCTGACATCGGTCACATTCCGGTGAGCAACCTGTACGAAGTGTTCGTGCTGTTCTGCTGGATGACCACGGCCTTCTACTTGTACTACGAAGACCAGTACAGGACCCGCCGCATGGGCGCATTCGCGATGCTCGTGGTGAGCGCTGCGGTCGGTTTCCTGCTCTGGTACACACTGGTGCGTGAGGCGCACGCCATCCAGCCGCTGGTGCCCGCGCTCAAGAGTTGGTGGATGAAGCTGCATGTGCCAGCCAACTTCATTGGATACGGCACTTTCGCCATCGCCGCGATGCTGGCCTTTGCCTACCTGATCAAGCAGAGCGCCAGCGAGAGCCGCTGGTACAAGCTGGCGCCGCTGTGGCTGCTGGGCGTGGTGCTGTGCTTCGAGCCGATCGTGTTCCGCCAGTCGGCTGCAGAAAACGGCAGCAGCTATTGGTTCGTGTACTTCGGTGTTTCGGCGCTGATCGTTGGCGGGATCCTGTTCGGCCGTCGCCGCATCGCCGAGCGCCTGCCCAGTTTCGAGGTGCTGGACGACGTGATGTACAAGGCCATCGCGGTCGGTTTCGCCTTCTTCACCATCGCCACCGTGCTGGGCGCGCTTTGGGCGGCCGAAGCCTGGGGTGGCTATTGGAGTTGGGATCCGAAGGAAACCTGGGCGCTGATCGTCTGGCTGAACTATGCGGCCTGGCTGCACATGCGCCTCATGAAAGGCTTGCGGGGCACGGTGGCGGCCTGGTGGGCGCTGGTGGGCCTGGCGATCACGACCTTCGCGTTCATCGGCGTGAACATGTTCCTCTCGGGCCTGCACAGCTACGGCGAACTCTGACACCGGCTGACGGACATTGCGCGGCCCGTGCGGCCACGCTGGAACTTTGCCAGAATCGCTCTTGTCTCAAGACAGGTCAACAGCCCGCGCGGCATCTTCCGCGGTCGGGTGGCATTCAGCAAGGACGGCCCCATGCTTATCCGCACGCACGATCACGGTTTCGTTCACCCCCAGGCCAGCGAGATCACGCCGCGGGCCGTTTACCAGAACCGCCGGCAATGGTTGCTGACAGCGGCTGCGGCGGGTGGAATGGCTTCATGGGCAGGGCGGGAGGCGTGGGCGCAGGCGGCGTCCACCACACCCAAACCCGGCAAACTGGGGAGCTTGCCCGGCAAACGTTCCACGCTGGACGGCGCCGTGACCATGGAGGCGTTGACCTCCTACGACGACGCCAGCTCGTACAACAACTTCTACGAGTTTGGCACCGACAAGTCCGATCCCGCGTCCTACGCCAAGACGTTGAAACCCCGCCCCTGGACGGTGGCGGTTGAAGGCCTGGTCAACAAGCCGACCACTTTCGACCTCGATGCCTTGCTCAAGCTCAGTCCGATGGAGGAGCGCGTCTATCGCCTGCGTTGTGTGGAGGGATGGTCGATGGTCATCCCCTGGGTCGGCTACTCGCTGAGCGAGCTCATCAAGCAGGTGCAGCCGCAAGGCAGTGCCAAATTCGTGGAATTCGTGACGCTGGCCGACCCGAAGCAGATGCCGGGCCTTCGCTCCAGTGTGTTGGGATGGCCGTATGTGGAAGGTCTGCGGCTGGACGAGGCCATGCATCCCCTGACGCTGCTGGCGTTTGGCATGTACGGCGAGGTGCTGCCCAACCAGAATGGTGCTCCCCTGCGGCTGGTGGTGCCGTGGAAGTACGGTTTCAAAAGCGGCAAATCGCTGGTGAAGATCCGGTTCACCGACAAGGAGCCCCGCACGGCGTGGAACGTGGCCGCGCCGCAGGAATACGGCTTCTATTCAAACGTCAATCCCGAGGTTTCGCACCCGCGCTGGAGCCAGGCCACCGAGCGCCGCATCGGCGAAGGCAGTGGTTTGTTCGCCAAGCGCCGGCAGACCCTGATGTTCAACGGCTATGCACCCCAGGTGGGGCAGCTGTATGCCGGTATGGACTTGCGCAAGCTGTATTGATGGACGGCACTGTTCCGCGCCGTGCCTCGCGGGTGAATGGCTGGCTCGGGCATCGTTCGGCCAAGCCCATTGCCTTCGTGCTGGCCTGCCTGCCGTTCGCATGGCTGGTGTTTGCGGCTTTCACCGACCGCCTGGGTGCCAACCCTGCTGAGGCCCTGATCCGCTCCCTGGGGGAGTGGACCCTGAGGTTCCTCGTGCTGGTGCTCGCGATCACCCCTTTGCGAACGACGCTGGGCTGGCCTGCCTTGCTGCGTTTGCGACGGATGGTGGGCCTGTTCGTGTTCTTTTACGCCTGCATTCACCTGCTGGCCTACGCCGCTTTCGACATGGAGTTCGACCTGGCCGCAGTGGCGGCCGATGTGATCAAGCGGCCGTTCATCCTGGTGGGGTTTCTGGCCTGGCTGCTGCTGCTGCCATTGGCAGCAACCTCGTTCAACCGCGCCATTCGCGCACTGGGCGCAAGGCGCTGGCAATGGCTGCATCGCCTTGTTTACATGATCGCGGTGCTGGCGGTGCTGCACTTTTTCTGGATGCGCAGCGGAAAGAACAATTTTGCCGAGGTCGGCGTGTATGCCGCGATCCTCGGCAGCCTGCTGGCCTGGCGCCTGTGGCGCCGGCTGCGGGCCTGACGCTCCCGCAGGCTCAGGCCTGCTTGCCGCGCCAGCGCTCCACGAGCGCGATCACTTCGCCCATGATGCCGCGCCGGAAGGCCAGCACGCACACCACGAAGATGAAACCGATGACCATCGTCACGGATTCACCCAGGCCGTTGAACCATTCAATGCCCGTGGTGCTAGCGACCAGGTGTCCGAATTCACCCAGCTTGTTCTCCAGCGCGATCACCACGGCGGCCCCGACCAGTGGGCCCGACAGCGTGCCCAGGCCGCCCACGAGCGTCATCAGCACCACGGAGCCCGACATGGTCCAGTGCACGTCGGTCAGCGTGGCGAAGCCCATGGCCAGTGTCTTCAGGGAGCCTGCCAGCCCCGACAGGGCAGCGGACAGCACGAACACCATCAGCTTGAAGCGTTGCGTGTCGTAACCCAGAGAGATGGCGCGAGGCTCGTTTTCCTTGATCGCCTTGAGAATCTGACCGAATGGCGAGTGCACGATGCGCATGATCAGCAGGAACGCTGCTGCCGTGATCAGCAGCGTGACGTAGTACATCGTCAGGTCGTTGCCGAGGTTGATGAACCCGAGGAGCTGACCACGCGGAACGGCCTGCAGGCCGTCTTCGCCGCCCGTGAAGGGCATTTGCAGGCAGAAGAAGAACAGCATCTGCGCCAGCGCCAGCGTGATCATGGTGAAGTAGATGCCCTGACGGCGGATGGCCAGCGAACCGACGAGCCATCCGAGCACCGCGCCCGCCAAGGTGCCCAGCAGCAGGCCGACTTCCGTTGGCACGCCCCAGACTTTCAGCGCATGACCGGTGACATAGGCCGAGCCGCCCAGGAATGCGGCGTGCCCGAAAGACAGCAATCCGGTGTAACCCAGCAGCAGGTTGAAGGCGGAGGCGAACAGGGCGAAGCACAGCAGCTTCATGACCAGCACCGGATAGATACCGATGAAAGGCACGGCCAGCAGAACCAGCAGCAGCAAGCCGTAGAGGATGTTCTTGGACGTTTTGTTCATGCCGGCTTCACTTTTCCTTGCCGAACAGGCCAGCGGGCCGGATCAGCAACACGATCGCCATGATGACGAAGACCACGGTGGAAGACGCCTCTGGGTAGAACACCTTGGTCAGGCCTTCGACGATGCCCAGCCCCAGACCGGTGAGGATGGTGCCGAGGATGGAGCCCATACCTCCGATCACCACGACGGCAAAGACGATGATGATGAGGTTCTGTCCCATCAAGGGTGATATCTGCATGACGGGTGCGGCGAGCACGCCAGCGAAACCCGCGAGCGCCACGCCGAAGCCATAGGTGAGCGTGACCATGAGCGGCACGTTGATACCGAAAGCCTCCACCAGGCGGGGGTTCTCGGTGCCCGCACGCAGGTAGGCGCCCAGCTTGGTCTTCTCGATCACATACCAGGTAAGCAGGCACACCACCAGCGACGCCAGCACGACGAAGCCGCGGTAGTTGGGCATGATCATGAAGCCCAGGTTGGTGGCACCCGAAATCGGCGCGCTGTAGGGCAGGCCAGAGACACCGTAGGCCGAACGCAGCACACCCTCGAGCATCAGCGTGAGCCCGAGTGTGAGCAGCAGCCCGTAGAGGTGGTCGAGCTTGTAGATCCAGCGCAGGAACAGCCGTTCGATGATGATGCCCACGAGTCCCACCGCCAGGGGGGCGAGCACGATCATCACCCAGTAGTTGAGCTCCAGGTAGTTCATGCCCATCCAGGTCAGCACCGCGCCCAGCATGAACAGTGCACCGTGCGCAAAGTTGATGACGTTGAGCAACCCGAAGATGACCGCCAGACCCAGGCTCAGGATGGCGTAGAACGATCCGTTGACCAGACCCAGCAGCAGCTGGCTCAGGAGGGCGGACAAAGGTATTCCGAAGAAGTCCATCGGCGGTGCGTCAGGTTGGGTGGGTCAGGTGCCGCGAACAGGCGGACACCGCGGGCGCCGGCCCGCGGTGCCGGATGTCAGATCACTTCCAGAGGGCGCACTTCGACTCGGCCTTGGTTGTGAAGACTTCCTCGCCCTTGAGCGTGGCGGCGACCTTCATGTAGTCCCAGGGCGACTTCGACTCGGACGGCTTCTTCACCTCGAGCAGGTACATGTCGTGTACGTAGCGGCCATCGGGGCGGATGCGCCCTTTGCCGAAGAAGTCGCTGATCTCCATGCTCTTGAGTTGAGCCATCACCTTGTCGCTGTCGGTGGTCTTGGCGGCCGCGACGGCTTTCAGGTAGGTGGTGGCTGCCGAGTAGTTGGCTGCGTGGATGCTGGTGGGCATGCTCTTGGCCTTGGCAAAGAACTTCTTGGCGAAGGCACGGCTGGCGTCGTCCTTGTCCCAGTACCAGCTGTCGGTCAGGTACATGCCCTGTGTGTCCTTCAAGCCCAGGCTGTGGATGTCGGTGATGAACATCAGCAGGCCGGCGAGTTTCATGCTCTTGTTGATCCCGAACTCGCTGGCCGCCTTGATGGAGGCGATGGTGTCACCACCGGCATTGGCCAGGCCCAGGATCTTGGCGCCCGAGTTTTGTGCCTGCAGCAGGAAGGAGGAGAAGTCCGAGGTGTTCAGCGGTGCACGCACCGCGCCCTTCACCGTGCCGCCGGCGGCCTTCACCACGTTGCCCGTGTCGGTCTCCAGGGCGTGACCGAAGGCGTAGTCGGCCGTGAGGAAGAACCAGTCCTTGCCACCCTGTTTCACCACGGCGCCGCCGGTGCCCTTGGCCAGCGCCACGGTGTCGTAAGCGTAGTGCACGGTGTAGGGCGAGCAGGCTGCGTTGGTGAGTGCAGACGAACCAGCACCGTTCACGATGTAGAGCTTCTTCTTCTCTTCTGCCACCTTGGCGGTGGCCAGGGCGGTGCCGGAGTTCGTGCCGCCGATCATGACGTCGATGCCTTGTGTGTCGAACCACTCGCGGGCCTTGGACGCCGCGATGTCGGCCTTGTTCTGGTGGTCAGCGGTCAGCAGCTCGACCGGTTTGCCCAGCACCTTGCCGCCGAAGTCGTCGATGGCCATCTGGATGGCCATGGCGCCGTTCTTGCCGTCCACGTCGGAGTACAGGCTCGACATGTCGGTGGTGAAGCCGATGCGGACCTTGTCCTGCGCATGTGCGGCGGTGAACAAGCCGGCGGCACCCAGTGCCAGGATGAGCAGTTTGGCTGTGTGTTTCATGCTGTCAGTCTCCGTTGGTGTGGTGGTGGAAGAAAGCGGGTGATGGCGGGTCAGACGCCGAGCAACTCGTGCAGAACGGGCATCTTTTCATTCAATTGGGACGCATCGAACTGTTCGACCATGCGACCATGCTCCATCACGTAGAAGCGGTCGGCCAGCGGTGCGGCAAAGCGGAAGTTCTGTTCCACCATGACGATGGTGTAGCCCTTGCTCTTGAGCGTCTTGATCATGCGGGCGAGGGCCTGCACGATCACAGGTGCCAGGCCCTCCGAGATTTCGTCGAGCAGCAGCAGGTGAGCGCCCGTGCGCAGGATCCGGGCCACGGCGAGCATCTGTTGTTCACCGCCTGACAAGCGCGTGCCCTGGCTGTGCCGGCGCTCGGCGAGGTTGGGAAACATTTCGTAGATGTCGTCCACCGACATGCCTTTGCCTGACCCCTTCAGGGCGGGGGGGAGCAGCAGGTTTTCTTCGCACGAAAGGCTGGCAAAAATGCCGCGTTCTTCGGGGCAGTAGCCAATGCCGTGGCGCGCGATGCGGTGCGTGGGCAGGTGAATGAGTTCCTGGCCATTGCTCTGGATCGAGCCTTTGCGCGATCCGGTGAGACCCAGAATGGCGCGCAATGTCGATGTCCGGCCTGCACCATTGCGCCCCAGGAGGGTGACCACTTCCCCCGGCTGCACCACCATGTCGACACCGTGCAGCACGTGCGATTCGCCGTACCAGGCCTGCAGATTCCGGATTTCCAGGGCGGGCGTGGCCATCAGTGCGCCCCCTGCAGTTGGCCGTCCGTGGTGCCCATGTAGGCCTCCATCACGGCGGGATTGCCCGACACTTCGGCATACGAGCCCTCGGCCAGCACGGCGCCGCGTTGCAGCACGGTGATGGTGTGGGCAATGTTGGACACCACGCCCATGTTGTGTTCGACCATCAGGATGGTGCGACCGGCCGCGACCTTCTTGATGAGTTGGGTCACGCGGTCCACGTCTTCGTGGCCCATGCCTTGTGTGGGCTCGTCCAGCAGCATCAGCTCGGGCTCCATGGCCAGCGTGGTGGCGATCTCCAGCGCTCGCTTGCGGCCGTAGGGCAGATTCACCGTGGTTTCACGCGCGAAATCCTGCAATCCGACTTCGGTCAGCAGGTGGTGTGCCTGTTCATTGAGCTGGTTGAGCGAACGTTCGCTCTTCCAGAAGTGGTAGGCCGTTCCCAGTTTGCGCTGCAGGCCCACGCGCACGTTCTCCAGCACACTCAGGTGGGGAAATACTGCCGAGATCTGAAACGAACGGATGATGCCGCGCCGCGCGATCTGCGCGGGCTGCTCTCGCGTGATGTCCTGCCCGTTGAAGAGGATCTGGCCCTGGGTGGGTTCCAGGAATTTGGTCAGCAGGTTGAAGCACGTTGTCTTGCCTGCGCCGTTGGGCCCGATCAGCGCGTGGATCGAGCCGCGCTGGACGCGCAGATTGACGTCATTGACGGCTGTGAAACCCTTGAAGGACTTGGTGAGCTGACGCGTTTCCAGAATGGTGTCGCTGGTCTTGTCGTGCATGGATTTGTGGGGCTTCCAGAGTGCTGTCGGGCCATGTTGCTGTGCACAAGTCGACGGATTCTGGAGGACTCGATCTGCATGGCCTATAGGTGCAAACACCGAGGGCATGAGCTCGTTCCGTTGCACCACAAGAGGGCACGCACAAGTCTGGCAAGGCTGCGTTGCAGATCGCCATCTTCACTGTGGTCATGGATGTCGCGCTTGAGAGCGCGCGAGCGGTTCAGAGCAGGCGTTCGAGCCGCGTCTGATCGGCCAGCGATTCGCGTGCACGAATCAGATGCGCCTGTGTGCCATCGACCAGCACCTCGGCCGCGCGGCCCCGCGTGTTGTAGTTGCTGGCCATGCTCATGCAGTACGCGCCGGCCGACAGGACCGCGAGAACGTCGCCGGGGTGCACCGCCAGCTCGCGGTCGCGGCCGATCCAGTCACCGCTCTCGCACACCGGGCCAACCACATCCCAGGTGGACGCCGTGGCATTGTTGCGCGGCACCACCGGCACGATGCGGTGAAAGGCCTGGTACATCGCTGGGCGCGGCAGGTCGTTCATCGCCGCGTCCACGATGAGGAAGTTCTTCTGTTCGCCGGGCTTGAGGTAGAGCACTTCGGTCAGGCACACACCCGCGTTGCCCACCAGCGATCGGCCTGGTTCGATGCAGATCTTGCGATCGCCGAACCCCCGCGCATCCATCCGTTGCAGCAGGGCTTGCCAGAGCACATCGGCTTCGGGGGGGGTGTCGCCCTGGTAGTCGATGCCGAGCCCTCCGCCAAAGTCGATGTGCTCGATGTGCACACCTGCGGCTTCGATCCGTTCCACCAGGTCGAGCACACGGTCCATGGCATCCACATAAGGCCCGGTCTGCGTGATCTGTGAGCCAATGTGGCAGTCAATACCCACCACCCGCAGGCCTTTGCAGGCGGCCGCATGCGTGTAGGTCGACAGCACGTCCTCATGTGCAATGCCGAACTTGTTGCCCTTGAGGCCGGTGGAAATATAGGGGTGGGTCTGTGCGTCCACGTTCGGGTTGACGCGCACGCTCACGGGTGCGCGCAGACCCATGTCACGGGCCACTTCGTCGAGAACGTCGAGCTCGGCGCGGCTTTCCACGTTGAAGCATCCGATGCCCACCTGGAGTGCCTGCCGCATTTCAGCGCGGGTCTTGCCCACCCCGGAAAAGATGACCCTGGATGGATCGATGCCCACCGCCAGTGCACGCTCCAGTTCGCCGCCGGACACGATGTCCAGGCCGCAGCCTGCACGCACGAGCGCCTGGAGGATCGCCAGCGACGAGTTGGCCTTCATCGCGTAACAGATCAGGTGCTCGCGGCCTGCGAGGCCGCGCTGGTAGGCCGCCAGCGCGCTGAGCATGGCCGCACGGCTGTACACGAAAAGTGGAGTGCCGTGCTCGTGGGCCAGCGCGGCCAGCGGAACACCCTCCACCATCAGTTGCTGATTCTGGTAGCTGACAAACGGGGGTAGCGTGGCGGCGGTCGGGCCGGCGAGGGTGGTCATGCGGATGCGGTGGGAGGCGCGGCCGTTCAGCGAGGCGCAGGTGGGGATGGGGGGGTGGACGGCGTGGTTTGAACGGAGCCGGGCTTCTTCTGCGCTTCGGGCGTGTCGGGCCCGGGAAGGTACAGCGGGCCCTTCTGTCCGCAGGCCGCCAGCATCAGGACGCCGAACAGGCTGGCGATGAAGGCCATGCGCCGTGAGGGGCTGCAGGCCCGACCTAGAATGCGTTTCAAACCAAACATCGACGCATTGTAATGACCGACATTGAGTACCAGGACCGTGCAGAGGCGCTGCTGCGCGCGGTCGAACTGGCCTGCGACCGCATCAACGACGACACCGACGCGGACATCGACAACCAGCGCGTCGGCGGCATGATCACCCTGACCTTCGCCAACCGCAGCCAGATTGTTGTCAACCTGCAGAAACCGCTGCATGAGGTGTGGATGGCCGCCCGTGCCGGTGGCTTTCACTACAGATTCGACGGCAGCGTCTGGATGGATACCAAGGGCCAGGGCGAATTCTTTGCACACCTGTCTCGTTGCGCGTCCGAGCAATCCGGGCAGCCGCTGAGCTTCAGTTCCTGAAAAGGTCGAGGATGCTGCGGCGCTCCTCGGTGGGTGCCGGCGGCCTGGTCACCGGAACGCCATTGGCGTCCAGCTCAGGCGGCGTGCCCACGGCGCCCGGCCAGGAATCTTGCAGGCCCAATCCGTGCACGCCCCGGCCCGGTCCGAACTCTTCGTAATACCATTCGCCGCCCACGTTGATCACGCCAGAGGGCGGGGTGTACGACGCCACGGGGACGCCTTTGAGGGCCTCCGTCATGAAGGTGATCCAGATGGGCAGGCTCAGGCCCCCACCCGTTTCCCGGCTGCCGAGGTTGCGCGGTGTGTCGTACCCCACCCAGGCGGCAGCGACCAGCGTGGGCTGGTAGCCCACGAACCAGGCATCAACGGCGTCGTTGGTGGTGCCGGTCTTGCCGTACAGGTCGGTGCGTTTCAGTGTGGCCTGAGCCCGTGCGGCAGTACCTGAGCGGGTGATTTCCTGGAGCAGGCTGTTCATGATGAAGGCGTTGCGCGGCTCGATCGCGCGTTGCTCTTCGTTCAAGGTCGCCTCCGGGGTTTCATACAGCACCTTGCCCTTGTGGTCGCTCACACGCGTGATGAGCGTGGGGGAGATGCGGTAGCCACCGTTGGCAAACACCGCGTAGCCGGTGGCCATCTGCATCGGCGTGACCGAACCCGCGCCCAGGGCCATCGTCAGGTAGGGGGGATGTTTGTCGGCATCGAAACCAAACCGCGACACCCATTGCTGGGCACTTTGTGTGCCCACCAGCTGGAGCACCCGGATGGATACCATGTTCTTCGACTTGGCCAGTGCCCGTCGAACCGACATGGGGCCCTCGAACTGACCGTCGTAGTTCTTCGGTTCCCACGGTTTGCCACCGGTTTCCCCTGCCGAGTAGAACAGTGGCGCGTCGTTGACGACCGTCATGGGCGTCACGCCTTTTTCCAGCGCGGCGGAGTAGATGAAGGGCTTGAAGCTGGAACCGGGCTGGCGCCAAGCCTGGGTCACGTGATTGAACTTGCTTTTCTGGAAATCGAACCCGCCAACCAGCGCGATCACCTGGCCCGTGCGCGGGTCGAGCGCGACAAAGGCCGACTCCACTTCGGGCAATTGCGTGATGCGCCAGACCTTAGGTGCTGTCTGCACGACACGGATCACGGCCCCGGGCCGGATCTTGATGTTGGGGCCTGCCTTGTCGGACAAGCCGGATTGCACGGGTTTGAGTCCTTCGCCCGTGATCTCGAAAGGCTCACCATCCTGGCGCACCGCGACCACCCTGCGTGCGTTGGCTTCCAGCACGACCGCAGACAGCAGGTCGTCGTTGTCCGGGCGATCGGTCAGCGCCTCGTCGATGGCCTCATCCCGGGCGGTTTTGTCTTCGGGCAGGTCGATGAACAGCTCCGGGCCACGGTAGAACTGTCGCCGCTCGTAGTCCAGCACACCCTGACGCACGGCGCGGTAGGCCGCGACTTGTTCACTGGACTTGATCGTGGTGGTCACCACGAGACCGCGCGTGTAAGCCTCTTCACCGTACTGGGAAACAATGGACTGGCGCACCATTTCGGCCACGAACTCGGCGTGCGGGCGATTCGAAGGGTTCACCACCCGCAGTTTGAGTTGCTCGGCCTTGGCCTCTTCTGCCTGTGCGGCGGTGATGAAGCCGTTTTCCACCATGCGGTCGATGATGTGAAGCTGCCGCGCGCGCGCGCGGCGCGGATTTCTGACCGGGTTGTAGGCAGACGGGGCCTGGGGCAGGCCCGCCAGCATGGCAGCTTCCGCAATCGAGACGTCCTTGAGGGACTTGCCGAAGTAGATCTGGGATGCTGCCGAGAAACCATAGGCGCGCTGACCCAGGAAGATCTGGTTCATATAGATCTCCAGGATCTGCTCCTTGGTCAGCATGTGTTCCAGCTTGAAAGTCAGCAGTACCTCGTAGATCTTGCGGGTATAGCTTTTCTCTGCGGAAAGGTAGACGTTGCGGGCTACCTGCATGGTGATGGTGGAGGCACCCTGGCTCTTGGCCTGCCGCAGGTTCGCCAGAGCCGCGCGCATCATGCCGCGATAGTCGACGCCGTTGTGCTCGAAGAAGCGAGCATCCTCGATCGCCAGAACGGCGTTCTTCATGACCTCGGGAATCTCGTTGATCGTGAGCAGGTTGCGCCGCTCTTCGCCGAACTCGCCAAGCAGGGCGCCATCAGCGGAAATCACCCGCAGTGGCAGCTTGGGGCGGTAGTCGGCCAATCCCGCCACTTCGGGCAGATTGGGATAGGCCACTGCCAGCGCGATGCCCACCGCCATCAGCACGCACGCAACACCCGCCACCGCCAGTCCGGCCAGACCCACCACCAAGCGACCAGCCCAGATGAGTGCGCGTCGCCCAGTCAATACTGACGTGTCAGAGGAGCTGGACGGAGAAGTGTCTTTTTTGGGCATGCAATCGTTCGGAGCCGGAGCCGGCAATTATAAAAATCGGGATGCCGGGCGAAAACGGCCCGTCCGGCATATTGTGAGTTGTTGTGAATTTCCCGGCCAATCGGCCGATGAAGCGTTGAGCGGTGGGTCCAGAATACGTCGGGTTTTGACAACGTTTCACTTTGTCTCAAAGGCAAAAAATCTTTACTGGACAAAGGGCTTACTGCTAGCATTCAAGTGAATTCTTAAGTTTGGCGATACCTTTCGCCGTCATTTTTGGGGGCCACCTTGAGCTCATTGGGGTCGTTATTCAGCCGTGAACCGGCGCCGTTGCTCGGCATTGATATCAGCTCCTCCAGCGTCAAGCTGGTGGAGTTGAGCCGCAACCGGGCGGGCGATCTGGTGCTCGAACGCTGCGCCATGGAGCCCCTGGAGCGTGGCTGGATCACCGACGGCAACATCGAGAAGTTTGACGAGGTCGCCGAAGCGGTGCGGCGCGTGGTCCGCAAGAGTGGCAGCCGGACGAAAAACGTGGCGCTCGCGCTGCCTGCGTCGGCGGTGATCACCAAGAAGATCATTCTGCCGGGCGGTCTCTCGGAAAAGGAACTTGAGGCCCAGGTCGAATCGGAAGCCAACCAGTACATTCCCTTCTCGCTCGATGAGGTGAGCCTGGACTTCTGCGTCATTGGCCCCAGCGCCAATTCCGTGGGCGATGTCGAGGTGCTGATTGCCGCGTCCCGCAAGGAGAAAGTGTCGGATCGTCAGGGCCTGGCGGAAGCGGCCGGGCTGAAACCGGTTGTGATGGATGTGGAGTCCTACGCATCCCGCATGGCAGCTGGCCGGGTCATCGAGACGCTGCCCAACCAGGGCGTGGATTCTCTGGTCGCTCTCTTCGAAGTCGGGGCATTGACCACCAGCATGCAGGTGATGCGCAACGACGACGTGCTGTACGAGCGCGACCAGGCTTTTGGTGGCGCGCAGCTGACGCAGCTTATCGTGCGCCAGTACGGTTTTTCCTCCGACGAAGCAGAGGCCAAGAAGCGTTCGGGCGATCTGCCGGATGATTACCGTGCCGCAGTGCTCGATCCCTTCATCGAAAGCATGGCGCAGGAAGTGGGTCGAGCGCTCCAGTTCTTCTTCACCAGCACGCCCTACAACAAGGTCGATCACATCCTGCTGGCGGGGGGAGTGCGGCGCTGCCGGGCTTGACCGAGGCCGTGACCCATCAGACGTCCTTCGCCTGCATGGTGATCAATCCCTTTGATGCGATGGAGATGGCCTCCTCTGTACAGGCGCGCAAGATGTCCCGTGAAGCGCCGTCTTACCTGACCTCTACCGGCCTTGCCCTGCGGAGGTTCTACCAATGATCCTGATCAACCTGCTGCCTCACCGCGAGGCGGCCCGCAAGCGGCAGAAGGACCAGTTCTTCACCCAGCTCGGCCTGTCGGTCTTGCTGGGTGGCGTGATCTGCGGCGCCATCTTTACCTGGTACCAGGGCCAGATTTCCTCGCAGCAGGAGCGCAACCTGTTTCTGCAGGGCGAGATCGCCAAGCTCGATAACGAAATCAAGGACATCGCCAACCTGCAACGCGAAATCGCCTCACTGCGTGCGCGTCAGACGGCCGTGGAGAACCTGCAGGGCGACCGCAATCTGCCCGTGCATCTTCTGGATGAGCTGGTGGCCCAATTGCCCGATGGCATTTTCCTTACCAGCATGAAGCAGGAGGATCAGAGCGTGCTGCTCGTGGGTGTGGCCCAGTCTCAGGAGCGCGTGTCCGATCTGCTGCGCAACCTGTCGAACAACAGTCCCTGGCTGGTGCGTCCTGAGCTGGTGGAAATCGTGGCGGCTCAGGCCAATGCGGGCAACCGTGACCAACGCCGGGTGTCGAACTTCTCGATCCGTGTTTCGTTGAAGCGTCCTTCCGCTACGCCTGCACCGGGCGCCTCTGCTGCCGCGCCAGGCAAGGTCTGAACAAGGGACAGCGCAAGATGGCCAAGACGCCCAAGATCGATGTGGATTTCAAGGGAATCCAGGACAAGCTCAAAGCCCAGTTCACCGGACTGGATCCGAACGACCCGTCGCAATGGCCGGGTTTGCCCCGTAACCTGTTGTTTGTGGCCGTTTGTGCGGCCGTTGTTGCGGCGCTGTGGTTCGCCTGGCTCAAGAATTCCGATGAAGAGTTGATCGCAGAGAAAGCGCGGGAAGAACAACTTCGCGAGGATTACCGCAAGAAGCTGGTGCAGGCCGTCAATCTGGACGCCCTGCGGAAGCAGCTCGAGCAGGTGCAGCAGTATGTGACACAGCTCGAGAAGCAGCTGCCGAGCAAGGCGGAAATGGATGCCTTGCTGTCTGACATCAACCAGGCTGGCCTTGGGCGCAGCTTGCAGTTCGAGGTGTTCCGTCCCGGGCAGGTGAGCGTAAAGGAGTACTACGCAGAGTTGCCGATCACAGTGCGCGTGACCGGCACTTACCACGATATCGGCCTGTTTGCTGCGGATATCGCCAACCTCTCGCGCATCGTCACCTTGAACAACATGACGCTGACGCCCATCAAGGACCGTGAGGGCGTGCTGATCCTGGATTGCACCGCCAAGACGTTCCGCTATCTGGATCAGGACGAAGTGGCCGCACAACAACGGGCATCGGGAGCCAAGAAATGATGCACGGTCGATGGATTCCCACTGTGGCGGGTCTTCTGCTGACCGGCTTGCTGACTGCCTGTACTTCGTCGGGCCAGGATGAGTTGCAGGTCTGGATGCAGACCGAGCGCAACTCGATCAAGCCGTCCGTGCAACCGATTCCGGAGCCGACGAAGTTCGTGCCGCAGGCGTATCTGGGCGAGCGCATGACGCAGCCCTTCAGCAGCGAGAAGATGGCCATCATGATGCGGGGCAGCCAGGTGGCGCCGGTGGCGAATGCCGCGCTCATCGAGCCCGAGCTGAATCGCCGCAAGCAGCCGCTGGAAGCCTACCCGCTGGACACCATGTCGATGGTGGGCAGCCTTAACCGGGATGGCAAGCTCGTTGCGCTCGTGAAGGTGGACAGCCTGCTGTACCAGGTTCGGCCAGGCAACTACCTGGGCCAGAACTACGGACGTGTCACCCGCATCACCGAAACCGAGGTGGTGATGCGCGAGATCGTGCAGGACTCAGCAGGGGAATGGATCGAGCGCGCTGCGGCGTTGCAGTTACAAGAGGATGCTTCTAAATGAACAAGCCAAAAAGGGCAACCGGATTCGCAGCCATCGGGCGGGGGGCGCTTAAAGGGGCGGTGCTGGCATGCATGACGCTGTCGGCCGTCTGGGCGCAGGCACAGAACGCGATCCAATCGATTTCGGGCGGCATACAGGGTGGTGTGGAGGTGGTTCGCATCAACACCTCGGCGCCCTTGGCCGCATTGCCGACGGGCTTCACCATCCAGGCGCCCGCGCGCATTGCACTGGACTTTCCTGGCGTGGCCAACGCGATCGGCCGCAGCGCGGTCGACATCAACGAAGGCAACCTGCGATCCGCCAACGTGGTGCAGGCCGGTGACCGTACCCGTGTCGTCATCAACCTGAAGCAGGCGGCCGCCTACGAGGCCAGGATCGAAGGCAATACGCTGCTCGTGGTGCTGGAGCGGGCGCAGCCGGTTTCAGCGACCACCACACCGCCCTCTGCATTTGCGGAGAACCGCAACCGTGATGTGGCTGCGCTGAGGGACATTGATTTCCGCCGTGGTGCTGGCAATGCCGGGCGTGTGGTGGTCGAGCTGGCCAACAACCAGGTGGGTGTCGACATACGGCAGCAAGGCCAGAATCTGGTGGTCGAATTCCTCAAGACATCCTTGCCGGAAGGTCTGCGCCGCCGGCTGGACGTGACGGACTTCGGTACGCCTATCCAGACCATCACAACCTCGCAGGCCGGGGACCGTGTGCGGATGGTGGTGGCACCGACTGGCAACTGGGAGCACTCCGCTTACCAGAGCGACAACCAGTTCGTGCTGGAGGTGCGCGAGCAGAAGATCGACTCCTCCAAGCTGACGCAGGGTCCCGGCTACAACGGTGAGAAGCTGTCGCTGAACTTCCAGAACATCGAGGTGCGCTCGCTGTTGCAGGTCATCGCGGACTTCACCAACTTCAACATCGTGACGTCCGACTCCGTGAGTGGGGCTGTCACGCTGCGCCTGAAAGACGTTCCCTGGGATCAGGCGCTGGACATCATCATGCAGGCCAAGGGCCTGGGCATGCGCAAGTCCGGCAACGTGCTCTGGATTGCGCCGAAGGACGAGATCGCCGCACGCGAGAAGCAGGAGCTGGAGTCCAAGGCCTCTATCGAGAGCCTGGAGACGTTGCGCACGCAGGGCTTCCAGATGAACTACGCCAAGGCGGCCGACATTGCGGCGCAGCTGGTCTCAACCGGATCCAGTTCGGGGACATCCAATACGGCCAGTGCCCGAATCCTGTCCGAGCGCGGCAGCGTGATCTCCGAGCCGCGAACCAACCAGCTGTTCGTGACCGACATTCCCTCCCGTCTGGAGCAGGTGCAGGACCTGATCCGCCGTCTCGATATTCCGATTCGTCAGGTGATGATTGAGGCGCGCATCGTCGAGGCCGACGACACTTTCGGCAAGTCACTGGGCGTGCGTCTGGGTGGCGGTGTCCGTGGGTTCGGCGTGGGCTCCGTCAATGGCAACCAGGTGCAAGGTAACTTCGGTTCCACGTATGGGGCTGTGACCACCGCGCCGACGTTGACATCGGCCCCGTTCGTGAACCTGCCGGCCAACCCCAGCAGTGCGCAGGCGGCTTCATATGCCCTGTCGCTGTTCAGCCCCAACGCATCGCGCTTCCTGAGCCTCGAAATCTCTGCGCTCGAATCGGACGGCAAGGGTCGTATCGTGTCGAGCCCGCGTGTGGTCACCGCCGATCAGGTGAAGGCGCTCATCGAGCAGGGTACGGAGTTTCCCTACCAGACGGCCACCTCCAGCGGTGCCACAGCGATTGCCTTCCGCAAGGCCAATCTGAAGCTGGAAGTGACCCCGCAGATCACCCCCGAGGGCAACATCATTCTGGACCTGGACATCAACAAGGACAGCCGCGGTGAATCGACGCCGGATGGCATCGCCATCAACACCAAGCACGTGCAGACGCAGGTGCTGGTCGAGAACGGCGGTACGGTGGTGATCGGCGGTATCTTCGAGCAGACCGAGCGCGACGAGGTCAACAAGGTGCCGCTGCTGGGTGACCTCCCCGCCGTGGGCAACCTGTTCAAGTCGCGCAACCGCATCGCGAACAAGTCCGAGCTCCTGATCTTCATCACGCCACGTGTGCTGGGGCGCTCGGCCATCAATTGAGCAGCGGTTCATCGAGTTTCCTGATCGGCTTGCCAGGTTCCGGCAAGTCGACGGTTGGGCGGCAACTGGCCCGGCGTCTCGCTCTCCCTTTTTTCGATTCCGACCATGTGATCGAGCAGCGTCTGGGCTGTTCGATCCGTGAGTTCTTCGAACGGGAGGGCGAGTCCCGTTTTCGCGACATCGAGGCGTCGGTTATCGACGAGTTGACGCAAGGGCCTGCGTCGATCGTGTCCACGGGTGGGGGCTCGGTTCTGAGACCCGAAAACCGCGAGCGGCTGCACCAGCGGGGCAGGGTGTTCTACCTGAAGTCCACGCCGGAAGAGGTGTACCGTCGGCTGCGATACGACCGCAACCGGCCCTTGCTTCAGGTGGAAGACCCGCTGCAGCGGGTGCGCGACCTGTTCGAGGTGCGCGACCCGCTGTACCGGGAGACGGCGCATTTCATCATCGAAACCGGGCGCCCTTCGGTGGCGACACTGGTCAACATGATCGTGATGCAACTGGAAGTGGGTGGCGATGTACCGCCCACACCTCCACCCCCTTTGTCCAGGCCTTAGCCTGGCGCAGGCGGCACCGACGCGTACCGAATAAACTCGGTGCCCATGACTTCACAGCAGCACAGCGCCTTGCAGACTCAGCAGGTGGACATCGATCTGGGCGATCGCAGCTACGGCATTCTGATCGGTTCGGGCGTGCTGGATGCCCAGGAAAGTTACGCTGGCCTGCCACGTGCCGCCAGCGCGATGATTGTTACCAACACGACCGTGGCGCCCTTGTACCGGGACCGCCTCGCCGAGGTCCTGAGGCCGGCCTATGCATCCATCCACACGGTGGTGCTGCCCGACGGCGAAGCCTACAAAACCTGGGAATCGCTCAATCTCATCTTCGACGCCTTGCTGTCCCACGGCTGCGACCGCAAGACCGTGCTGTTCGCGCTGGGCGGTGGTGTGGTGGGTGACATGACGGGCTTTGCCGCCGCGAGCTACATGCGCGGCATCCCTTTCGTCCAGGTGCCGACCACGCTGCTGGCGCAGGTGGACTCATCGGTGGGCGGCAAGACCGCGATCAACCACCCTCTGGGCAAGAACATGATCGGGGCCTTCTATCAGCCCCAGCGCGTGTTGTGCGATCTCGACGTCCTCAAGACCTTGCCCGATCGTGAACTCAGTGCGGGGCTCGCCGAGATCATCAAGTACGGCCCCATTGCGGATATGGGCTTCCTGGACTGGATCGAAGCCAGCATGGATGCCCTCATGGCCCGCGAGGCGCAGGCGCTGGCCTTCGCAGTGCGCCGCAGTTGCGAGATCAAGGCACTGGTGGTGGGCCAGGACGAACGGGAATCGGGCATGCGTGCGATCCTCAACTTCGGCCACACCTTCGGTCACGCCATCGAAGCAGGCATGGGCTACGGTGCCTGGCTGCACGGCGAGGCAGTGGGTTGCGGCATGGTCATGGCCGCGCGACTTTCCGCCGCCCTGGATCTGGTGGATGCGGCTTTTGTCGAGCGCCTCACGAGGCTGGTGAGCCGCGCTGGCTTGCCGACAGTGGCGCCGGTGCTGGACAAGCAAGACAACGTGGCACGCTACCTGGAGCTCATGAGGGTGGACAAGAAGTCGGAAGGTGGATTGATCAAATTTGTTGTGATCGACCAACCTGGCCATGCCACCATGCGCAGCGCTGCCGACGCTCTGGTGGCGCAGGTGATCGAAACCAGCTGCCAGGCGGCGTGATGACCGTATCGCCCGCTGCACCGCGCCCCGGGTTGGCGGCTTGTGCGAGCGATCCGGCCCACAGCCGAGGCCGGCGCCACCTCGAACCCGAAGCACCCACGCGCACTGCATTCCAGCGCGACCGGGACCGTGTGATCCACTCCACCGCGTTCAGGCGCCTGGTCTACAAAACCCAGGTCTTTCTCAACCATGAAGGTGATCTGTTCCGCACCCGGCTCACCCACTCGCTGGAGGTGGCCCAACTGGGCCGCAGCATCGCTCGATCGCTGCAGCTGAATGAGGATCTGGTGGAGGCCATTGCGCTGGCGCACGACCTCGGGCATACGCCGTTCGGGCATGCGGGCCAGGATGCGCTCAACACATGCCTCAAGGCGGCGGGGCACACGGCGCCGGATGAAACGGACGGCAACTGGGGGTTCGAGCACAACCTGCAGAGTCTGCGCGTGGTGGATGAACTGGAGGAGCGCTACCCGGCATTCGATGGGCTGAACCTGTGTTTCGAGACCCGGGAAGGCATCCTCAAGCACTGTTCCCGTGCCAATGCTCAGCGGCTGGAACAACAGGAACCCGGGGGGGTGGCGTCGAGGTTCCTGCATGGCGGCTCGCCCTCGCTCGAGGCCCAACTGTGCAACCTCGCGGATGAAATCGCCTACAACGCCCACGACATCGATGATGGGGTGCGATCGGGTCTTCTCACGCTCGATCAGATGGCCGACGTCGAACTGTTCGAGCACTACCATCGTGCAGCGCTGAAGGCACACCCGCAACTGCAGGGCCGACGGGTCCTGTTCGAGTCCATCCGCTTGATGCTCAGCGACCAGGTCTATGACGTGATCGACACCACGCGCGCACGCATCACCGCCGCCGAGGTGGCCAGTGCAGAAGCCGTGCGCAGCCAGTCCCTTCTGGTCGGATTTTCAGACGAGATGAGGCACCGCTCGCGGCTGTTGAAAGCCTTTCTTTTCCGGAACCTCTATCGGCATCCGCAAGTGATGGAGACCACGGATCGCGCGCGGCGCGTGGTCTGCGATCTTTTCGAGTGCTACATGAACGCGCCTGAGGCCCTGCCCGAGGCGCATGGGCGCAAGCAGCATCTGGCCAGGGCAGTGGCCGACTACATCGCCGGCATGACGGACCGATTTGCCATTCGGGAACACGAGCGCCTTTGTGGCGCCGTGCTGTTTCCGTGACGGCACCGAACAGGCTTGGCCCCAGGCCCTTGGCGGCGCTGGTCGTCGCGGTCGGTGTGACCTGCGCCTTGCATGTGGGCAAGCTGCCGGTCGCCATCCCGGTGTTGCGCGACAGCCTGGGCTTGAGCCTGGTGCAAGCGGGCTTTCTGCTGTCGCTGGTTCAGCTTGCTGGCATGACGCTGGGACTGGTGGTGGGGCTGATGGCGGATCGGTTGGGGCCCAGGCGTGTGATGCTGGCCGGGCTGATGCTGCTGGCCGCAGGCAGTGCGTTGGGAGCGCTGGCGCCCAATGTGCACGTGTTGCTGATCACTCGCGTGCTGGAGGGCATGGGATTTCTGTCTGCGGTCCTGCCCGCACCTGGACTTCTGCGGCAACGTGTGCACCACGGTCCCACCTTGTCACGATCCCTGGGTTGGTGGGGGGCGTACATGCCTCTGGGCACATCGCTCGCCCTGCTGCTGGGTGTACCGCTGCTTGCAACGCTGGGCTGGCGCTGGGCCTGGGTACTGCTGGCCCTGTTGTCGTTGATGGCGGCGGCCGGTCTGGCGAAATGGGTGGCCCCGGATGATCAGTTTCAACCGGCTTCCACAACGGATTCGCGCAGCGCTGCGCTCGGTCCCAGGCTCCGCCGCACGTTGCAGTCACCGGGTCCATGGCTGACGGCGTTGGCTTTCTTCCTGTATTCGGGCCAATGGCTGGCGGTTGTGGGTTTCCTGCCCACGATCTACCACCAGGCCGGGTATGCCGGCTCCACCGTGGCCGTGCTCAGCGCGCTGGCGGCCGGTATCAACATGGTGGGCAACATCGGCGCTGGCTGGTGGCTGGCGCGGGGAGCCCGGCCTGGCATGGTGCTCACGCTGGCGTATCTGACCATGGGCCTGGGGGCTTGGGTGGCGTTCGCTGCGGTCGGGCATCCGGTCTGGCAATACCTGGCCGTGCTGGCATTTTCAGGTGTGGGTGGCTTGATTCCAGGAACCCTGTTCGGGTTGGCGGTCAAGCTTGCCCCCGACAGCGAAACCGTGTCCACCACGGTGGGCTGGATGCAGCAGTTCTCTGCACTGGGGCAGTTCCTGGGTCCACCCCTCGTGGCCTGGGTCGCCACGGTGGTAGGCGGCTGGCATTGGACGTGGACCGTCACCGGTGCTTCCTCGCTGCTCGGCATTCTGCTGGCAGGCCGCCTGCAGGCCGAATGGCGCTCGCGGCCTTGAGCCGCATCCATAATCGGGGTCGGATTACTATGCGGGGCTCCACGGCGCCCCGCGATCATCATGGCCCGTCTCCCTCGCCTCACCGTTGCTGGCTACCCTCATCACGTCATCCAGCGTGGCAACAACCGCCAGGCCATCGTGAAAAGCGATGCGGATCGCGAGTTCCTGTTGGAACTGCTGGGCGAAAACGCCAAGCAGCATCGGGTGGCGCTCAACGCCTATGTGTTGATGGACAACCATTTCCATCTGCTGCTCACGCCGGAGACAGCCGACGGCGTGCCAATGATGATGCAGTCGGTCGGACGGCGCTATGTGCGCCACTTCAACGACTTGCACTCGCGCACGGGGACTTTGTGGGAGGGGCGCTACAGGTCGACGCTGGTGCAGGCGGAACGCTATCTGCTCGCCTGCATGGTCTACATGGATCTCAATCCCGTGCGAGCCGGCATCGTGGCAGACCCGCGCGAACATCCCTGGTCCAGCCACCGCCACTACATCGGCCAGCTGATTGACCGGAGGGTTACGCCGCCTTCGTTGTACTGGAGTCTCGGCAACACGCCCTTTGCGCGCGAGGCGGCGTACACCGAATTGGTGCGGGCGGGGCAGTCCGCGACCCAGCAAGGCGCCATCACCGACGCGACCCTGCACGGTTGGGCCCTGGGTGATGAAGACTTCTCGGCTGCTTTGCAGAAGCGCACGCCACGCCGTGTCGCAAAAGCGCGGGCGGGTCGCCCGTTGTCTGCTCCCCGCTGAGAAAGATCAGGATTTGCGTCCTGTGTCTGCGATCAGATCAATCTGTCCCCAATTGAATTCTTATCGATTTTGTCGGAATTAAATTGGAATCTGACCCCATTTAAACTGCTTGGCATTGTTGTTGCAATGCAATAAGCTCGCACTCCGTTTTGCATTTCACGCCCACGAACCGAGAAGGAACGCGCCATGTCCACGGCAGCCGAACAACAACATCTCCAGCAGCACGGCCTGTATGACCCGGCCAATGAACATGACGCCTGTGGCGTTGGATTCGTGGCGCATATCAAGGGTGAGAAGAGCCATGCCATCGTGAAGCAGGGCCTCAAGATTCTTGAGAACCTGGATCATCGGGGCGCGGTCGGCGCCGACAAGCTCATGGGCGACGGCGCCGGGCTGTTGATCCAGTTGCCTGACGCGCTGTACCGCGAGGAAATGGCTGCTCAGGGCGTGGTGCTGCCGCCCGCTGGCGAATATGGCGTCGGCATGATTTTCATGCCCAAGGAACACGCCAGCCGGCTGGCCTGCGAGCAGGAAATGGAACGCGCAATCGCGGCCGAAGGGCAGGTGCTGTTGGGCTGGCGCGACGTGCCGGTCAACCGCGACATGCCCATGTCGCCCACCGTGCGCGAAAAGGAACCCATCATCCGTCAGGTCTTCATCGGCCGGGGCAATGACGTCATCGTGCAGGACGCACTGGAACGCAAGCTGTATGTCATCCGCAAGACGGCCAGTGCCAACATCCAGCGCCTGAAGCTCACGCACAGCAAGGAATACTACGTCGTCAGCATGAGCAGTCGCACGGTGGTCTACAAGGGCCTGCTGCTGGCGGATCAGGTGGGCACCTACTTCCGGGATCTGGAGGATGCCCGCTGCGTTTCGGCGCTGGGTCTGGTGCACCAGCGCTTCTCCACCAACACGTTTCCGGAATGGCCGCTGGCCCACCCGTACCGTTATGTGGCACACAACGGTGAAATCAACACCGTCAAGGGCAACTACAACTGGATGAAGGCGCGCGAAGGCGTGATGTCTTCGCCGGTGCTGGGTGCCGATCTGCATAAGCTCTATCCGATCAGCTTCGCGGGGCAATCCGACACGGCCACTTTCGACAACTGCCTGGAACTGCTCACCATGGCAGGCTACCCGCTGGCCCAGGCGGTGATGATGATGATCCCCGAGCCGTGGGAGCAGCACACCACCATGGATGGCCGCCGCAAGGCCTTCTATGAATACCACGCCGCGATGATGGAGCCCTGGGATGGCCCGGCCTCCATCGTGTTCACCGATGGCCGCCAGATCGGCGCCACGCTGGACCGCAATGGCCTGCGCCCCTCGCGCTATTGCATCACCGACGATGACTTCGTCATCATGGGTTCCGAATCGGGCGTGCTGCCCGTGCCCGAGAACAAGATCGTCCGCAAGTGGCGCCTGCAGCCCGGCAAGATGTTCCTGATTGACCTGGAGCAGGGCCGCATGATCGATGACGAGGAGCTCAAGGCCAACCTTGCCAACAGCAAGCCCTACAAGCAGTGGATCGACAACCTGCGCATCCGCCTGGATGACGTGGAAACACCGGTGGCAGGCGAGTCGGCTCAGGAACAGCGCATCACCGCCACCGAGCCACAGGCGGCCGGTGTCGAGCGCGTCGCGCCTGAGCTGCTGGACCGCCAGCAGGCTTTCGGCTACACGCAGGAAGACATCAAGTTCCTGATGAGCCCGATGGCCGCCAACGGCGAAGAAGGTATTGGCTCCATGGGGAACGACAGCCCCCTGGCCGTCCTCTCCGACAAGAACAAGCCGCTCTACAACTACTTCAAGCAGCTGTTCGCGCAGGTGACGAACCCGCCGATCGACCCGATCCGTGAAGCGATCGTGATGTCGCTGGTCTCGTTCATCGGGCCCAAGCCCAACCTGCTCGATATCAACCAGGTCAATCCACCGATGCGGCTGGAAGTCAGCCAGCCTGTGCTGGACTTTGCCGACATGGCCAAGCTGCGCGACATCGACGCGGTGACGCAGGGCAAGTTCCGCAGCCATACCCTCGACATCACCTATCCCGCCGCCTGGGGCCGGGAAGGTGTCGAGGCCAAGCTGGCATCGCTCTGCGCGAGTGCGGTGGACGCCATCAAGGGTGGCAAGAACATCCTGATCATCAGCGACCGTGCCGTCAGCGCCACGCAGATTGCCATCCCAGCGTTGCTCGCGCTCTCGGCGATCCACCAGCATCTGGTGCGTGAAGGCCTGCGCACGACCGCTGGCCTGGTGGTGGAAACCGGCACCGCGCGCGAAGTGCACCACTTCGCTGTGCTGGCAGGCTACGGTGCCGAAGCCGTGCACCCGTACCTGGCGATGGAAACGCTGGAAGCCATCAGCAAGGGGCTGCCCGGCGACCTCAGCGCTGACAAGGCGATCTACAACTACGTCAAGGCGATCGGCAAGGGCTTGTCCAAGATCATGTCCAAGATGGGCGTGTCGACCTACATGTCGTACTGTGGCGCGCAACTGTTCGAGGCGATCGGCCTCAACAGTGAGACCGTGGACAAGTACTTCACGGGGACGGCCAGCCGGGTCGGCGGCATCGGCGTGTTCGAGATCGCCGAAGAAGGCATCCGCATGCACAAGGCCGCCTTTGGCGACGACCCGGTGCTGGCCTCGATGCTGGAAACCGGTGGCGAGTACGCCTGGCGCGCCCGTGGCGAGGAGCACATGTGGACGCCCGACGCGATCGCCAAGCTGCAGCACAGCACGCGTGCGAACAACTGGTCCACGTACAAGGAGTACGCGCAGATCATCAACGACCAGAGCCGTCGTCACATGACGCTGCGCGGCCTGTTCGAATTCAAGTTCGACCCCGCTGGCGCGATTCCGATCGAAGAGGTCGAGCCGGCTGCCGAAATCGTCAAGCGCTTCGCCACAGGCGCCATGTCCCTGGGCTCCATCTCGACCGAGGCCCACGCGACCCTGGCCGTGGCCATGAACCGCATCGGCGGCAAGAGCAACACGGGCGAAGGCGGCGAAGATGCGCTGCGCTACCGCAACGAACTCAAGGGCATCCCGATCAAGCAGGGCCAGACCATGTCGGACCTGCTGGGCAAGGACACCTTCGAGGTGGACTACGAGTTGCAGGCCGGTGACTCGATGCGGTCGAAGATCAAGCAGGTCGCGTCCGGCCGCTTCGGCGTCACGGCGGAGTACCTCAACAGCGCCGACCAGATCCAGATCAAGATGGCGCAGGGGGCCAAGCCTGGCGAAGGCGGTCAGTTGCCCGGTGGCAAGGTCAGCGACTACATCGGCAAGCTGCGCCACAGCGTGCCGGGTGTCGGTCTGATCTCGCCGCCGCCGCACCATGACATCTATTCGATCGAAGACCTGGCACAACTGATCCACGATCTGAAGAACGTGGCGCCGCACTCGAGCATCAGCGTGAAGCTGGTGTCCGAGATCGGTGTGGGGACCATCGCCGCTGGCGTGGCCAAGTGCAAGGCCGACCATGTGGTGATTGCCGGCCACGATGGTGGCACGGGCGCGTCGCCCTGGTCGTCGATCAAGCACGCGGGCAGCCCGTGGGAGATCGGTCTGGCCGAGACGCAACAGACGCTGGTGCTCAATCGCCTGCGCAGCCGCATCCGCGTGCAGGCCGATGGCCAGATGAAGACCGGCCGCGACGTCGTCATCGGTGCGCTGCTGGGAGCCGACGAGTTCGGCTTCGCCACGGCGCCGCTGGTGGTCGAGGGCTGCATCATGATGCGCAAGTGCCACCTCAACACCTGCCCGGTGGGCGTGGCCACGCAGGATCCGGTCCTTCGCAAGAAATTCAGCGGCAAGCCCGAGCATGTCGTCAATTACTTCTTCTTCATTGCCGAAGAAGCGCGCCAGATCATGGCGCAGCTGGGCATCCGCAAGTTCGACGACCTGATTGGCCGTGCCGACCTGCTCGACATGCGTCAGGGCATCGAGCACTGGAAGGCGCGCGGTCTGGATTTCGGGCGACTGCTGGCACAGCCTGTGGTGCCCGCCGATGTGCCCCGATTCCACACGCAGGAACAGGAGCACGGTCTCGAGAAATCGCTGGACAACATCCTGATCCAGAAGTCGCGTGCGGCCATCGACAAGGGCGAGCGTGTGCAGTTCATCGAGGTGGCACGCAACGTCAACCGTTCCGTGGGCGCGATGCTCTCGGGTGCCGTCACGAAGGTGCACCCCGAGGGCCTGCCCGACGACACCATCCGCATCCAGCTTGAGGGTACGGGTGGCCAGTCGTTCGGCGCGTTCCTGACGCGCGGCATCACGCTGTACCTGATCGGTGACGCCAACGACTACACGGGAAAGGGACTGTCCGGCGGCCGCGTGGTGGTGCGTCCGAGCATCGACTTCCGCGGCGAGGCCACGCGCAACATCATCGTGGGCAACACGGTGATGTACGGCGCCACCACCGGTGAGGCTTTCTTCAGCGGTGTGGCGGGCGAACGTTTCGCGGTGCGTCTGTCGGGTGCCACCGCGGTGGTGGAAGGCACCGGTGACCACGGCTGCGAGTACATGACGGGTGGAACCGTGGTCGTGCTGGGCAAGACGGGTCGTAACTTCGCTGCCGGCATGAGTGGCGGTTTGGCCTACGTGTACGACGAGGACGGCGATTTCGCCAAGCGTTGCAACACCGCCATGGTCAGCCTGGAGAAGGTGCTTTCTGCGGCAGAGCAGGAGGCCACGCTGGACCGAGCCATCTGGCACCGCGACCAGAGTGATGAGGCACAGCTGAAAAAGCTGCTCGAAGAGCACAACCGCTGGACCGGCAGCAAGCGCGCGCGCGAACTGCTCGATACCTGGGCGCAATCGCGCGGCAAGTTCGTGAAGGTGTTCCCCAACGAATACAAGCGCGCGCTGGGTGAGATCAACGCCCGCAAGGCCGCTGCCGTCGCCACCACCAAGGCCCAGTCCACGGCCAAGAAGGCCACGGTGCCCGCCAAGTAAGCCCGCCGCACGCAAGCAATCGAAGGAATCACCATCATGGGAAAAGTCACCGGCTTCATGGAGTACGAGCGTCTCGAGGAGGGCTACAAGCCCGTGCCGGAGCGTCTGAAGCATTACAAGGAATTCGTCGTCGGCCTGGATGACCCGCAGTCGAAGGTGCAGGCTGCGCGCTGCATGGACTGCGGCACACCGTTCTGCAACAACGGCTGCCCGGTCAACAACATCATTCCGGACTTCAACGACCTCGTGTACCAGGGCGACTGGCAGAACGCCATCACCGTGCTGCACAGCACCAACAACTTCCCGGAGTTCACCGGCCGCATCTGCCCTGCGCCTTGTGAGGCCGCCTGCACGCTCAATGTGAACGACGATGCGGTGGGCATCAAGTCGATCGAGCATGCCATCATCGACCGTGCGTGGGCCGAAGGGTGGGTGCAACCGCAGCCGCCGCGCCACAAGACGGGCAAGAAGGTGGCGGTCGTGGGTTCGGGCCCGGCGGGGATGGCCGCGGCACAGCAGCTCGCGCGTGCTGGCCACGACGTGACCCTGTTCGAGAAGAACGACCGCGTGGGCGGCCTGCTGCGCTATGGCATTCCCGACTTCAAGATGGAGAAGAGCCACATTGACCTGCGCGTCAAGCAGATGGAGGCCGAAGGCGTTGTCATCCGCACTGGCGTTCTGGTGGGCGAGCTGCCCAAAGGCAGCAAGGTCACGAACTGGGCCAAGGAAACCATCTCGCCCGAGCAGCTGCAGAAGGACTTTGACGCCGTTCTGCTGACGGGCGGTTCCGAGCAGAGCCGCGACCTGCCGGTGCCCGGCCGCGACCTCGACGGCATCCATTTCGCCATGGAGTTCCTGCCGCAGCAGAACAAGGTCAACGCCGGCGACAAACTCAAAGGCCAGTTGCGCGCCGACGGCAAGCACGTCATCGTCATCGGTGGTGGCGACACCGGCAGTGACTGCGTCGGCACCAGCAACCGGCATGGCGCGGTCAGCGTCACGCAATTCGAAGTCATGCCACAGCCGCCCGAGCAGGAGAACAAGCCCTTGGTGTGGCCGTACTGGCCGCTCAAGCTGCGCACCAGCTCCAGCCACGAGGAAGGCTGTGTCCGCGAGTTCGCCATTTCCACCAAGGCATTCATCGGCGAGAAGGGAAAGGTCACGGGTCTGACCACGGTGAATGTCGAGATGAAAGAGGGCAAGCTGGTCGAGATTGCAGGCACGGAGAAGACCTACAAGGCCGATCTGGTGCTGCTGGCCATGGGCTTTGTGAATCCGGTTGCCACCATTCTCGAAGGATTCGGCGTGGAGAAGGACGCTCGCGGCAACGCCCGGGCCAGCACCGACTTCATCGGCGGCTACGCCACCAACGTGCCCAAGGTGTTTGCCGCTGGTGACATGCGCCGTGGACAGAGCCTGGTGGTCTGGGCTATCCGCGAAGGCCGCCAAGCGGCGCGGGCGGTGGATGAGTTCCTGATGGGCTTTTCGGACCTGCCGCGCTGAAATCTAATGAAACAGCGCTGATATTTATCGAAACACAACGGCGCTCGGGGCTTGCCTCGAATCCCGTATCATCCAAAAACCGGGCGCTGAACAGCCCGGTTTTTGTTTGATGCCCACCGATTCCCCAACCCCTCTGGTCGAATTGCGCGGACTCACCTTTGGATACGGTGAGCGCGCCATCCTCGACAACATCTCGTTGACCGTGCCACGTGGCAAGGTCACGGCGCTCATGGGCGCCTCAGGCGGCGGCAAGACCACCGTGCTGCGTCTCATCGGCGGGCAGATCCGTGGTCAGTCGGGTCAGACGCTGTTTGATGGTCAGGATGTGACCACGATGGGTCCGAAGGCGCTGTATGAAGCGCGGCGGCGCATGGGCATGTTGTTCCAGTTCGGGGCCCTGTTCACCGACATGAGTGTGTTTGACAACGTCGCTTTTCCCCTGCGCGAGCACACCCGGTTGTCCGAGGCCATGGTGCGCGACATCGTGCTGATGAAGCTCAATGCCGTGGGCTTGCGCGGTGCGCGCGACCTCATGCCCAGCGAACTCTCTGGAGGCATGGCACGGCGGGTTGCATTGGCCCGTGCAATTGCCCTGGATCCGGAACTCGTGATGTACGACGAGCCTTTCGCGGGCCTGGATCCGATCTCGCTTGGGACGGCGGCCCGGTTGATCCGGCAGCTCAATGACGCCATGGGCCTCACCAGCATCGTGGTTTCACACGACCTGGACGAGACTTTTCACATTGCCGACCAGGTGATCGTGCTGGCCAACGGCAAGATCGCCGCCCAGGGCACGCCTGAGGAGGTGCGCCACAGCCAGGATCCGCTGGTGCATCAGTTTGTCAACGCTCTGCCGGACGGGCCGGTGCGTTTCCATCACCCGGGCCCTGGGCTTGCCGACGATTTCGGCCCGCAACGCCAGGGAGCACGCCCATGAATGCCCTGCATCCCGCGCGCGTGGGCCGAGCCGTGCGGCTGCAACTCGGCAGCGTCGGCAGGGGCACGCGCCTGTTCTTCCGCTTGCTCTGGCTCATGGTCGCTGCCTTGCGCCGTCCCTCATTGGTGCGAGATCAGGTCCACTTCCTGGGCAATCACTCGCTGGCCATCATCAGCGTCTCAGGCCTTTTCGTCGGTTTTGTGTTGAGCCTGCAGGGCTACTACACGCTTCAGCGCTATGGAGCGACGGAAGCGCTGGGCCTGCTGGTCGCACTCTCGCTCATGCGCGAACTCGGTCCCGTGGTGACCGCATTGCTGTTCGCCGGCCGTGCCGGCACCTCACTCACGGCGGAGATCGGCCTCATGAAGGCCGGCGAGCAGCTCAGCGCCATGGAAATGATGGCGGTGGACCCGGTGCGCCGCGTGCTTGCACCGCGTTTCTGGGCGGGCGTCATCGCCATGCCCATCCTCGCGGCGGTGTTCAGTGCCGTCGGCATCATCGGCGGATGGCTGGTGGGCGTGGTGCTGATCGGCCTGGATGGGGGTGCTTTCTGGAGCCAGATGCAGGGCGGCGTGGACGTCTGGGCCGACGTGGGCAACGGCATCATCAAGAGCGTGGTGTTCGGGTTTGCCGTCACGTTTGTGGCGCTGCTGCAAGGTTTCGAGGCGCATCCCACGCCTGAAGGGGTTTCTCGCGCCACCACCCGCACCGTGGTGGTGGCTTCGCTGAGCGTGCTGGCGCTGGACTTCGTCCTTACCGCCATGATGTTCAGCATCTGATTGGAGCGGATGGACATGCAAACTTCCAAAAATGACGTCTGGGTGGGTCTGTTTGTGCTGATCGGCGCGGCGGCCATCCTCTTTCTCGCACTGCAGTCGGCCAATCTCCTGAGCCTCAATTTCGAGAAGACCTACCATGTGGTCGGCCGCTTCGACAACATTGGTGGCCTCAAGCCCAAGGCAGCGGTACGCAGTGCCGGTGTGCTGGTGGGCCGGGTTGACTCGATCACCTTCGACGACAAGACCTTCCAGGCCAACATCCGCCTGGAGCTGCAGTCACGCTACGCGTTTCCCCGGGACAGCTCGCTCAAGATCCTCACCAGCGGCCTGCTCGGTGAACAGTACATCGGCATCGAGCCCGGTGGCGACGAGAAGAACTTCGTCGATGGCGATGTCGTCAGTTCGACCCAGTCGGCCATCGTGCTGGAGAACCTTATCAGCCAATTCCTGTTCAGCCGTGCGGCCGAGAACAGCGACAAGCCTGCTGCGGCCGACGGGGCCAGATAGTCGATCTGTGGGGGCTTTGCAACGCCCCGATTTGGCCTTTTCCCTCGCGGCTGAGAATGCAGACTGGTCATGTGAAACAGCCGGTGAGCAATCAGGGATATCTACATCATGAAATACCTACACGAGTACCGCGGCGTGGCCGCGAAAGGCGCAGTGCTGGCGGTGGTCCTGTCCTTCGCGGCCGGGTGCGCCACCGGTCCCGATGCCAATCCGCGCGATCCGCTCGAACCGCTGAACCGCAGCGTCTACAAATTCAACGATGCGCTCGACACTGCGGTTCTCAAGCCGGTGGCCACGGCGTACCAGAACGTCACCCCCAGCCCGGTGCGCACCGGTGTGAGCAATTTTTTCGGCAACCTGGCCGATCTATGGTCGTCGGTGAATGCCGGTCTGCAACTGCGTCCGCGTGAGGCCACCGAAAATCTGATGCGCTTCAGCGTGAACACGGTTTTTGGCTTGGGCGGGGTGCTCGATATCGCCACCGAGATGGGCATTCCCCGCACCCGGCTCGACTTCGGCCACACCATGGGCCGCTGGGGTGCGCCGGCCGGTCCCTACCTCGTTCTCCCGTTGTTTGGCCCGTCATCGGTGCGCGACGGCACTGGTTTGCTGGTGGACGGCTATGGCGACCTGGTGAGCAGCGTCGATCACGTGCCGACACGCAACTCGCTGACGGCATTGCGCGTGGTGGACGGCCGTGCGAACCTGCTGCGGGCATCCAGGATGCTGGAGGACTCCGGCATGGAACCCTACAGCTTCGTTCGCGACCTGTATCTGAACCGCCGCCAAACCCAGATCGACGACATGATCGAGAAGGGGATTGGTATTGGTGACGGTGAAACCGCCGAAGAAGACAGCAAATAAGGATACGAATCGCAACGTTTGAAGGGGAATCCTTAACAAACGCGATCGTCCGATGGTTTAGGCTGCAGTGTCTTCAGCAGAGCCTCTGGCTCGAAAGGAATAGAACATGATGAAACGCCGCTCTTGGTTTGCCGTGATGGCCCTGACTGTCTCCAGCGCCTGGACCCTGCCCGCCCTCGCGCAGGGCGAAGCGCCCGATGCGCTGGTCAAGCGCATGTCGAATGAAGTCCTGGCTGACATCAAGGCCGACCCGGCGCTGCGCGGCGGCGATATGGCCAAGATCGTTGCGCTGGTCGACAGCAAGGTCATGCCCAACGTGAATTTCGAGAGCATCACCCGGTTTGCCGCAGCCCGGTACTGGGCCCAGGCCACACCCGAGCAGCAGCAACGCATCCAGGACGAGTTCAAGACCCTTCTGTTGCGCACGTACTCCGGTGCGCTCAGTGAAGTGAAGGACCAGACCCTGAGCTTCCGGCCGTTCCGGGCGAACCCCGCCGATACCGAAGTGGTGGTGCGTTCGTTCGTGAAGGGACAGGGCAGTTCGGACATCCAGCTGGACTACAAGCTGGAGAAGACCCCCGCCGGCTGGAAGGTCATTGACATCAACGTCCTGGGTGTCTGGTTGCGTGAGAACTATCGCACCCGCTTTGCCCAGGAAGCAGGCAGCAAGGGCGTCGATGGCCTGATTGCCTGGCTGGCGCAGACCAACAAGAACATGGTCGGCAAGAGCTGATGACTGCCGTGGCCGTTGCTGCCCCTCTGTCCCTGCCGGAGCGCCTCACGCTCGTGGAAGCTGATCACACGTTGGCGCGTCTCGGGGCTGAGCTGAGGTCGCATTCGGACCAGACCGTGGAAATCGACGCCGCTTCCCTGCAGGTGTTCGACTCCTCTGCGCTGTCGGTCCTGCTGGAGTTGCGCCGCCGCGTGCTGGCCCAGGGCCGTGAGCTTCGGGTCAGCGGCTGGCCCCGGCGCCTGGAAGACCTCGCCTCGCTCTACGGCGTGCGTGAGTTGCTCGCTGCCTGAAGTGTGATGGGCAACCCCCCGCCAGCAGAGCGGGAGGGGGGCGCATAAAATACCGGGTTCACCGGCGGACGCCAGATGTCCTGCCCCGTGGCCGGTGACCCAAGGGTCCCGCCCGCGCATGCCAGCCGTCTCCTTCCAGCAAGTTTCCAAGACCTACCCGACTCCTCGCGGCGATCTGCACGCGCTGCAATCGGTGTCATTCGACATCGAGGAGGGCGAATTTTTCGGGTTGCTCGGCCCCAATGGTGCCGGTAAGACCACGCTCATCAGCGTTCTCGCAGGGCTGGCGCGGGCCAGTTCGGGCCGGGTGCTTGTGCACGGCAGCGATGTCCAATCCGATTACGCCAACGCACGTCGGCGGCTCGGTGTCGTGCCCCAGGAGCTGGTGTTCGATCCCTTCTTCAATGTCCGCGAGGCCCTGCGCATCCAGTCGGGCTACTTCGGCATGCAGCGCAACGACGCCTGGATCGATGAGCTTCTCGATGGTCTGGGTCTGGCCGACAAAGCCACTGCCAACATGCGTCAGCTTTCGGGTGGCATGAAGCGCCGTGTGCTGATCGCCCAGGCGCTGGTTCACAAGCCTTCCGTGATCGTGCTGGACGAACCGACTGCCGGCGTGGACGTGGAATTGCGCCAGACGTTGTGGCAGTTCGTCTCCGATCTCAACAAGAGTCGCGGGAGCACCGTGTTGCTGACCACGCACTACCTGGAGGAGGCGGAGGCCCTGTGTGGCCGTATCGCCATGCTCAAGCAGGGCAGGGTGGTGGCGCTCGAGTCCACTTCCGCGCTGCTGGCGCGGGCTGCTTCCAACGTATTGCGCTTCAAGACCGATGCGGCCCTGCCGATCGACCTGGCGGTGCAGGCCCGGATCACCGGCCGTGTGGTGCAGTTGCCCGCGAACGATGCCCTGGCGGTCGAGCGCATTCTCGCGCGGCTGCGCGAGGTAGGAGTCTCGCCCGAAGACATCGAGATCCGCAAGGCCGATCTGGAGGATGTGTTTCTCGACCTCACGGGTAACGGTGGCCGGCCTGGGCCCGTCCCGTTGCCGGGTGAGACGCCTCCGGATGCCGGTGCCGCAGACACAGTGACGGGTGTAGGAGCGAGGAACGCATGACTGGCTGGCAAACCCTGTTCTACAAGGAAGTGCTGCGCTTCTGGAAGGTGGGCTTCCAGACCGTTGCCGCACCGGTGATCACCGCCATCCTCTATCTCATGATCTTCGGCCATGTGCTGGAAGGGCGCGTGCAGGTCTATGACACCGTGAGCTACACGGCTTTCCTGTTGCCAGGTCTGGTGATGATGAGCGTGTTGCAGAACGCGTTCGCCAACAGCTCGTCCTCGCTCATTCAGAGCAAGATCATGGGCAACCTGGTGTTCCTGCTGCTCACGCCGCTGTCGCACCGCGCGTGGTTCGTGGCCTACGTGGGCTCGTCCATCGTGCGTGGCATGGCCGTCGGGATGGGCGTGATGGTGGTTACCTGGTGGTTTGCCCAGCCGTCGCTGGTGGCGCCACTGTGGATCCTGGCATTTGGCTTCATGGGAGCGGCCCTGCTGGGCACGCTGGGCCTCATCGCCGGCCTCTGGGCCGAGAAGTTCGATCAGATGGCCGCTTTCCAGAACTTCATCATCGTGCCCATGACCTTTCTCTCGGGCGTGTTCTACTCCATTCATTCCTTGCCCGACTTCTGGCAGCGCGTGAGCCACCTCAACCCGTTCTTCTACATGATCGACGGCTTCCGCTATGGCTTTTTCGGCGTGAGCGATGTGTCGCCCTGGATCAGCCTGGCCCTGGTGGGCGGCGCGCTGACCGTGGTGAGCGCGTTCGCGCTGCACCTGCTCAAGATCGGCTACAAGATTCGGCACTAGACAACCCATGACCGCTGAAGAATTGCAATCCCTCATCGCCGCCGGCCTCCCCTGCGAGCACATCGAAGTCACCGGTGACGGCCGTCATTGGGCTGCAGTGATCGTCTCGCCAGCGTTCGAGGGGCTGCGCGCGATCAAGCGCCACCAGGCCGTTTACGGCACCCTGGGTCAACGCATCCAGAACGACGAAGTGCACGCCTTGTCGATGAAAACCTTCACACCCGCCGAATGGGCAGGCCAACCCCGAAACTGACGCGCTCCATGGACAAACTGCGAATCAACGGTGGTCGCACCCTCACGGGTGAGGTGCTCATTTCCGGCGCCAAGAACGCCGCGTTGCCCGAGTTGTGCGCCGCACTGCTCACCCCCGAGCTGGTGACGCTGAACAACCTGCCACGCCTGCAGGACGTGGTCACCATGCGCAAGCTGCTCGACAACATGGGCGTGCAGACGCAGACCCGGGAAGACCGCAGCGGCATCACGCTGAAGGCGGCAGACCCGATCAAGGCCGAGGCACCTTACGAGCTGGTCAAGACCATGCGCGCTTCGGTGCTGGTGCTCGGGCCGCTGCTGGCGCGCTTCGGCCACGCCCGAGTGTCGCTGCCTGGCGGCTGTGCGATCGGCTCGCGGCCGGTGGACCAACACATCAAGGGCATGCAGGCCATGGGGGCCGAAATCGTGGTGGAGCATGGCTACATGGAGGCGCGACTGCCCATGGGCAGGACGCGGCTGCACGGGGCCCGCATCGCCACCGACATGGTGACCGTGACTGGCACCGAAAACTTCCTCATGGCCGCGGCACTGGCCCAGGGCGAGACGGTGCTGGAGAACGCCGCGCAGGAGCCCGAGATCGGCGATCTGGCCGAGATGCTCATCGCCATGGGCGCGAAGATCGAAGGCCATGGCACCAGCCGCATCCATGTGCAGGGTGTGGACAGCCTGCATGGCTGCACGCACCAGGTGGTGGCCGACCGCATCGAGGCTGGTACCTTCCTCTGCGCAGTGGCGGCCGCGGGTGGCGACGTGGTGCTGCGCCACGGCCGCGCGGACCATCTGGACGCTGTGATCGACAAATTGCGCGAGGCGGGGGCCGAGATCGAGGCAGGCCAGGACGGTGGTGGTGTTTTCATTCGTGTGCGAGCGACCGGTCGCCTGAAGGCGCAGAGCTTCCGAACCACCGAATATCCGGGGTTTCCGACCGACATGCAGGCGCAGTTCATGGCGCTCAACTGCATCGCCGATGGGCCCAGCAAGGTCACCGAGACCATCTTCGAGAACCGGTTCATGCACGTCAACGAACTCGTGCGACTGGGCGCCCACATCCAGACCGACGGCAAGGTGGCGATCATCGAAGGTATTCCGCGCCTGTCGGGTGCCACGGTAATGGCCACCGACCTGCGCGCCTCCGCCAGCCTGGTGATTGCTGGTCTGGTGGCCGAAGGTGAGACCATCGTCGACCGCATCTACCACCTGGATCGGGGCTACGACCAGATGGAAGCCAAGTTGCGCGGTATCGGCGCTGACATCGAACGCATCAAATGATCACTCTCGCCCTTTCCAAAGGTCGCATCTTCGACGAGACCTTGCCTCTGCTCCGTGCAGCGGGCATCGAGGTGCTGGAAGATCCCGAAAAGTCTCGCAAGCTCATTCTTGCCACGAGCCAGCCCGGCGTGCGCGTCGTGCTGGTGCGCGCCACCGACGTGCCGACCTACGTCGAGCATGGAGGTGCGGATCTCGGTGTGACCGGCAAGGACACGCTCATCGAGCACGGTGGCCAGGGCCTCTACCAGCCGCTGGACCTGAATATCTCGCGCTGTCGCGTGAGCGTGGCGGTGCGGGCCGACTTCGACTATGCCTCGGCGGTGCGCCAGGGGTCGCGCCTGAAGGTCGCCACCAAGTACACCAGCATCGCGCGCGAGTTCTTCGCGGGCAAGGGTGTGCACGTGGACCTGATCAAGCTGTACGGCAGCATGGAGCTGGCGCCGCTGACCGGCCTGGCCGATGCCATCGTCGACCTCGTGTCCACGGGCAACACGCTCAAGGCGAATCACCTGGTGGAAGTGGAGCGCATCATGGATATCAGCGCGCGGCTGGTTGTCAACCAGGCTTCTCTCAAACTCAAGCAGGCTGCGATCCGCCCCATCATTGACGCCTTCGCGCAAGCCATCGAGAAACCCGCTGTCCAGCCATGAGCCTTTTAGCCCGCCCTGCCCGACTCTCCACCGCTGACTCCGAGTTCGAGGCGCAGTTCGCGGCCCGTCTGCATTGGTCGGCCGAGACCGACGGCGCGATCGAGCTGCGCGTGGCCGACATCCTGACCGATGTGCGCGAACGGGGCGACGCGGCGGTGCTCGAGTACACCGCGCGCTTCGACGGCCTGTCCGCCAGCACGATGGCCGATCTCGAGCTCACGCAAGCCGACTTCAAGGCGGCTTTCGACAGCCTGCCCAACGCCCAGCGCGACGCGCTGCAGGCGGCCACGCGCCGCGTGCGCAGTTACCACGAAGCGCAGAAGAAGGCAGGGGGCGAGAGCTGGAGCTACCGCGACGAGGACGGTACGCTGCTGGGCCAGAAGGTGACGCCGCTGGACCGCGTAGGTATCTACGTGCCCGGCGGCAAGGCAGCGTACCCGTCCAGTCTGATCATGAACGCCGTCCCCGCGCACGTGGCTGGTGTGCAGGAAATCATCATGGTGGTGCCCACGCCGGTTCGTGGCAGTGTGGCCACCGGCGGCAATGGCGAGAGCACGTCGGCGCGCGGTGAGCGCAACGACCTGGTGCTGGCGGCTGCCTACGTGGCGGGCGTCACCCGCGCCTTCACCATCGGTGGTGCCCAGGCGGTTGCGGCGCTGGCCTATGGCACCGCCACCGTGCCCAGGGTAGACAAGATCACTGGCCCGGGCAACGCCTATGTGGCCAGTGCCAAGAAGCGGGTGTTCGGCACGGTGGGCATCGACATGATCGCCGGCCCGAGCGAAATCCTTGTGCTGGCCGATGGCAGCACGCCTGCCGAATGGGTGGCGATGGACCTGTTCAGCCAGGCCGAGCATGACGAGCTGGCGCAAAGCATCCTGCTGTGCCCCAGCGAGGCGTACATCGAGGCGGTGCAGAGGGAGATCGACCGCCTGCTGCCGTCCATGCCCCGGGCGGCCATCATCGTGAAAAGCCTGAACGACCGCGGGGCGCTGATCCACACCCGTAGCATGGAAGAGGCCTGTGCCATCAGCAACCGCATCGCCCCGGAACACCTGGAGGTCTCCAGCAGCGACCCACACCGCTGGGAACCGCTGCTGCGACACGCGGGCGCGATCTTCCTGGGTGCCTACACCAGTGAAAGCCTGGGCGACTATTGCGCCGGACCGAACCACGTACTGCCCACCAGCGGAACAGCACGCTTTTCCTCGCCGCTGGGCGTTTACGACTTTCAGAAGCGCAGCAGCCTGATCGAGGTCAGCTCCGCCGGTGCCCAGACATTGGGCAGCATCGCCGCAGAGATGGCGTACGGCGAAGGCCTGCAGGCACATGCTCGTGCGGCCGAAATGCGGCTGGACGTCGTGCCCCCGATGCGGAGTGCGAAATGAGCGCGAGCCCGATGGACATGATCCGTCAGGACGTGCAGTCCATGCACGCCTATGCCATCCAGGATTCGACCGGTATGGTCAAGCTCGATGCGATGGAGAACCCGTACCCGCTGCCTCCAGCCCTGCAGGCCGGGCTGGGCGCGCGCCTGGGTGCTGTGGCCATCCACCGCTACCCTGGTGCCCGCATCGATGAACTCAAGCAGGCGCTGGTCCGCTACGTGGACCTGCCATCGGGTTGCGGCCTCATGCTGGGCAACGGCTCGGACGAGCTGATCTCTTTGCTTGCGATGGGCTGTGACCTGCCGGGTGCAAGCATCCTGGCGCCGCTGCCGGGCTTCGTGATGTACGCGATGAGTGCGCAGCTGCAAGGCCTGAAGTTCGTGGGTGTACCGCTCACCGCAGACTTCGAACTCGACGAGGCCGCCATGCTGGCTGCAATGCGGGAGCACCGGCCCGCCGTCACCTACATCGCCTATCCCAACAACCCGACCGCCAACCTATGGAATGCGGAGACCATCCGCCGGCTCATCGTGGAGGCGACTGGTTTTGGTGGACTGGTTGTGATCGATGAGGCCTACCAGCCGTTCTCCCGCCACAGCTGGCTGGACGAGATCCGCGCGCAGCCGACGGCCAATGCGAACGTGTTGCTCATGCGCACGCTGTCCAAATTCGGTCTGGCAGGGGTCCGCATTGGCTACATGATCGGCCCGCAGGCGCTGGTGCACGAGATCGACAAGCTGCGCCCCCCTTACAACGTGAGCGTGCTGAACGCAGAGTGCGCCCTCTTCGCGCTGGAACACGCAAATGTGTTTGCCGAACAGGCCGCCCAGATCCGCGAGCAGCGCACGCTGCTGGTCGAAACGCTGACCCATCTGCCGGGTGTGAAACCGTTCCCGAGCGAGGCCAACATGGTGCTGGTGCGCGTACCGGATGCGCAACGCAGTTTCGACGCCCTCAAGGCCCAGGGCATTCTGGTGAAGAATGTTTCTAAAATGCACCCACTGCTGACCCACTGTCTGCGCCTGACCGTGGGTACTCCGTCGGAAAACGCCCAGTTGATCCGCGCCCTCCAGACCGCCCTATGACCCAGACTTCCGTCCCCGCCGTGTCCGACCGCGTCGCACAGGTGCAACGCAACACTTCGGAAACGCAGATCGGCGTGCGCATCAACCTCGATGGCACGGGCCAGGCCAGCCTGTCCACGGGCATCGGCTTTTTCGACCATATGCTCGACCAGATCGCCCGCCACGGGCTGATCGATCTCGACATCCAGGCCAAGGGCGACCTGCACATCGACGGGCACCACACGGTGGAAGACGTGGGCATCACGCTAGGCCAGGCGTTTGCCCAGGCTGTGGGCGACAAAAAAGGGATCCGCCGCTACGGTCATGCCTATGTGCCGCTGGATGAGGCCCTGTCGCGTGTGGTCATCGACTTTTCGGGCCGCCCGGGCCTGCACATGCGCGTTCCCTTCAAGAGCGGCATGGTCGGCGCCTTCGACACCCAGCTCGCGTTCGAGTTTTTCCAGGGCTTCGTGAACCACGCCGGCGTGACGCTGCACATCGATAACCTGCACGGCGAAAATGCTCACCACCAAGCCGAAACCGTGTTCAAGGCTTTCGCCCGTGCCCTGCGCATGGCCCTGGAGCGCGACCCGCGCATGGGCGATGTGATTCCTTCGACCAAAGGCTCACTCTGAGTTTCTAGCCCGATGAAACGCAAGACGGTCGCCGTGGTGGACTACGGCAGCGGGAACCTGCGCTCGGTATCGCAGGCGGTGCAGCACGTGGCGCAGGCGCAGGACGTGGAGGTGCTGGTCACCGCCCGTTCACAGGATGTGATGGACGCTGATCGGGTGGTGCTGCCCGGTCAGGGCCACATGGGGGACTGCATGCGCGAGCTCGCTGCCTCCGGGTTGCAGGATGCCGTGTTGTACGCGGCGGCGCACAAGCCCCTGTTCGGCGTCTGCGTGGGCATGCAGATGCTGCTGGACCGCAGTGAGGAGGGGCCGACCGATGGGCTGGGCCTGATTCCCGGTGAAGTGGTGCGCTTCCAGCTGGAAGGACGACGACAGGACGATGGAAGCCGGTTCAAGGTGCCGCAGATGGGGTGGAATCCGGTGTTTCACGCCCTGGGGCGCGGTGCGCCACACCCTCTCTGGCAGGGCATTGCGGACGGGGCTTATTTCTACTTCGTGCACAGTTTTTATGCACGCCCTGCGGCGGCGGCACACAGCGTTGGCGAGGCCGACTACGGCGGGCGCTTTGCGGCTGCCATCGCCCGCGATAATATTTTTGCCACCCAGTTTCACCCGGAAAAGAGCGCCGATCAGGGGCTGGCGCTCTACCGCAACTTTCTGTCCTGGAATCCCTGAGTCCATCCGCCCTCCATTCACACCATCATGCTGCTGATTCCTGCCATTGATCTGAAAGACGGCCAGTGCGTTCGCCTCAAACAAGGCGACATGGACCAATCCACGGTGTTTGGCGACGATCCGGCCGCCATCGCTCGCGGCTGGGTGGACAAAGGTGCCCGGCGCGTGCACCTGGTGGATCTCAATGGCGCTTTTGCAGGCAAGCCCAGGAATGAGCAGGCCATCCGCGCCATCCTCAAGGAGGTGGGGGCCGAAGTGGACGTGCAGCTGGGCGGTGGCATCCGCGATCTCGATACCATCGAGCGCTATCTGGACGCCGGGCTGCGTTACGTCATCATTGGCACGGCGGCGGTCAAGAACCCGGGCTTCCTGCAGGATGCCTGCACCGCGTTCGGCGGCCACATCATCGTGGGCCTGGACGCCAAGGACGGCAAGGTCGCCACAGATGGCTGGAGCAAGCTCACCGGCCACGAAGTGGTGGACCTGGGCCGCAAGTTTGAGGACTACGGCGTCGAAGGCATCATCTATACCGACATCGGCCGCGACGGGATGCTCTCTGGCATCAATATCGAGGCTACCGTGAAGCTCGCGCGGGCTTTGTCCATTCCTGTCATTGCCTCCGGCGGCCTGTCCAACCTGGAAGACATCCGATCCCTGTGTGCCGTGGAGGATGAAGGTGTCGAGGGGGTGATCTGCGGTCGCTCGATCTACAGCGGGGATCTCGACTTCGAAGCGGCCCAGCAACTCGCCGACGAACTCAACGGATAAGGCGTTCATGCTGGCCAAGCGCATCATTCCCTGCCTGGACGTGACCGGCGGGCGCGTCGTCAAGGGCGTCAACTTTGTGGAGTTGCGCGATGCCGGTGACCCGGTGGAAATTGCTGCCCGTTACAACGAGCAGGGCGCCGACGAACTCACCTTTCTGGACATCACCGCCACCTCCGACGGACGGGATCTCATTCTGCACATCATTGAAGCGGTCGCGTCGCAGGTGTTCATTCCGCTCACGGTGGGCGGTGGGGTCCGCACGGTGGAAGATGTGCGCCGTCTGCTCAATGCGGGCGCGGACAAGACCAGCTTCAATTCGGCTGCCATTGCCAACCCACAGGTGATTCGCGACGCTTCCGACAAGTATGGCGCCCAGTGCATCGTGGTGGCGATCGACGCCAAGCGCCGCCAGGGCGGCGATCTGGAGCAGCGTGGCGAGGGGTGGGACGTCTACAGCCACGGCGGTCGCAAGAACACTGGGCTGGATGCGGTGGCCTGGGCGTCGAAGATGGCCGATTGGGGGGCAGGGGAGATCCTGCTCACCAGCATGGACCGCGACGGTACCAAGTCGGGTTTCGATCTGGCCCTCACGCGCGCGGTGGCCGATGCTGTGAGCGTGCCCGTGATTGCTTCAGGTGGGGTGGGCAACCTCGATCACCTGGCCGACGGCGTGCAGCAAGGTGGTGCAGATGCCGTGCTGGCCGCCAGTATTTTTCACTACGGCGAATTCACGGTGGCCCAGGCCAAGGCTCGCATGGCCGAACGCGGGATTCCGGTCCGGCGCTGAACCGCTGGTCAGATGGAAGCGCTGCCACTGGGCGGAAGGCGTCGCTCCATCCGGTCCTCCAGTTCCCCGATGCTCGCGCTCAGCCCGTTGCCGTTCTGTTCGATCACCTGAGTGAGTGCTGCCTGGACCTGATCCAGTTTCGCGTGCAGCCTCTCGGCCAGCGCATCGTCGCGCGCCGTCGTTGCGATTTGCTCGCCTTGCAGGTACTGCCGCAACTCCGTGAACCGCGACGCTTCGGCCTTGTCGGCCAGCACGCGCTGGTCGGCGGCCTCGCGCGTGATGCGGCGCACCTCCATCAGATGCAGCGTCTGGTAGTAGACCAGCGCAGCCAGGAAAACCACGAGGACCAGGGCCAGCATACCCAGCAGCACCAGGCCCATGGGGGCCTGTACCTGGGTGAAGCCGAAATTGAGTGCCGTTGGTTGAAGGATTTGTTCAAAATTGAGGGCAACGAAGCCGGCGATGAACAGGATGAACAAGACCAGGAGCAGGGTGCGGATCTTCATGGTTTTCCTTGTTGTTGGAGGGCCCCGGCACTCTGCCGCAGAGCAGGGGTTGAGCCATCCTAACGGCATTCCGGTGGCGAGGGGTTTCAGGGCGTAAGGCCCATGGTAGATTCCTCCCCATGAACTGGCTGGATGAAGTGAAGTGGGACGCACAGGGTCTGGTGCCCGTGATTGCGCAGGAGGCCGTCTCTGGCGACGTGCTGATGTTCGCCTGGATGAACCGTGAGGCGCTGCAGAAAACGGCGGAGCTCGGTCGGGCGGTCTACTACAGCCGGTCGCGCAACCGGCTGTGGTTCAAGGGTGAAGAGTCGGGCCATGTGCAGACTGTGCACGACATTCGCCTGGACTGTGACAATGATGTGGTGCTGCTCAAGGTGACGCAACTGGGGCACGAACCCGGCATCGCTTGCCACACCGGCCGCCACAGCTGCTTCTTCCAGCGCTTTGAGGGTGGGCAATGGCATGCCGTCGACCCCGTGCTCAAAGATCCAGAGTCGATCTACAGGTAACCGATCCATGTCCAACACCGATGACCTGGTCCGTCTGGCCGCTGTCATAGAGAGCCGCAAACCGGCCAACGGCGGCGATCCCGACAAGAGTTATGTCGCCCGTCTGCTGCACAAGGGCCCCGACACCTTCCTGAAAAAGATCGGTGAGGAGGCCACCGAGGCCGTGATGGCCGCGAAGGATCTCGACCACGGGGGCGATCGCCAGAAGCTGGTGAACGAAACCGCTGACCTCTGGTTCCATTGCATGATCGCACTGGCGCACTACAACCTCAGCCCTGCTGACGTGATCGCGGAGCTGGTGCGCCGCGAGGGTCTGAGTGGTCTGGAAGAAAAAGCGATGCGCAAGGTATTGCAGCGGGAAGCCGCTGGGCCGGCCGCTGGCTGACGAGAGGAGGATCCCATGAGCGACATCATCGACGTCAAGGCGGTCGACAGCGAGAAGGCCCAGTCTCTCAAGACGGTTGGCTGGGTCAGCTACGTCCTGCACCTGATCGTCGCGGTGGGGGCCGTGTTGCCGGGGGCGCAGGCCAGCCCCGTGCTGCTCATCATCGCACTGATCATTGACCTGGTGAAAAAGGGCGATGCCGAAGGCACCTGGCAAGCCAGCCATTTCTCCTGGCGCATCCGCACGGTGATCTGGGCTGCTGTGCTCTATCTGGTGACGCTCCCCCTGTGGCTGCTGCTGGTGGCGCCCGGATGGGTTGCCTGGTGCCTGATCTCCATCTGGTTCCTGTACCGCATCGTCAAAGGCATGGTGCGCATGAACGCCAGCCAGGCGATGCCCGACTGAACACCACGATCCCATGAGTACTCACGATCCCAACTGCATCTTCTGCAAGATCATTGCCGGCCAGATTCCCTCCAGGAAGGTCTATGAGGACGAAGACATCTTTGCGTTCCATGACATCAATCCTTGGGCGCCCGTGCATTTCCTGATGATTCCCAGGGTGCATCTGCCCTCCATGGCCCAACTGGGGCCCGAGCACGAGCGCGTGATGGGGCGGATCATGACCCTGGCGCCACGTCTGGCGCTCGAGCAGGGCTGCAATCCATACCCCGAAGGGGGATTTCGCATCGTGTGCAACAACGGTGCTGAAGGTGGGCAGGAAGTGCACCACCTTCACGTGCATGTGATGGGTGGCCCGCGTCCGTGGTTGCGAGGCTGACCGCCGTCTGGCGGGCTACGGTATTGGGCAGCGAGGGTGGCTGAACTCCCACCCGGGCTTAGAATCCCACGAACAGCGTCTTTTCGCTTCCTAATTTTCCAATCTGGAGTTGCTCATGGGTTCGTTTTCCATCTGGCACTGGCTGATCGTGCTGCTGATCGTGGTGATGGTGTTCGGCACCAAGAAGCTCAAGAACATCGGTTCTGACCTCGGCGGAGCGGTCAAGGGTTTCAAGGACGGCATGAAGGAGGGTGGGCAAAACCCCGCCGACAACGCCGCACCCGGTCAAGTCGCCCAGGACGCCTCCCGCGCTGACAAAAACGCCATCGACGTCGAAGCCAAGCAGAAGAGCTGACAGCCTCCCGGCTGACGGCCCCGCCTTTCTGGCGCCATACACCCACGGGTGATTTTCGCCCCCACCACGCCTGCAAGATGGCCGACACATGATTGATCTGGGCATTTCCAAGCTCGCCCTCATCGGTGCGGTGGCGTTGATCGTCATCGGACCGGAGAAGCTGCCGCGCGTGGCGCGCACCGTGGGCGCGCTGCTGGGCAAGGCGCAGCGCTATGTGGCCGACGTCAAGGCGGAGGTCAGCCGCTCCATGGAGCTGGAAGAGCTCAAGAAAATGAAGGACTCGATGACCGAGGCCGCGCGCGACGTGGAGAATTCGGTCCAGAGCACGGCCAGCGACTTCGAGAAGTCGTGGTCCGAGGCCACATCTGGCCTCGATGGCCCGTCCACGTCGTACGACACGGGCAGTTCGATGGGCTCGCTCGAGACTCCGCCGGTCTACAAACACCCCAAGAAAAACTGGCGCCTCAAGCAGAAGGCGATGCCTCAGTGGTTCAAGGCCCGTACCGGCGTGCGGACTCGCACCCAGTCGGGTGCGGCCCGCGTGGCCCGCTTCCGGCCGCGTTCCTCTTCCACCCCCCGTTGATGTCCGACTCCAAAGATCCCACCGACGAGCTCGCCGGTTCCGAACAGCCGTTCGTGCAGCACCTGATGGAGCTGCGTGACAGGCTTCTGCGCGGCATCATCGGCCTCGCCGTGTGCATGGCCCTGCTGGCGCTGTGGCCCGGTCCGAGTGGATTGATCGACCTGATCGCGGTGCCGATCCGCGCTCACATGCCGCCGGACGCCAAGTTGATTGCCGTGGGCGTGTTCTCGCCCTTCTTCGTTCCCATCAAGGTGTTGGCCATGGCAGCGCTGCTGCTGTCGCTGCCTTGGTGGATGTACCAGGTTTGGGCCTTCGTGGCGCCGGGCCTGTACAGCCACGAAAAGCGCTTTGCCATTCCCCTGATCGTGATGGGCAGCCTGCTGGCGTATGTGGGTATCGCCTTTGTGCAGTTCTTCGTGCTGGACAAGATGTTTGGCTTCATCCAGAAGTTCACGCCGGCCAGTGTGGCCGCCACGCCGGACATCGCCTCCTACGTCGAAGCGATCCTGTCGCTCTATCTGGCCTTCGGCCTGGCGTTCCAGGTGCCGATCGTGGTGGTGCTGCTCGTCAAGATGAACATGGTGACCGTGCAGAAGCTCAAGGACTTCCGCGGGTACTTCATCGTGGTGGCGTTCGTGATTGCCGCCGTTGTCACACCGCCCGACGTGATTTCCCAGCTGGCGCTGGCCGTGCCGATGTGCCTGCTCTACGAGCTGGGCATCTGGGGTGCGCAGTGGTTCATCAAGTCGTCGGGAAAGACCGACGACGAAACCGAGCAGGAAACCGCTTCCTGAACGATCGGCTCAGCGAGGCAGCGTCTGCTGCCGTGGCAGGTTGCGCCGACCCGGCGTGACGTCCACTTTTGTTTTGCCTTCGCGCCGGACCACGTCGAGCGAAGTGGTTATACCCGGCGAGAGGTTGGCCACCGCCGACAGCAGTTGTGCCACGTTGTTCACCGGACGGCCCCCGACGGCGGTGATCACATCACCCGGGCGGATACCGGCCTGGGCAGCAGGCCCGTTCTGCAGCACACCGCTGATGATGACGCCCGTGCCCGGTTTCATGCCAAAGTTCTCGGCGAGTTCGGGGCTGAGGTCCTGCGGTTCGACGCCGATCCAGCCGCGCGTGACTTGCCCGTCCTTGACAATCGCTTCCATCACGCTGCGGGCGGTGGAGGTGGGGATGGCGAAGCCGATGCCCATCGACCCACCCGAGCGGGAGTAGATGGCGGTGTTGATGCCCATCAGCTGACCGCTCACGTCGACCAGCGCACCTCCGGAATTGCCCGGGTTGATGGCGGCGTCGGTCTGGATGAAATTCTCGAAGGTGTTGATGCCCAGCTGTGTCCGGCCCAGTGCGCTGACGATTCCGCTGGTCACGGTCTGGCCCACGCCAAAAGGGTTGCCAATGGCCAGTACCTGGTCGCCGATTTCCAGCGCATCGGAGTTGCCCAGGGTGATCACGGGCAAGTCGGTCAGGTTGATTTTCAGGATGGCCAGGTCGGTCTCCGGGTCGGTACCAATAACCTGGGCGACGGCCTTGCGTCCGTCGTTGAGAATGACCTCGATCTCGTCCGCTTCCTCGATCACGTGGTTGTTGGTCAGTACGTAGCCGGCGGGGCTGACGATCACGCCGGAGCCGAGGCCGCTCTGCTGTTGCGAAGGTGCCTGGTCACCAAAGAAAAAACGGAACCAGGGGTCGGCGCTCTGTGTGCCGGTGCTGGGCGCCTTGCTGGTGTTGATGCTCACCACGGCGCCCGATGCCGCACGGGCTGCCGCACGGAAGCTGCCGTTTCCTTCTACTTGCGGCACGGCGGTGCCAGATGCTGCCTCGAAGACAGGTACCACGGTCGTGCGCTTGCTCAGCCATTGGGGTTGCAATGTGTTCACCACAAACAGAGCCGCCACCAGCACGGTGACGGTTTGGGCGAACAGGAGCCAGAGACGTTTCATGGAGGGGCCAAAAGCGGGTTGAAGGTGCGGTGGGGCCAGGGCGTGTGGCCGATATTGTCCTGCAAATGGGCGGGTTCACCGCCGGCTTCAAGGGTCGGGTGGACTTCTTTCGATCGACGGAGCGGGTGTCAGAATGGAGGACCTGCCTCGCCCCACTCCTCACCCCATGTCTGCCATTCGCCCCATGTCCTCTGCTGTCTCCCGGGCCCAATTGGCCGACACCCTGGATGCCCTGCTGCAGCCTTCGCGTTTCAAGGACTATGGGCCTAACGGGCTGCAGGTAGAAGGCCGGGCAGACGTGCGGAAAGTGGTCAGCGGCGTCACGGCCAGTCGGGCCTTGATCGAAGCCGCCGTGGCGGAGGGTGCCGATGCCATTCTGGTGCACCACGGCTTGTTCTGGCGTGGGCAGGACGGCCGGGTCACAGGCTGGATGAAGCAGCGGCTCGCCTTGCTGCTGGCGAACGACATCAATCTGTTTGCCTACCACCTCCCTCTGGATGCCCACCCGGAGTTGGGCAACAACGCCCAGCTCGCCCGCCATCTGGGGGTGCGGATTCTTGCCGAGGAGCAAGGGCGGTTCGGCGACCAGTCGCTGGGTTTCATGGGTGAGCGCGACTGCGAGTCTGCCGCTGCGCTGGCCGACCATGTGGCAAAGCGCCTGGGGCGTGCTGTCACGCTCGTGGCCGAGCCCGACCGGCCCTTGCGCCGCGTGGCCTTGTGCACGGGCGGCGCCCAGGGCTACTTCGAGGCCGCGATCGCGGCTGGCGCGGATGTGTTCATCACCGGCGAGATATCCGAGCCTCAGGCGCACTACGCGCGCGAATGCGGCGTTGCCTACATCGCCTGTGGTCACCACGCCTCGGAGCGCTATGGGGCTCCAGCGGTCGGCGCACATGTGTCGTCCCAGCTCGGTCTGGAGCACATGTTCATCGACATCGACAACCCCGCCTGAGGCCCCGCATGTCCACTGCTCATCCAATTCCCATCGTCGTGAGCATGGGTGATCCGGCTGGCATTGGCCCGGAAATCATCGCCCGGGCGTTCCGTGAGCGGCCTGCGCTCCAGCAACAGGTAGTGGTGGCGGGCGATGTGGCCGCGATGCAGCGCGCGCTACGCACGACCGCTTCCGGGCCGGCATCCGCCGCAGACGCCCTGATGCTGGCCGAGGTGGAGGTGTTGTCGGCCTTCGGTACCGTTCCACCGGGTTGCGTGCCGGTGATCCAGGCCTGCTCGCTTCTGCGGCCCGTGCCCCTGGGCCGGGTGAGTGCCGAGGCGGGCAGGGCGGCGGCTGATTGCATTCGCTGGGGCGCCCAAGCCGTTCTTTCCGGGAAGGCGAGGGCGTTGGTCACGGCGCCGATCCACAAGGAAGCGCTGGCGGTGGCAGGCGTCGATCACCCCGGGCACACCGAGATGCTGCAGGCCCTGGCGGCGTCGCACCTGGGCGTGCCCGTGTCAGAGCTGCCGGTGCGCATGATGCTCAGTTGTCCGGGACTGAGCACGGTTCTGGTGAGCATCCACGTGTCGCTGCGGCAGGCGCTGGAAGCGGTCACACCCGAGCAAGTACTGGAGACCATTCGCATCACCGACGCGCATTTCCGCCGCACAGGTTTCGATGCACCTCGCGTCGCGGTTGCCGGATTGAACCCGCATGCCGGCGAGGGTGGTCTGTTTGGCCGGGAGGAGATCGAGGCGATCACCCCCGCTGTCGAGCAAGCGAGGGCAGCCGGAGTGCTGGTCAGCGGGCCACATGCACCCGATACCGTGTTCATGCGCGCGCGGCAGGGGGCCTTTGACGTGGTGGTCGCGATGTACCATGACCAAGGGCTGATTCCCGTCAAGCTGCTCGGCCTGGAGCATGGCGTGAACACCACACTGGGCCTGCCCTTCGTCCGTACCAGCCCAGACCACGGAACCGCGTTTGATATCGCCGGTACCGGACAAGCCAGCCCCACCAGCCTGCTGGCTGCCATCGACGCCGCGCTGGCAGCCACCTGAAGAAAAAACGCCGCAACCCTTGCGGGTCCGGCGTCTTCACGGGTGCGGCCGGCGGCTACTTGCGCAGGCTGTCGCGAATCTCGCGCAGCAGGACGATGTCTTCAGGTGTCGGTGGCGGTTCGGCCGGAGCGGCAGGTGCCTGGCGCTTGAGGCGGTTGATCTGCTTGACCATGACGAAAATGATGAACGCCATGATGGTGAAGTTCAGCGCCACGGTGATGAAGCTGCCATACGCGAGGGTGGGTACACCAGCCGCCTTGAGCGCGGCGAGGGTAGGGGCTGTGCCCTCTGGAACCTTGGCCAGCGGAATGAAGAGGTTGGTGAAATCGAGGCTTCCGAAGATGGAGCCCACGATCGGCATGATCACGTCTTCCACCATCGAAGTGACGATCTTGCCGAAGGCGCCGCCGATGATGACGCCCACAGCGAGGTCGATCACGTTGCCCTTGACGGCAAATTCCTTGAATTCCTGCAACATGCCCATGAGGTCCTCCAGTTGACGGGTGGTTGTCGGGCCCGGGCGAAACGGGCCGATGTGCTTGCGATCCAGGGATGATTCTCACACAGTCCCCTGGCACCGATAGCCTCCCGGCTGCAGGCTGGGATCGCTGGGGAGCAATAGCCAAGTCACACACCCCGACAAGCGGTAAAGCCCCTTGACTGCTCCAGTACAATGCCGGGTTGTCCCCAGTGTCCCGTCTCGACTCCATTGAAAGATCCCCATGAGTGAAGCAACCGCAGGCGCGACTGTTGATCGCAGCCGCAGAACCTGGCTGATCACCTCCTGCGCCATGGGTGGTGCCGGAGCAGCCGCAGTCGCCGTTCCCTTCGTGAGCACTTTTCAGCCGTCTGAGCGGGCCAAGGCTGCCGGTGCTGCCGTAGAGGTGGATATCTCGGGCATCCAGCCTGGCGAGAAAATCGTCGTCGAATGGCGCGGCAAGCCAGTATGGATCCTGCGCCGCACTCCGGAGCAGTTGGCTGCTCTGGAAGGGCTCGACGGCCAGCTGGCCGACCCCAATTCAGACCGCACGGCCTACCCGACGCCTGCGTACGCCAAGAATCGTCACCGCTCCATCAAGCCCGAATATCTCGTGACGGTAGGTATCTGTACCCATCTTGGCTGCTCCCCTGGCGACAAGCTCACCCCTGGGCCCCAGCCTTCGCTGCCAGACGACTGGAAGGGTGGTTTCCTCTGTGCCTGCCATGGCTCCACGTTCGATGTGGCTGGCCGTGTCTTCAAGAACAAGCCCGCACCCGACAACCTCGAAGTGCCGCCGCACTACTACCTGTCCGACACCACCTTGCTGGTGGGCGAAGAGAAGCAGGCCTGAGCGGCGCTGGCAGACAACGGATCACAGAGGCATCCCCATGGCTGAATTCAAAGAAATTTCCCCCGACGCACCGATCGGTCAGAAAGCACTGAACTGGGTAGACAACCGGTTCCCCCTGTCCAAGCTGTACAAGGAGCATCTCTCCGAGTACTACGCACCCAAGAACTTCAACTTCTGGTACTTCTTCGGCTCGCTGGCCCTCTTGGTGCTGGTGATCCAGATCGTGACTGGCATCTTCCTGGTGATGCACTACAAGCCGGACGCCAACCTGGCGTTCGCCTCTGTCGAGTACATCATGCGCGACGTGCCGTGGGGCTGGCTGATCCGCTACATGCACTCCACCGGCGCTTCGGCATTCTTTGTGGTGGTGTATCTGCACATGTTTCGCGGTCTGATCTACGGCAGCTACCGCAAGCCCCGCGAGCTGGTGTGGGTCTTCGGTTGCGCGATCTTCCTGTGCCTCATGGCCGAAGCCTTCATGGGTTACCTGCTGCCGTGGGGTCAGATGTCCTACTGGGGCGCCCAGGTGATCGTCAATCTGTTCTCGGCCATTCCCTTCGTCGGCCCCGACCTCGCTCTGCTGATCCGTGGTGACTTCGTGGTGGGTGATGCCACCCTGAACCGCTTCTTCAGCTTCCACGTGATCGCCGTGCCGCTGGTGCTGCTGGGTCTCGTGGTTGCGCACATCATCGCGCTGCACGAAGTGGGATCCAACAACCCCGATGGTGTCGAGATCAAGGCCAACAAGGACGCATCTGGCAAACCGCTCGATGGCATCCCGTTCCACCCGTATTACACGGTGCATGACATCCTGGGTGTTTCCGTCTTCCTGATGGCGTTCTCGGCGATCATCTTCTTCGCACCGGAGTTCGGTGGCTACTTTCTCGAGTACAACAATTTCATCCCGGCCGATCCGCTGGTGACTCCGCTGCACATCGCGCCGGTCTGGTACTTCACGCCGTTCTACTCGATGCTGCGCGCCATCACCACCGAAATGATGTATGCCCTCGTGGTCATCGTCGTCATGGCGGCGGTTCTGGGAGCGGTCAAGGCCAAGGTGTCCGGTGCTATCAAGGCCGGTATCGTGATCGCCGCGCTGGTGGCGGTCGCGCTGATGCTGTCCATCGATGCCAAGTTCTGGGGTGTTGTCGCCATGGGCGGCGCCGTCATCATCCTGTTCTTCCTGCCATGGCTCGATCACAGCCCGGTCAAGTCCATCCGCTACCGCCCGACCTGGAACATCTGGCTGTACACGGTGTTTGTGATCAACTTCCTGATTCTTGGCTACCTTGGGGTGCTCCCGCCGTCGCCCATCGGCGAGCGTGTGTCCCAGGTTGGTACGCTGTTCTACTTCGGCTTCTTCCTGCTGATGCCCTGGTGGAGCCGCCTCGGCGAATTCAAGCCGGTGCCCGATCGCGTCACGTTCCAACCCCACTGAACCCCACAGAGCCAATCCGGAGAGTCAAGCAAATGAAAAAAATTCTGATGGGCTTCATGCTGGCCCTGGGCCTGTCGGGCGCTGCGTTGGCCGCAGGCGGTGGCATTCCGCTGGACAAAGCGCCCCAGCGCACCAATGACATGGCGGCCCTGCAAAACGGTGCCAAGCTGTTCGTCAACTACTGCCTCAGCTGCCACTCAGCGGCATTCATGCGCTACAACCGCCTGCGCGACATTGGCCTGAACGACAAGCAGATCGCCGAGAACCTGACCTTCACGACCGACAAGATCGGCGACACGATGAAGGCGGCGATCGACCCTCGCCAGGCCAAGCAGTTCTTTGGCGTGAATCCGCCAGACCTCACGCTGATCGCCCGTTCGCGCTCCAGCAGCGCTGGTACGGGTGCCGACTACGTCTACACGCTGTTGCGCACCTACTACCGCGATGAAACCAAGCCCACGGGCTGGAACAACCTGGCTTTCCCGAACATCGGTATGCCGCACCCGCTGTGGGAGCTGCAGGGAGAGCGCCGGCCTGTGCACGAGAAGGTGATGAGCCACGGCCATGAAGTGGATCGGGTGAAGGGTTGGACCCAGGTCAAGCCTGGCACGATGACCGAAGCCCAGTACAACGACAACGTTGGCGATCTGGTCGCTTACCTGCAGTGGATGGCCGAGCCTGCACAGAACTCTCGCGTGCGCATCGGTATCTGGGTGATGTTGTTTCTGGCCGCATTTACCGTCGTGGCCTGGCGTCTGAATGCCGCTTTCTGGAAAGACGTCAAATAATCTGATCAGGAAGGGAGTGGCCGCCTGAAGGCTGCTCCTGTTGTTCCACAGTGGTTGGCAGTGCCTGCGGGCATGTTGGCAGCCACTGTTTTTGTTTTAAGGAGACTCCCTCATGATGGTCTTGTATTCGGGTACCACCTGCCCTTACTCCCACCGCTGCCGTTTCGTGTTGTTTGAAAAGGGCATGGACTTCGAGATCCGGGATGTCGATCTGTACAACAAGCCCGAAGACATCAGCGTGATGAACCCGTACGGCCAGGTGCCCATCCTGGTCGAGCGCGATCTCATCCTCTATGAGTCGAACATCATCAACGAGTACATTGATGAGCGCTTCCCCCATCCGCAGCTGATGCCCGGTGACCCGGTGGACCGCGCGCGCGTGCGCCTGTTTCTGCTCAATTTCGAAAAGGAGCTGTTCACGCACGTTTCCATGCTCGAATCGCGCAGCACCAAGGGCAACGAAAAAGCGTTGGAGAAGGCTCGCGCGCATATCCGTGATCGCCTCACTCAGCTCGCTCCGGTGTTTCTGAAGAACAAGTTCATGCTGGGTGACAACTTCTCCATGCTTGATGTGGCGATTGCACCCTTGCTCTGGCGCCTGGACTTCTATGGCATCGAGCTCAGCAAGAACGCCGCCCCGTTGCTGAAGTACGCTGAGCGGATCTTCTCGCGCCCGGCTTACATCGAGGCGCTCACGCCGTCCGAGAAAGTGATGCGCAAGTAAAAGGCAGCCTGCTCCTCGGAGCGGCTCGACGTCATGAGCGAACCGGAAATCCCTTCCACTCGGCCTTACCTGATCCGTGCACTGCATGAATGGTGCGCCGACAACGGTTTCTCTCCCTACATTGCGGTGCAGGTGGATGCGTCGGTGCGGGTGCCGATGGAGTTTGTGAAGAATGGTGAGATCGTGCTCAATGTCAGCATGGAAGCCACCAGTTCCCTGAAGTTGGGCAACGAGTTCCTAGAGTTCAAGGCCCGCTTTGGTGGCGTGGCCCGCGAGATCATCGTGCCTGTCAGTCACGTGATCGCGATCTATGCGCGTGAGAACGGTCAGGGAATGGCGTTCCCCGCTCCGCAGGTATCCGGTGCGGGGGTGGATGCCGCTGTTGTGTCGGATTCACCTGCTGGCGCGGATGTACCCGCAGACGCTCCCGCGAGGGGGCCGCTGCGTTCCGTGCCCAGCGAGGGTGCCGCGGCCGGTGACCCACCGGAACCGCCCCCGGGCCCTGGGCGGCCGGGCGGTAGGCCCCAACTCAAACGGGTCAAGTAGAATTTTTGCCTTACTGCCGCTTTAGCTCAGTTGGTAGAGCAATCGCCTTGTAAGCGATAGGTCGTCTGTTCGAGTCAGACAAGCGGCACCACTAACGATGGGTGTCAGACGGGGTGTCTGCCCCGATATCAACGGTCGGCTTGAGCCTGAGCGACTGATTTTTGGGCGGGTGGTGTTGGCGTGTGCCGATGTTGCCGGCTTTTGATGCGCGCCGGGACGCCCACCGCGATCGAGTTTGAGGGCACGTCTCGGACCACCACCGAGTTCGCGCCGATCAGCACGTTGTCTCCTACCTGGATGCGGCCCAGGATCTTGGCTCCTGCTCCGATGTCCACGTTGTTGCCGAAGACCGGTGCGCAAGGATCCTCGACCCGCGCCAAGCCAACGACCACGCCCGTGCGAATTCTGCAGTTGTCACCAAACGCCGAAAATCCGCTGATCACGATGCCGCCAAAGTGCTCGATGACAAAGTTCTTTCCTACAGGGACTTCACAAGGAAGCTCGACCCCGGTGACCACCTGCACCGCCTTGTAAAGCACCTTGTACATGAACGAAAAGGGCTTGCGTACAAGGGCTGGTCGGATTGTGTAGCGCCAGCGGCCGAAGCGGTAGACCACCATCACCCAAAACCCCTGCGCCCCCCACTTTCGGCCATGCGCTTCAAAGTCAGCGCGAATATTCTCAAACATCAAGTATTTGGGGTCGAGGAGAGGTAAGGTCTGGTTCGGAAGAGCCGTGGCACAACTTTGGCAGGTGGAAGAAAAGATGCTATCAAATTTCAGACAAATCTTGACGGAAGTAAGCGTTTTGGCAGGTACTCCAACAGTGAGCACCTCTTCAGAGCGCTCACATGACTGACGGCGCCCGAGTTGCTTGGAGGATGGTCAGAATTGCCTAGTTCCAGCAGGTGAGGCGCGAAGTGTGCAATTTGCGCGCCAGAGATGCACAAGTCTGCGCCGAAGTGGTGCCCGGACCGCCCACATGTCCACAAGCCGCGCCTATCGTCCCGATGTTTGAACTTTGATGCGGATTGCGTTAACCTGCGCACCCCTCTGGGTCAAAGTCTGCTGAAGGGTTGGCAGCAACTGGCGCAGCTTGGTGGAGGCGGCCGTGCTTTTCACCAGCAGACACCATTCCTGGTCCTGCAAGGGACCTGGCTGCACCTGTAGGCGCAAGCTTGACGGTATGAGGTGTTGTACCTGGTCCAGGCACCAACGGGATTCCTTGATGCGCTCCTGAAGCGCGGCGAGCGTCGGCGCGGCCCCCACGGCCTGCTCGAGACTGAGCATGGAATGGTGGGGTCGGGGAGCGGTAGACATGGAATGAAGGTCGTTCGGGTCACCCCGGAGCGCCAGGAAAGGTAGAGCAGTGCACATCATTATCACGGACGCATGGCTGGCAAGAAGCCGGGCCATGCATCTCAGCGGGCTCACGCTGGTCGGCGTGGGTGTTCTCGCGTCGGTGCTGTTGATGCTCGGCGCTATCACGACCTATCATTGGGTGTTTCTGGAAGGCGTGAGACAAGGCTGGCCTGGTTTTGCGCCGGTTGCCCGGCTGGTGCATCAGGACGAGGCCAATTCACAGAACGCCTATGTGCGAGCCAACCTGGATGCGATGGCTCGCAAGCTGGGCGAAATGCAGGCTCGCATGGTGCAGATCGATTCGCTGGGCGAGCGGGTGGCCGGTCTGGCGGGATTGAGCCCAGCGGAGTTCAAGACAACACCTGGCGCCGGTGGCGCGCTGGTGGGTGGGCGCGACCTGACCATGGATGAACTGATGAGTGCGCTGGACAGGATTGACCAGAACAGTGGATCGCGGGTCGACTGGCTGACGGTGGTCGAGTCGCGTCTGTTCGACCAGAAAATCCAGAGCACCATGGTTCCAACCGAAAAACCGGTCAGGGATGTGCAGGTGGGATCCCCCTTCGGCTTCCGAATCGACCCGATCACCGGTCGCTCGGCTCTGCACACGGGTTTGGACTTTCCGGCCGATCCGGGCACGCCAATTCTCTCGGCGGCCGGCGGTGTGGTGGTGGTGCAGGAATACCATGCCGCGTACGGCAACATGGTCGAGGTGGACCATGGCAATAACCTCATCACGCGGTACGCCCATGCCTCCAAGGTGCTGGTCAAGAAGGGTGACATCGTGAAAAGGGGCCAGAAGATCGCCGAGGTGGGTACGACAGGCCGCTCCACAGGGCCACATCTCCACTTTGAGGTCTGGGTGTCGGGTGTGCCCCAGGATCCCCAGCGCTTTCTTGCGGCAGGTGAAAGCATGGCCGTTGCCAAGGCGCCGGGCGGAGCTCTCCGCAAGCATTGAACAGGCCTTGGGTGCGACGGGTAAAATGCGCGCTTTGCTCTTGAAAGCCCCACGTTCGTCGGCACATCACGGGTAGTTTCCCGTCGTTTGCTCTCCCGGGTTCGAGAGAGTTCTCCTTTCTCCAATTGCCTGTCCGGAATCCGCAGGATGTCCGGCGCAGGCCTGCACGTATGGCCACAAACTTCCTCACCAAAATCTTTGGTAGCCGCAACGACCGTCTTCTGAAGACCTATCGCAAGACGGTGGAGCGCATCAATGGATTGGAGTCGAAGTTCGAGCAACTGAGTGACGACGAGCTGAAGGCGCAGACCGAGGCATTCAAGCAACGCCTTGCGCAAGGTGAGACCCTGGAGGCTGTGCTGCCGGAGGCTTTTGCCGTCGTCCGTGAAGCCAGCAAGCGCGTCATGAAGATGCGCCACTTTGATGTGCAGTTGGTCGGCGGTCTGGCGCTTCACCATGGCAAGGTCGCCGAAATGCGGACCGGTGAAGGCAAGACGCTGACCGCAACGCTTCCCGTGTACCTGAACGCCCTGAGCGGCAAAGGCGTTCACGTCGTGACAGTGAACGACTATCTGGCAAGCCGCGATGCCCAGTGGATGGGCCGTCTCTACAACTTCCTGGGACTGACGGTGGGCATCAACCTGCCCATGGCGCCTCGAGAGGAGAAGCAGGCTGCCTACCGTGCCGACATCACCTATGGCACCAACAACGAATACGGCTTCGACTACCTCCGCGACAACATGGTCTACGAGGCTGGTGACCGCGTCCAGCGCGGTCTGAACTACGCCATCGTCGACGAGGTGGACTCGATCCTCATCGACGAAGCCCGCACGCCGCTGATCATCAGTGGCCAGGCGGAAGACCAGACACAGGTCTACATGGCGATCAAGCAGTTGGTGCCCCATCTGGTGCGCCAGGAAGGCGAAGCGGATCCGCGGACGGGCGAGGGCGTCACGAAGCCAGGCGATTTCACGGTGGATGAGAAAGCACACTCCATCCACATGACCGAACAGGGCCATGAAAACGCCGAGCGACTACTGAGCCAGGCTGGCTTGCTGTCCGAAGGGGCGTCTCTGTACGACCCAGCCAATATCGCCCTGCTGCACCACCTGGTGACCTCGCTGAAGGCGCACCACCTTTACCACCGCGACCAGCACTACGTGAACCAGAACGGTGAGATCGTGATCGTCGACGAATTCACCGGCCGCCTGATGTCCGGCCGCCGCTGGAGCGATGGCCTGCATCAGGCCGTGGAGGCCAAGGAGGGTGTGGCGATTCAACCGGAAAACCAGACGCTGGCGTCCATCACTTTCCAGAACTATTTCCGCCTGTACAGCAAGCTTTCGGGCATGACGGGTACCGCGGACACGGAGGCGTACGAATTCCAGGAAATCTATGGCCTGGAGACGGTGGTGATTCCTCCGAACCGGCCCAGCAAGCGCACCGACCAGCTCGACCGCGTCTACAAGACGACGAAGGAAAAATACGTCGCGGCGATCCAGGACATCCGCGAATGCCATGAGCGTGGCCAGCCGGTGCTGGTCGGTACGTCCTCGATCGAGAACTCGGAAATCATCGCAGGCCTGCTGCAGGCGGAGAACTTGCCGCACGAAGTGCTTAACGCCAAGCAGCATGCGCGCGAAGCCGACATCATCATCCAGGCAGGACGCCCTGGCGCCATCACCATCGCCACGAACATGGCGGGTCGCGGTACCGACATCGTGCTGGGGGGGAACCTCGAGAAGATGGTGGATGCTGTGGAAGGCGATGAAACGCTGGACGCCATCACCAAGGCTTCCCGCATCGAGACGATCCGCCAGCAATGGCAACAAGACCATGAGAAGGTGAAGTCGCTGGGCGGCTTGCGCATCATCGCGACCGAGCGCCACGAGTCGCGACGCATCGACAACCAGTTGCGTGGCCGCTCTGGTCGCCAGGGTGATCCGGGCTCCTCGCGTTTCTACCTGAGTCTGGACGATTCGCTGATGCGTATTTTCGCAGGAGACCGCGTGCGCGCGATCATGGATCGCCTGAAGATGCCGGAAGGCGAAGCCATCGAAGCCGGCATCGTCACGCGCAGCATCGAGAGTGCCCAGCGGAAGGTGGAAGCGCGGAACTTCGATATCCGCAAGCAGTTGCTGGAGTATGACGACGTCTCCAACGACCAGCGCAAGGTGATCTACCAGCAGCGCAACGACATTCTGGATGCGGGTTCGCTGCGTGCTCAGATTGACGCGCTGCGTGAGGGCTGCTTCACCGACCTCGTGCACCAATACGTGCCAGAAGGCAGCGTGGAGGAGCAATGGGACTTGCCGAAGCTCGAGCGCGTGTTGCGCGAAGAGTGGGCTGTGGACGTGCCCGTGAACCAATGGGTTTCGGACGCCGAGGCCATCGATGTCGAAGAAATCGTCGAGCGGGTGCTGGCGCAGGCCAAGACGGTGTTCGATGGCAAGGTGGCTCTCGTGGGTGAGGAGAACTTCACCCAGTTTGAACGTGTGGTGCTTCTACAGACCATCGATGGCCAATGGCGTGAGCACCTTGCCGCGCTGGACTATCTGCGCCAGGGCATTCACCTCCGGGGTTACGCGCAGAAACAGCCCAAGCAGGAGTACAAGCGTGAAGCCTTCATGCTGTTCGGGCAGTTGCTCGACAGTGTCAAGAACGACGTCACGCGAGTGCTCATGAATGTTCGGGTGCAGTCTGCAGAGCAGGTGGCCGCCGCAACCGAGCAGCTCGAAGAGCGCGCCGAACAGATTGCGAACGTCACCTATACCGCGCCCACCGAAACCGGTGAGACTGAGACCATCGCAGACGCCGCCATTGCGGCGGCGGCGCGACCTGCGGGCGAGGTGCCGCGCGTGGGTCGCAACGAAGCTTGCCCTTGTGGCAGCGGCAAGAAATACAAGCATTGCCACGGCAAGCTGGACTGACCGTTGCGTCGGGGCCGGCATCGCAGAATGCCCGTCTTCGCGTGACTGTCGCATCACGTACATCCACGGAGCGCACATGCCTGTTCAACTCAATGCCCCCTTGGTCGCTGATCTGCAGCCCGTTGCGGGCGTGCGCATCGGGGTGGCGCAAGCGGGTATCCGCAAGGCCAACCGCAAGGACCTGACCGTGTTTCTGCTCGATGAAGGCTGTGTCGTCGGCGCGGTGTTCACGCAGAACCGCTATGCCGCCGCACCGGTTCAGGTGTGTCGCGAGCATCTGGCATCGGGGCAGGCCATCCGGGCGCTGGTGATCAACACCGGCAATGCGAACGCTGGCACCGGTGACCCGGGGCTGGGGAATGCCCGTCAGACGTGCACGGCCCTTGCACGGTCGCTGGGCCTGCACCATGAACAGGTGCTGCCTTTCTCCACGGGTGTGATCATGGAACCGCTACCGTTGGACCGCCTGCTGGCAGGCTTGCCGCAGGCGCTCGCCGACGCGGCACAGCCGCAGGCGGACGATGGTGCCCAATGGCTGTCAGCGGCACAGGGCATCATGACCACGGACACCCTGCCCAAGGCGGTCAGCCAGCGTTTCGAGATCGATGGGCGCTCCGTCACCGCCACGGGCATTGCCAAGGGTGCCGGGATGATCCGGCCCAACATGGCCACCATGTTGGGGTTCCTGGCCACCGACGCCAGTGTGGCGCCCGCTCTCATGAACGATCTTGCCCGCCGCCTGGCCGATGCCTCGTTCAATCGTGTCACGGTGGATGGCGATACCAGCACCAATGACTCTTTCGTGGTGATCGCCACCGGTCGGGCGGGCAATGCCACCGTCACCGATCTCGATAGTGCGGCGGGGCGCGCCCTGGTGGCGGCGCTCACGCCGGTTGCCCGGCAACTGGCCCATGCCATCGTGCGCGATGGCGAAGGTGCGACCAAGTTCATCACCGTGCAGGTGGAAGGAGGGCGCAGTGCCTCCGAGTGCTTGCTGGCGGCTTATGCCGTGGCCCATTCGCCGCTGGTGAAAACGGCTTTCTTTGCAAGCGACCCCAATCTCGGCCGCATCCTGGCGGCCGTGGGTTACGCAGGCATTCACGATCTGAATGTGGGTGGCATCGACCTTCATCTTGGCGATGTGCATGTGGTCAAAGCCGGTGGACGCCATCCTGACTACAAGGAAGAGGATGGCCAGCGTGTGATGAAGCAGACCGAGATTCTGGTGCGCATTGGATTGGGCAGGGGCACTGCGACAGAGACCGTGTGGACCTGTGATTTCAGCCACGAGTACGTGACCATCAACGCAGATTACCGCTCATGAACGAGCACTTCGAACGCCTGTTGCAACGCGCGGAACAACTCATCGACCGCATCGAGGCCGTGCTGCCGCAGCCACTGTCGGCGCCAGATTGGACTCTGGCTGTGGCGTGGCGCTATCGCAAGCGCAGCAGTGGGCACGGTGTTCTGGAACCCGTGCGGCAGGTTGGTGCCATGCGTCTGAATGATCTGCAGGAGATCGATGGTCAGAAGCAGAAGATTCAGCGCAACACCTTCCAGTTCGTACAAGGCTTGCCTGCCAATAACGTGTTGTTGACTGGCGCACGTGGCACCGGCAAGTCTTCGCTGGTGCGGGCCTGCCTCAACGAATACGCGCCGCAGGGTTTGCGCCTGATCGAGGTGGATAAATCCGACCTGGTGGATCTGCCCGACATCGTCGAGGTGGTGGCCGATCGACCCGAGCGTTTCATCGTGTTCTGCGATGACCTCAGCTTCGAAGACGGAGAACCCGGTTACAAGGCGCTCAAGTCCATTCTGGATGGTTCGGTCTCTGCGGCCAGCCCGAATGTGCTGATCTACGCGACCAGCAACCGGCGTCACCTGTTGCCGGAGTACATGAAGGAAAACCTGACCTATACGCACACCGCTGACGGAGAGGTGCATCCGGGCGAGGTGGTGGAGGAGAAAATCTCGCTCTCCGAGCGTTTCGGCCTCTGGGTGAGTTTCTACCCCTTCAGTCAGGACGAATACATCACCATCGTGGGGCAATGGCTATCCGCTCTGGGTGTGCCCGCGTCGGACATCGAGGCCGCACGGCCTCAGGCCCTGGTCTGGGCACTGGAGCGCGGCTCCCGCAGTGGCCGGGTGGCTTACCAGTTCGCGCGTGACTACGCTGGCACGCACGCGTCTCAGGCATGAACGCTCAGGTGCTGGTGGTCGACGCCGATCCAGGCGACCCGCGACCCGCTGACCGACCCATCGTGGATGTGGCGGTCGGCGTACTCATCGCCCCGGACGGTGCTTTTCTCTTGACGACGCGTCCGCCGGGCAAGGTGTACGCGGGCTACTGGGAATTTCCGGGCGGCAAACTCGAAGCAGGGGAAACCGTCGAACAGGCGTTGCGGCGGGAGTTGCAGGAAGAGATCGGGCTGACGATCGGCGCGGTGCACATCTGGAAAGTGTCCTTGGTGGACTATCCACATGGGCTCGTGCGTCTCCACTTCTGCAAGGTGCGTGACTGGACGGGCGATCTGCAGATGCACGAAGGGCAACAGTTCGGCTGGCAGCATTTGCCGGTGTCGTGCACCCCCGTACTCGCGGGTACGATTCCCGTGTTGGAGTGGCTGGCGGCTGAACAGGCGAATTGAACGGCTTTCTGGCGCCCGCATGCTGGCCCGAGGGCGGACGCCTCAGCTCTGCTCGAAGCCGGGGTCGTTGTGGCCTTCCTTCTCGGGAAGGCTGAATTCTTCATTGGCCCAGGCGCCCAGATCCATGTGCTTGCAGCGCTCGCTGCAGAACGGCCGATAGGCGTTGCTGGGTGCGTAAATACTGGGCCCGCTGCAGTTGGGGCAGCGGACGGTGCGGATGGGGGTGCCGCCGGCAGTGTCGCCCACGTCAGATCTCAGGCGCACAACGTCAATTCGAAGGCCGCATCTTCCTGGGCAGGATGCAGGCGGTCGTCTTCGCCATGGCGCATCAGTCGAACCGACAGCATCAGGCGGTTTCCACTGATTTCCGGGATGAGCCCGGTCGAGGGATCGATGCGCAGGCGCAGAAGCTGGAAAGTGCGACCTTGTGGCAGATTCAGCTGGAACTGGCCGCCTGGCGCCACCACTTTCTGGGCCGACCCTGACTCGCGCAGCATCTTGAGCAACTGCACGATGGACTCGGCCAACGGGGCGAGTGGCACCGACCAATGGTGGAGATCGGCCCTGCGCTCCTCTGGCGTGCGGTGTTGCCAGTGGTAGTAAGCAGGAAGGTCAAATTCGCAAGTGCCACCCGGGATGCCAATGCGGCTGCGAATGCTCATGAGCCAGTCGTTCTCGGTCAACGCCTGGCCGGTCTTGCCAGTCATCTCGTTGAGCTGAGTGAAACAGTCATCCAGCTTCTGGATCACCTCTTCGAGCGCCTGTTCGGCAATCATGGGGTTGCCGCGGAAGCCGATCAGTTGCTGCTTGTGTCGGTCGAGATCCTTGAGCACGTCCGACTTCATGTCGGCGCGCGCAGCGACGTCCATGATCTCGAAGATCGTCTGGATCGCGTAGTGGTGATCCAGGGGATGGCTACGGGGCACCAGTTCGACCATTCGACGGAACAGTTGTTCAAGCCGCAGGTAGGTGCGAATGCGTTCGTTGAAGGGGTAGTCGTACAGGATCACGGCGGCGGGCGGTCGCAGGGCGGGGCGGCGGGTGGGGGTTCATCATAGCCCGAACCGCATGGCCAGTGCCTTCGCCGCTCGCTCCAGCAGGGCAATGTCATCGGTGTCGTTGAACACCACGATGTCAGCGGCAGCCAGACGCCATGCACGTGGGCTCTGGTTGCGCATCACGGCTTCCGTGGTGGCGGCATCCCATCCGCTGCGCGCATTCACCCGGCGGATCTGCGTGGCGGGCGAACAGTCGATGACCAGAACGCGGTCCAGCTGCGGCCTCCAGTGTGGCGATTCCACCAGCAGAGGCACGTCGAACACGATGCATGGCGATATGGATGCCTCGGTCTGCTGCCGTATTTCATCACCCACAAGAGGGTGAATGATGCGTTCGAGCGTGTGACGGGCATCTGGATTCGCGAACACGTGGTCCCGCATGCGTTGTCGGTCAAGCGCACCGTCTGCCGCCAGAAACGCCCGACCGAAGGTTTTCTCGATCGCCGGCATCGCCTTGCCGCCGGCCTCCGTGGTGCGACGAGAGATGGCATCGGCATCTATCACATCAGCTCCCTCGGCCTGCAGCAGCCGAGCCATCGTGCTTTTGCCGCTGCCGATGCCGCCAGTGAGCCCGAGGCGCGCAGGGGACTTCACAGGCCAATCGCGGCCAGGATGGCCGAAGGTCCGAACACCATGGCGGTCAAACCCGCCAGCGCCAGGAATGGGCCGAAAGGCACATAGCCTCCTTCACGCAGATTGCCTTTGAGCTTGATCACGATGCCGATGACCGCACCGATCACCGAGGCCATCAGGATCACGGGGACCAAGGCCTGCCAGCCAAACCAGGCTCCCAATGCGGCGAAGAGCTTGAAATCGCCATAGCCCATGCCTTCCTTGCCCGTGATCAGCTTGAATGCCCAGTACACCAACCACAAGGACAGATAGCCGCCCACAGCACCCCAGAGAGCGTCAGGCAGTGCGGTGCCCGTCAGGCGCAGGCCCGCGGCGCACAGACCCGCCCACAGCAAGGGGAGGGTGATGTCGTCGGGCAGCAGGGTGGTGTCCCAGTCAATACAGGCCAGCGCCAGCAATGCAGCCGAGAAACCACTCCATGCCAGCGCTTCCCCGCCCAGGCCCCAGTGCCACCCGCACCAGGCGAACAAGACCGCTGTCGTGAACTCCACTGCAGGGTAGCGCGCGCTGATCGGCGTGGCGCATTGACTGCACTTGCCCCGCAGCGCCAGGTAGCTGAGCACAGGGATGTTTTCGTGCCAGCGAATCTGATGGCCACAGTGCGGGCAGCGTGATCGTGGCACCATCAGATTGAAGGGAGCGGCCTCAGGTGCTGCCGTTGCTGAGGCGGTTTCCTCCGACTGAAGCTCCGCGCATTCTGCCGCCCAGCGCAGTTCCATCATCCTGGGCAGGCGGTGGATCACCACATTGAGAAAACTGCCCACCAGCAAACCCAGCACGCCCAGCAACGTCGCTGCTGGCGTGCCTGCTGTTTCGAGCATCAAACCACCTGGCCCAGCTTGAAGATGGGCAGATACATCGATACCACGATGCCTCCGATCACGGTGCCCAGCACGACGATGATGATGGGCTCCATCAGGCTGGAGATGCCTGCCACCATGTCATCCACTTCCGCTTCATAGAAGTCAGCAGCCTTGCCCAGCATGTGGTCGATCGAACCCGACTCTTCACCGATGGCGCACATCTGGAGCACCATCGAAGGGAAGATGTTGGCATTGGTCATGGCTGCCGTCAGACTGGTGCCGGTCGAAACCTCCTGCTGGATCTTCTCGGTTGCGATGGCGTACACGGAATTGCCTGCGGCGCCGCCGACCGAATCCAGCGCCTCCACAAGAGGCACACCAGCGGCGAACATGGTGGACAGCGTCCGGGTCCAGCGAGCGATCACCGATTTTTCGATCAGGGGTCCAAAGATCGGCAGCTTGAGCAACAGGCGATCCATGAAGCGTTGTACCTTCTCGTTGCGCCGCCAGGCCTGCATGAAGAAGTAGAAGCCACCTCCAATGACACCGAAGATGAGCCACCAATACTCGGTGAAAAACTCGCTCATGGAGATGACGAACAGGGTCGGGGCGGGAAGGTCGGCACCGAAGGAGGAGAACACCTGCTTGAACGAGGGGATGACGAAGATCATGATGATGGTCACCACCACGAACGCCACGACGATCACCGCAATGGGATACATCAGCGCCGACTTGATCTTGGACTTCAGCGCCTCGGTTTTTTCCATGTAAGTTGCCAGACGGTCCAGCAATTCTTCCAGGATACCGGCGGCCTCACCCGCCTCCACGAGGTTGCAGTACAGACTGTCGAAATAGAGCGGGTGCTTGCGGAACGCCGAACTCAGCGAAGTACCGGTTTCCACATCGGTCCGGATGTCGTTGAGCAGCTTGGTCACGCTCGGGTTCGCATTGCCCCGGCCGACGATGTCGAACGCCTGAAGCAAGGGCACACCAGCTTTCATCATGGTGGCCAGCTGACGGGTGAAGATCGCAATGTCCTTGGGTTTGATGCGCTTGCCCGAACTCATGCGGCGCTTCTTGACCTTGCCTGGCACGATGCCCTGCCGCCGCAGTGCGGCCAATACCTGGTTCTCCCCCGCAGCGCGTGTTTCCCCACGGACGGTCTTGCCGCTGCGGTCCTTGCCCTCCCACTCGAAGACGGCGTCCTTGACGGTTTTGGATAGTGCGGTTGCCATGGTGTCCTCTGAGCCTCGTGTCTATAGCTGCATCATTCGTTGGTCACGCTGAGCACTTCTTCCAGTGACGTCAGCCCCAGCTTGACCTTGAGCAGACCGGATTCGCGCAACGTGCGAACCCCCTCCTTGCTTGCCTGCTGCGCGATGTCCAGCGCACTGCCTCCACGCAGGATGATGCGCTGGATCTCTTCCGAGATAGGCATCACCTGGTAGATGCCGACGCGGCCCTTGTATCCGTTGTTGCATGCCGAGCAGCCCACGGGCTTGTAGGGTGTCCATGTGCCATCGAGCTCCTCGGGCTTGAAGCCTGCATCCACCAGCGCCTTCCGAGGCGCATCCATGGGTGCCTTGCAAATGGGGCAGAGGCGGCGTGCCAGCCGCTGCGCGGTGATCAGGATCACGCTGGAGGCGATGTTGAACGTGGGAATGCCCATGTTCATCATCCGCGTCAGCGTGGTTGGCGCATCGTTGGTGTGCAGCGTGGACAGCACCATGTGGCCGGTTTGGGCTGCCTTGATCGAGATATCGGCTGTTTCCAGGTCACGGATTTCACCCACCATGATCACGTCAGGATCCTGACGAAGGAAGGCCTTGAGGGCTGCGGCGAAAGTGAGGCCGGCCTTTTCATTGACGTTGACCTGATTGACGCCCGGCAGGTTGATTTCCGACGGATCTTCCGCGGTGGAAATGTTGATGCCTGGCTTGTTCAGGATGTTCAGGCAGGTATACAGGGACACGGTCTTGCCGGAGCCGGTCGGTCCGGTGACCAGCACCATGCCGTAGGGGCGACTGATCGCATTGAGCAGTCGCTCTTTCTCTTCCGGTTCGTAACCCAGGGCATCAATACCCACCTTCGCGCTACTCGGATCGAGAATACGGATCACGATCTTTTCGCCAAACAGGGTGGGCAGCGTGCTGACACGGAAGTCAATGACGCGGTCAGGACCGATCTTGAGCTTCATGCGACCATCCTGCGGCACACGCTTCTCGGAGATATCCATGCGGGAGATCACCTTGATCCGGGAAGCCAGTTTGTCCTTGATGGCAACCGGGGGCGAAGCAATCTCGCGCAATTCGCCGTCCACGCGAAAACGGACGCGGTAGTTGTGCTCGTAGGGTTCGAAGTGCAGGTCCGACGCCCGCATATTGAACGCGTCGATCAGCATCTTGTGAAGGAACTTCACCACCGGCGCATCGTCGACTTCCGAGGCCTTGTCGGCGACGTCCACATTGGCGTCGGTTGCAGCCTCGTCGAACTCGAATTCGCCACCGATGATGTTGTCCATCGTATCGTTGACACTGGTGGTCTGCGTTTCCACCAGTTTGCTGAGCTTGTCGTACTCGGCGATGACCCAGTCCACCCCCATCTGGGTCGCGAACTTGATCTTCTCCGCCGCCTGTTGATCGGCAGGATCGGCGGTTGCAACCATCAGGCGGTTGTTGCGCTTGCTCAGGACAACGATGCGGTAGTCGGAGCAAATCTTGGCGTCAAGCAGCCCGGCGGGAAGGCGTTGTACGTCGATCGCGTCGAGGTCGAGCAAGGGTGCTGCGAACGCCACCGACATGGTGTGCGCCAGATCCGAGGCGGAAACGGCCCCCGAGCCGGTCAGCTCGGCAATGAAACTGGTGCGCCCACTCTGGGCTTTGCGGTAAAGGTCCTCAGCCGCCTTCTGGCCGAGCTTTCCTGCGGATACCAAGGCGCGGCCCAAGCCCGGCAGGGCCATGGACGGGGTCTCCTGAGGGACGGTTTCGACGGACGCCATAGTCTTGTAATCTATCGCAAATCAAGGACTTGCCCGTCATTATTGAGGCAACCGGTGCTGGAATTGCCTAATGCCCTGTCTTCGCCGTTGTATCGGCGACGCGAAACCTGTCCGACCGGTCGTTGAAGCGGGCTGAACGGTCAATCTACAAAAAAGGAAATGGTCGGGGTGAGAGGATTCGAACCTCCGGCCTCTACGTCCCGAACGTAGCGCTCTACCAGGCTAAGCTACACCCCGATGGACCGATTGCGGTCGATCGCCTGAGGGCCGTTGGCCTTCAGTGGCCGCTCAAGATCGACGCTCGAGCAGGCCAGCCGCCAATTGTAGCAAAGCCGCACTATAGGCATTCGCTGGCAGTTGCTTCGCGGCATCGATGGCGCGCTTGGCTTCTTCATGGGCGCTGACCCGTGCCGCATCCAGCGCGCCGGTCTGGACAATGATGTCCCGAATGGCATCGAGGTGTGTCACGTCGCCTTCCTCGATGGCTTGGCGCACCAGTGTTTTCTGAGCATCCGAGCCGGCGCGCAGAGCGCAGATGATGGGCAGGGTGACCTTGCCTTCGCGCAGGTCGTCCCCCAGATTCTTGCCCAGCTCGTCTGTACTGCCTTCGTAGTCAAGGACGTCGTCGATCACTTGAAACGCGGTGCCCAGCGCTTGGCCGTATTGCGCGCACAGTGCCTCGGTATGGGCATCGGCGCCGGCAAGTATCGGGGCCAACCGCGCGCTTGCCTCGAACAATTTGGCGGTCTTCGAGCGAATGACGCGCAGATACGCCGCTTCGTCGATAGTGGCGTCATGCATGTTCATGAGCTGCAGCACTTCGCCTTCTGCAATCACGTTCGTGGCGTCAGAAAGCACTTGCATCACGCGCATGTCGTTGATGTCCACCATCATCTGGAAGGCGCGCGAGTAAAGAAAGTCGCCCACCAGCACGCTGGCGGCGTTGCCAAACCGTTCATTGGCGGTTTCGCGTCCGCGGCGCAGTGTGGATTCGTCCACCACATCGTCGTGCAGCAATGTGGCGGTGTGGATGAATTCGACGACTGCAGCCAGGGTATGGCGCTGCGGGTTCTGGTTGTTGATGGCGCCGCTGACCAGGAGCAGGAGTGCCGGCCTCAACCGCTTGCCGCCAGCCGAAATGATGTACTGGGCCACCTCCCGCACCAGCGGAACTTCGGTGGTCAAGCGTTCGCTGATGACGTGGTCGACCTGAAGCATGTCAGGCCGAATCAGGTCCAGGGGGTTGGCGGGCGGGGTCGATGTGGTCAAAGTCGTCAGCGGTGGCAGGTGATGTCGGCGGTCGCGATTATAGGAATGGCAAGTGTTCGCTCAGGCTTGGTTTCTCCGGTCAGGCAGCATCAACTTGCCTGTTGGAGAGGCACATGCTAAAATCATTGGCTCGGTGGAATTTCGTCTGCCGGCTTCCACTTGTGGAATTTTTAAAGAGGTTCATATGTACGCGGTCATAAAAACCGGTGGCAAACAGTATCGTGTTGCTGCTGGCGAAAAAATTAAAGTAGAACAGATTGCTGCGGATGTGGGCCAAGAGATCGTGTTTGACCAGGTTCTGGCTGTCGGCAACGGCACCGAGATCAAGGTTGGCACTCCCTTGGTTTCCGGCGCAACGGTCACGGTCAAGGTGTTGGCCCACGGCAGGCACGACAAGGTCAGTATCTTCAAGATGCGCCGTCGCAAGCACTACCAGAAGCGTCAAGGTCACCGTCAGAATTTCACCGAACTGCAGATTTCGTCGATCGCAGCCTGAGGCGTAAGTCAACATGGCACAGAAAACAGGCGGCGGCTCAACGCGAAACGGGCGCGATTCCAAGCCCAAGATGCTCGGTGTGAAGGCGTTTGGTGCTGAGCCGGTCAGCGCTGGTTCGATCATCGTGCGTCAGCGCGGCACCAAGTTCCACCCGGGCACCAACGTGGGTGTGGGCAAGGACCACACCATTTTTGCAACGGTCGATGGTCACGTGAGCTTCGCCACCAAGGGTGCGCTGAATCGTCAAGTGGTCAACATCACGCCCGTTTGATAGGGTGGCGTCGGCGCTGCATGATTGAGAGATCGGTGCGGTGCGACAGGCGCATCTGATGCATCTTCAGCAAAAGGCCCGCCCGTGCGGGCTTTTTTGTTTGGTCTTTGGCATACGGTTGAAACCTCCGGAAAGCATGTCATGAAGTTTGTGGACGAAGCCACGATCGATGTCGCCGCGGGCGATGGCGGCAATGGCTGCGCATCTTTCCGGCATGAAAAGTACAAGGAATTCGGCGGGCCTGATGGTGGCGACGGTGGACGTGGCGGTCACGTGTTTGCAGTCGCCGATGCCAGTCTGAACACCTTGGTGGATTTCCGGTTCACCCGTCGATTCGAGGCGCATCGTGGCGAGCATGGCAAAGGCTCGGACATGTTCGGCGTCAAAGGTGATGACATCGTGCTCAAGATGCCCGTGGGCACCATTATCTCGGATGCCGAGACGGGTGAAGTGTTGCATGAACTGCTGCAACCCGGCGAGCAGGTGACGATCGCCAAGGGCGGCGATGGCGGTTTTGGCAACATGCACTACAAGAGTTCGACCAACCGTGCGCCCCGTCAGAAGACACCAGGCTGGCCGGGCGAGAAGCGCAGTCTCAAGCTTGAGCTCAAGGTGCTGGCTGACGTGGGTCTGTTGGGGATGCCCAATGCGGGCAAGTCCACGCTGATAGCTGCCATCTCCAATGCCCGGCCCAAGATCGCCGACTACCCCTTCACCACGCTTCACCCGAACCTGGGCGTGGTCCGTGTGGGTCCGGAGAAAAGCTTCGTGGTGGCCGACGTGCCTGGTCTCATCGAAGGCGCCTCGGAGGGGGCAGGTCTGGGCCACCAGTTTCTGCGGCACCTGCAGCGCACACGTCTGTTGCTGCACATGCTGGACGTGGCGCCGTTTGACGAAGGGGTCGACCCTGTTGCGCAGGCGAAGGCCATCGTGGCAGAGCTGAAGAAATTCGATCAGAAGCTTCACGAGAAGCCGCGTTGGCTCGTGCTCAACAAGCTCGACATGGTGCCAGCCGAAGAGCGCGAGGCACGCGTCAAGGACATCGTCAAGCGCCTGAAATACAAGGGCCCGGTCTTCGAGATCTCAGCTCTGACGCGTGAGGGCTGCGAGTTGCTGGTGCAGAAGGTGTACCAGCACATTGCGCAGGTGCACCAGTCGCAGCAGGCGCCTGTGGAAGTCGATCCACGCTTTACCCAAACCCCCTGATGTACATCCCATGCACGCCGCTTCTCCAGCCCTTCCTGCCGATACCGTGAACGAGCAGGGCCTGGTCCCATCTGTCGTGTTCAAGACGGCGCGGCGCATCGTGATCAAGGTGGGTTCCAGCCTCGTGACCAATGAGGGGCGAGGCCTGGATGAAGAGGCCATTGGCCAATGGAGCCAGCAGCTTGCGGCTTTGGTGCGGCAGGGGCGCGAAGTCATCATGGTCAGCAGCGGAGCTGTGGCCGAGGGCATGAAGCGGCTGGGTTGGGCGGTACGGCCCAAGGAGATCAACGAACTTCAGGCGGCGGCGGCGGTGGGGCAGATGGGTTTGGTCCAGATGTACGAGACCAAGCTGCGCGGTTGTGGCGTGGGCAGCGCCCAGGTGCTGCTGACACACGCAGATCTGGCCGACCGCGAGCGATACCTCAATGCCCGCTCCACGTTGGTGACGTTGTTGCAGCTGGGCGTGGTGCCTGTGATCAATGAGAACGACACGGTTGTCAACGACGAAATCAAGTTTGGTGACAACGACACCCTGGGCGCGCTGGTGGCCAACCTGGTGGAGGCTGACGTGCTCGTCATTCTTACCGACCAGAAGGGGCTGTATACCGCCGACCCCCGGCGCGATCCGGCTGCGCAGTTCGTGCACGTGGCCCGTGCGGGAGATCCGCGCCTGGAGGCCATGGCTGGCGGTGCAGGCAGTGGCATTGGCAAGGGCGGGATGATCACCAAGATTCTGGCCGCCAAGCGGGCCGCAGGTTCGGGTGCCTCCACGGTGATCGCATGGGGGCGTGAAGCTGACGTGCTGCTGCGGCTGGCCGATGGTGAGGCCATTGGTACCTGCCTCATGGCACAGACGCCCAAGCATCAGGCGCGCAAGCGCTGGATTTCGGACCACCTCCAGTTGCGAGGTGCGGTCGTGGTGGACGACGGCGCCGTGGGCAAGATCGTCGGAGAGGGCAAGAGCCTGTTGCCGATCGGCATGACAAACGTCGATGGCGAGTTCTCTCGTGGCGACGTGATCGCGGTCCGCGATGCACGCGGTGTGGAGGTGGCGCGTGGCCTGGCGAACTATGCCAGCAGCGAAGCACGGCTCATCTGCCGCAAGTCATCCCAGGATTTCGAGCGCCTGCTGGGCTACGTGGCCGAGCCTGAAATGATCCATCGCGACAATCTGGTGCTGGCGCGCGGCTGATCGCAGCCTGTTCACCCGAGTCAACGAACGTCGGGGCGGCCGTACTTGATGGTGTGCAGGATCTTCTGCGGATTCCCGTTGATGGTTCGGCCGTCGCAGACACCCGCGCGGGCCAGCATCATCGCGGGCCTCGTGGAGCCGGAGAACGACAAAGGCTGCCATTCTTCCTTGCTGTTGGTGTTCCAGCTCGACGCGTTGTTGTTCCAGCGCCCGTATGTCTTGACTTCGGCGGTCGCGCAGCGCACCCCCTGGAACAGCACATTGAGTGCGCCGCTGGAGCTGCGGGCGACCATCACGTAGCGAACCACGCCATCCTCGCCGACAGCCAGTGTCTTGGGGTCGATGCCATAGCTCAGTTCCGCACGCTGGGATACCTCGAACGGTTGCAGCGCGTCGGTACTGAAGTTCACTGGAGGGGTGACGGCCGACTCTTGCCAGGGCTCAGCGTCAGGGTCTTTCAACTGTGCCTGCACGGCCGCGCTCAGGCACAGGAGCGAAATCATCGTCGCGGCGACAACCGTGCGTCGCGGCAGACAGCGATAGGACAGGTTCATTTGTGTTCGATGTGCGCAGAGCGGATGCCGCTCTGCGGGTCGGGGTCAAAGCTGGCGCCCGGGGGCAATTCCAGTCCGGCGGGCACCACCGATGGCGGTTCCGGATTCTCTTCATGGCGGTGGCGCGTGTTGCCACGCAGATACCGATTCCGCGTGTCGGTCTTGGGCAGGTAGCGCGAGAGCTCGGTGAGCGCCATTTCGTAGACGCCTCGCTTGAACTCCACGACCACATCCAGCGGAACCCAGTAGTCGTGCCAACGCCATGCGTCGAACTCGGGATGGCTCGTGGCGCGCAGATTCAGATTCCAATCCTGTGCCATAAGGCGCAGCAGGTACCAGATCTGTTTTTGTCCCTTGTAGTGGCCGCGGGCATCGCGGCGTATGAAGCGGTCAGGCACTTCGTAGCGCAACCAGTCTCGCGTGCGGGCCACGATGCTCACGTGTTCAGGCATGAGGCCAACTTCCTCATGCAACTCGCGGTACATCGCCTGCTCAGGTGTCTCGCCTCTGTCGATGCCACCTTGCGGAAACTGCCAGGAGTGGGAGCGAATGCGTTTGCCCCAGAACACCTGGTTTCGCTGGTTGAGCAGAATGATGCCGACATTGGGCCTGAAGCCTTCTCTGTCAAGCATAATCAACCCCAAATTTTTAAACTGTGTTCATTATGCATCGCAGCGTGCCAGTTGCGAAGTGATCACACACCTGTCGCCTCTCCGGGCGCGGGGGCAAGTCTGAGCAAGGCTTGCCGCTTCGGAACCTTCCCTGACCTCCAACACCGCCTCCAGGCAGCACCAGTTCGCTCATGAAAGCCTCCCAGTTCCTGATTTCCACCCTCAAGGAAGCACCGGCCGACGCGGAAGTTGTCAGCCACCAGCTGATGACCCGCGCAGGCATGGTCAAGAAGCTCGGCGCGGGCATCTACAGTTACATGCCCATGGGGCTGCGCGTGATCCACAAGGTGGAAGCCATCGTGCGCGAGGAAATGAACCGGGCGGGCTCAGTGGAACTGACGATGCCGGTGATTCAGCCCGCGGAGTTTTGGCAGGAAACAGGCCGTTTCGAAAAGATGGGGGCCGAGTTGCTGCGCATCAAGGACCGTCATGACCGCGACTTCGTGGTCCAGCCGACCAGCGAGGAAGTGGTCACTGACATCGCTCGGCAGGACTTCCGCAGCTACAAGCAGTTGCCCAAGAACCTGTACCAGATCCAGACTAAATTCCGGGACGAGCGACGCCCCCGGTTCGGCCTCATGCGTGGGCGTGAATTCATCATGAAGGACGCCTACAGCTTTGACCGTGACGAGGCTGCCGCCAAGACGAGCTACCAGGTCATGGCGGAGGCTTACCGGCGCATCTTTGACCGTTTTGGACTGCGCTACCGCGCGGTGGCGGCCGACAGCGGTGCCATTGGTGGAGACCTGAGCGAGGAATTTCAAGTGATCGCCGCCACGGGTGAGGATGCGATCGTTTATTGCCCTGAAAGTGATTACGCCGCCAACATGGAGAAGGCCGAGGCGCTGGCACCTGCTGGCCCGCGTCCGGGGGCGACCAATCCGATGGTCAAGACGCCCACGCCAGGCAAGAGCACCTGCGCCGATGTGGCAGCCCTGCTGGGTGTGCCGTTGGCAACGACGGTGAAATCCCTGGTGCTGGCCACCGATGAGTTCAACGAGGCCGGTGAAATCGTCAAGAGCCAGGTCTGGTTGCTGCTGTTGCGGGGTGATCACGACATGAACGAGGTCAAGGTGGCCAAGGTTCCCGGGCTCAATGCGGGTTTCCGCTTTGCGACGGGTGCTGAGATCGATGCCCACTTCGGCTGCAAGCCGGGGTACCTGGGGCCGATTGGGCTGAAGAAGCCGTTGAACCTGGTGGTGGACCGCGACGTGGCCGTGATGGCCGACTGGATCTGCGGTGCCAATGAAGCGGACTTCCACATGACTGGGGTGAACTGGGGGCGCGACCTGCCGGAGCCGGCGCTGGTTGCCGATCTGCGCAACGTGGTCGAGGGCGATGCGTCGCCCGACGGCAAAGGCCGGCTGGCGATCGAACGTGGCATCGAGGTCGGCCATGTGTTCTATCTGGGCACGAAGTACAGCAAGGCGATGAATGCCACCTTCCTCGGTGAAGATGGCAAGCCCGCCCACTTCGAAATGGGCTGCTATGGCATCGGCATCACGCGGCTGCCCGCAGCGGCCATCGAACAGAACCACGATGAGCGCGGCATCATCTGGCCGGACGCACTGGCTCCTTTCACTGTGGTGGTCTGCCCTATCGGCATGGACCGCAGCCCTGAGGTGAAGGCGGCAGCCGAACGGCTGTACAGTGAGCTGCTCGCCGCAGGCCTGGATGTGATTCTGGACGACCGTGGCGAGCGGCCCGGTGCCATGTTCGCGGATTGGGAGCTCATTGGCGTGCCCCATCGCGTCACCATCGGTGACCGCGGCCTCGCGGCGGGACAGGTGGAGTACCAGCACCGCCGTCACACTGCTGCCACCCAGGTCGCCGTGGGTGAGGTGGTTGCGCTCTTGAAAGGCAAGCTGAAGACATGAGTTCGCCGGCCTGGTCGCGCCGCGACTGCCTGCTGGCCGCAGGCTCGCTGGGCCTGGGCATGCTGCCGAGAATGGTGCAAGCCGGGGGGCAGCTGGAGGAGCCGCTGGCAGACTCGGTGCGCAGCGCCTTGAGCGCGGCGATTGCCAACAGCGCGCCTCCGGTGCCCGAGTTCACCGAGCTCGAAAAGCGGCTGGCGTACCTGCGCTGGCTGGGCGCCTCAAGCGACCGGCTTCAGCGGCGCAAGCCGGACTTCCAGACGCGCATCGAATTCCTCCAGACAATCTGGTACGAAACGCGGCGCGCTGCTCTGGACACCACACTGGTGCTGGGCTTGGTTCAGGTCGAAAGCGCGTTTCGCAAGTTCGCGATATCGCGCGTGGGTGCGCGTGGTTACATGCAGATCATGCCGTTCTGGTCACGCCTGATCGGCGACGGCGATGCCAGCCGGTTGTTCAACATGCAGACCAACCTGCGCTTTGGGTGCGTGATCCTGCGCCACTACCTTGACCGCGAACGCGGTGACACTTTCATGGCCCTGGGCCGTTACAACGGCAGCCGTGGCCGGGCCGAATACCCGAACGCGGTGTACGCGGCCGCCAAGAACTGGGCACATCCCGACGCTTGACGGTGTGTCTTCTGCGGCTACTGCAGGAAACCGATCCGCCCCTTGTTTGCGCCGTTGCGCGGAAGATCGTCGGGCTCGATGCGGTAGCGGTTGTCCAACCGTGCATTGCCGAACGCAGTCACCAAGGCCCTGCGCATCTCTCGCGGTGCCAGTGTGGCCAGCTGATCCAGGACATCGCCGGTCGGCTCCGGATCGAAGCGTTGACCCCAGTCGTGTTCGCCGAGGATGCTGCGGTAGAGGTGGGCCGCGATCTTGCGCGCCGCCTCGGGCGAAGGGGGCGCAATTTCGTACACGTTCATGCGGTTCCTGATGGGGTCAGGGATGCCGCGCTCGTCGTTGGCGGTAGTGACCCAGATCACTTGACTGGCGTCGATCGGCACCTCCGCGAACTCGTCGATGAAGCTCTGCGCTGTGTCGTGCTCCAGCAGGCTGTAGAGCGCGCCCAGCGGGTCGTACTGGGCATCCGCGCTGGCCTTGTCGATTTCGTCCACCACGATCACCGGGTTGGCATACTGACCGTCCACCAGAGCCTCGAACACCTTGCCTGGCTTGGCGCCTTTCCATTGAGAGGACGAGCCGGAGAGGAGCCAGCCGGCGGTCATGGAACTCATGGGCACCAGGTTCATGCTGGTGCCCAGCAGCTCCGCGAGCTGCCGCGCGAAATGGGTTTTGCCAACGCCGGGCGGGCCAAGCAACAGGATGGGTGTGACCTCGAGGCTGTCGCGGCTGTCCTGGCTCAGGGCGACGTGGCGCTTCACGTCGTCGAGCACTTCACCAAAATTGGGCAGCAGGTCGTAGAGCGGCGCCATGTCCGGCACACCCGACGGCTTGACCGCAAAACGCTGCGGGCCGCGTTCCAGCATGCGTTGCCAGGTGTTGCGAAGGCTTTCGTAGTCGCGCTCGTTGCCGCTGGCCTGCAGATTGGCGAGCTTGCGTTCGACGTCGTCGGCGTTGAACACGCTGCGCATCTGTGCGATGGGCAGGCCGAGGGAGGGTGAAGCGACCAGGCTGCGGGAGCTCATGCGATTCTCCTAGTGGGTTCAGCGACGATTTCATTCAAGCACAAGACGTGCCTGGCCTCAATGGTGAGGAATCAAAAAACCAACTTCAGGCACAGAGATGAACCGTGGGTGTGTGATAACACGCACGCCAGAAACGACAAAACCACCCGAAGGTGGTTCTGCAAGGAGCGTTGGCGTTCAAGCTTCGCCGTTGATGACCTGCTGCAGTTCGCCGGACTGGTACATCTCCATCATGATGTCCGAGCCGCCGATGAATTCGCCTTTGACGTACAGCTGTGGGATGGTTGGCCAGTTGCTGTACTCCTTGATGCCCTGGCGGATACCGTCATCCTCGAGCACGTTGACCGTGGTCAGCGTCTTCGTCTCGACACCGCAGGCCTTGAGAATCTGGATGGCGCGGCCGGAGAAGCCGCACATGGGAAAACTCGCGCTGCCTTTCATGAACAGCACGATGTCGTGGGATTTGACCAGCTGGTCGATTCGGGTTTGTGCATCGCTCATGGTGGGGATTCCTTCTGCGGAAGAGGCCTCAAGGGGGCTGGGAACGCCTTGCATTATCGCTGTTGCGGCCATCGGCCGCCGCTGCATCGCTCGATGCCCGCGAGATCGGTGCGGCTGTCCGTCTGCTCGAAACCGGTCGCCTTGAACAGGGCGCGGACAGCATCCGCCTGGTCGTGGCCGTGCTCCAGCAGCAGCCAACCGCCAGGATGAAGGTGGGCCGGCGCGCTGACGATCAGCTGCCGGATGTCATCCAGGCCGTCGGGGCCTGACGTGAGGGCTGTTTCTGGTTCGTGGTGGAGCGTGTCCAGATGGGGGTCTCCCTCGGCGATGTAGGGCGGGTTGCTGACGATGAGGTTGAAGCGTTGAGCCTCCACGGCCGCCAGCCAGCGGCCTGCATGAAAATCCACCTTCAGTGCCAGCGCGCCGGCGTTGGCGCGAGCGACCTCAAGAGCCGCGTGGCTGGCGTCGGTGGCCGTGACCCGGGCGGCGGGGCGTCGAGCCTTGATGGCCAGCGCGATGGCCCCGCTGCCGGTGCCCAGGTCGAGCACCTCGGGGGCTTCTGATCCGGCGCCGGCATCCAGCACGTCCAGCGCCCAGTTCACGAGGGTCTCGGTGTCAGGGCGAGGCACCAGCACGCGCGAATCCACCTGCAGCGTGAGCCCGAAGAACTCCTGGTTGCCGCGCAGATAGGCCATGGGTTCACCGTGCTGACGGCGTTGCAGCAGGACCTGCAGGCGCGTGCTGGCTTCGATGCTCAACATGTCGCCATCGTGGGCCATCAACCAGGCGCGGTCATGCGGGTTTTTTCCCAGGGCAAGCAACAGCAGCATCTGGGCATCGATACGGCTCAGGTCGCTGCGATGCAGCTCGGCAAGTGCCTCGCGCAGGGTGACTTTCATGCGCCGTTGCTTTGCTCAAGTTCGGCCAGCAACTCGGTGCCGCGTGCCACCTGCAGGGCATGGATCACCTCGTCCAGATCGCCTTCCATGACCAGCAGCACCTTGTACAGCGTGAGGTTGATGCGGTGGTCGGTGATGCGGCCCTGCGGAAAGTTATAGGTGCGGATGCGGTCGCTGCGATCGCCGCTGCCCACCAGGCCCTTGCGGGTGGCTGCCTCGGTCGCTGCGCGTTCGCTGCGCTCCTTCTCCTGCAAGCGTGCGGTCAGCACCTGCAACGCCTTGGCTTTGTTGCTGTGCTGCGAGCGGCCATCCTGGCATTCGGCGGTAATGCCCGTGGGCAGGTGGGTCACCCGCACGGCGGAGTCGGTTTTGTTGATGTGCTGTCCACCCGCGCCACTGGCACGGAAGGTGTCGATGCGCAATTCGCTCGGATTGAGTTGCACGGCCTGGGTTTCGTCCGGTTCCGGCATGACCGCGACGGTGGCTGCGCTGGTGTGGATGCGTCCCTGGGTTTCCGTGGCCGGCACCCGCTGCACGCGGTGGCCACCGGATTCGAAACGCAACCGGCCGTAGGCGCCGTGTCCAGCCACACGCAGCACCACTTCCTTGTAGCCGCCCAGCTCGCTGGGCGATTCGCTCACGATTTCCACCTGCCAGCGCTGTTTTTCTGCATAGCGTGTGTACATCCTGGCCAGGTCGCCGGCGAACAGGGCCGATTCATCGCCACCGGTGCCTGCACGGATTTCGACGAAGGCGTTGCGTTCGTCGTCCGGGTCTTTGGGCAGCAGGAGCTGCTGCAATTCCGTGTCCAGCTGCGAGATGTCGGCCTCGGCGCCCTGGATTTCCTCCTGCGCCATTTCCGCCATGTCGGCGTCCCCCAACATATCCTGTGCCGCTGCCAGATCGGCTTCCCGCTGGAGGTAGCGGTTGAACACCTCGACCACGGCAGAGGCCTCCGCATGTTCGCGGCTCAAGGCGCGGAAACGGTCCATCTGGTCGACGACATCGGGCGCCGACAGCAAGGCGTCCAGCTCATGCAGTCGGGCTCGCTGGCGCAGCAGGGTATCGCGGACAAAGGGTTTCATGGTGGGATAGGAACAGCGTGCCGGCGCAGGCAGGCGCCTGCAATGACAGGGCAGACCGAGCGGAGCTAGGTGCGGCGCGAGGATTTGGGCGGCTCGTCGCGCAGGAACAACCGGGAAACGGTCTGCGCCGTCACGGCACGGGTGGCAAGGTCGCCGGTGTGCAACTCGGCCAGCGTGCCGTGGAGCATTTTCTGCGTGAGGCCCCGCGAAAGGGCTTCCAGCACGGCCTCGATAGGCTCACCCTTGGCCAGCAGACGGCGCGCGCGCGCCATTTCGGTGGTGCGCCACTCATCCGCCTGGGCGTTGATCTGCTGGATCAGCGGCACCACGCCATGGGCGGGATCGCGCTGTTCCATCCAGTGCATGAAGCTCAGCACGCCCGCATCGATGATGGCTTCGGCCTGGGCCACTGCCGCCTGGCGATGGTCCTTGCCCGTCTGCACCACCGTGGCCAGATCGTCCACGGTGTAGAGATACACGTCGGGCAGTGCCTTCACCTCGGCCTCGATGTCTCGCGGCACCGCGAGGTCGACCATGAACATGGGGCGATGGCGGCGCTTCTTGAGCGCCCGTTCCACGGCCCCCAGGCCGATGATGGGCAGCGTGCTGGCCGTGCAGCTGATGACAGCGTCGAATTCGTGCAGGCGGTCTGGCACATCCGCCAGCCGCATCACCTGTGCACCGAAGCGGCTGGCGAGTTTCTCGCCGCGTTCCAGGGTGCGGTTGGCAATGGCCATGCCTTTCGGGGTCTTGGCCGCGAAATGCGTGGCGGCGAGTTCGATCATCTCGCCCGCACCGACGAACAGCACCTTGATGTCGCGGAGATCCTCGAACAGTTGGGATGCCAGTCGCACCGCCGCGGCAGTCATGCTGATGGAATGGGCGCCGATTTCGGTGGAACTGCGGACTTCCTTGGCCACAGCAAACGAGCGCTGGAACAACTGGTGCAGCGTGGTGCCCAGGGCGCCAGCGTCACTGGCGGCGCGCACCGCGTCTTTCATCTGGCCCAGGATCTGGGCTTCGCCGAGCACCATGCTGTCCAGGCCGCTGGCCACGCGGAACGCATGGCGTGCGGCCTGATCGTCCCGCAGAACGTAGGCATGATCGCGCAGCACATCGCCGCTCACGCCGCCGGTCTGGGCCAGCCAGTCGAGTGTGGGGTCGACAGCCGACTGGTCGCCCGCGCCGTAGAGCTCGGTGCGGTTGCAGGTGGAGAGCAGGGTGGCCTCGGGTTGGCGCGCCAGACTCTGGCGGTACCCGTGCAGGGTGGGCTGGATCTGGTCGAGCGCGAACGCAAAACGGCCCCGCAAATCGAGCGGAGCCGTGTTGTGGTTGATGCCGAGCGCCCAGACAGACATGGGGTGATTATAAAATTGAACCCTTATGCACGCCGCAGCCCGTTACCAATGACGCCATTGGCCTTCCTCGGGCACCTCGCCGGCTTCATCGCACCCGCCGTTTTTCTGGCCCTCATCCTGTGGGTGGTGCCACGGTTTCGCCGTGCCGGTCGCACCGCCCGAGGCGCCGGCCTGGAGGCCTTCATGCTGATCGTGGCTGGCGTGGTGGTTCTGCTCGCCGGGTTGGTGTTCTTTGGCCGTGACGGCAAGATGGCCACCTATGCGGCCCTGGTGGTCGTGCAGGGCTCCCTGGCCTGGTGGCTGCACCGCAAGCGCTGAGCGCCCGCTTCAGCGGCCTGGCGGAAACAGGTCGACGCGGTCGGTGATGATGCTGTCCAGGCCCAGGTCCAGCAACCGTTGCGCGGCCCACTCGTCGTTCACCGTATAGGCCAGGGTGCGCAGGCCGGCCTCGCGGGCCTGCGCCACGCTCGGTCGGTCCCACAGCGCGTGGTTGCAGACCACGGCCACGCACGCCAGATCCTGCGCGGCCTGGCGCCAGCCGTCCCACAGCGTATCGAGCAGCAGGCCCCGCGGCAGGTTGAGCGCCGCTTCTCTCGCACCCCGCAGGGCATCGGGCTGGAACGATGTGAGAAGGGGCGGGCGTGCGGTGTCGGTCGACCACAGCTTCGCTGCGGTTTCGGCCACCGCACGCCCCGTGGTCAGCTCGGTCCCCGGGGTGGGCTTGATCTCGATGTTGAGCCAGTGCCCTTGCGCCTGACAGTGGTGTGCCACCGCTTCCAGCGTGGCGAGCGGCTCGCCCGCGAAAGCGCGGGAGTGCCAGCTGCCTGCATCCAGCAGGCTCAATTCTTTCCAGTCGCGATTCCCCGCCACGCCTGCGCCATTCGTGGTGCGCTCCAGCGTCGCGTCATGCAACAGAAACACTACACCGTCGGCGCTGAGCTTGGCGTCGCATTCGTACATGCGGTAGCCGTGGCTCGCTCCCAGGCGGAACGCTGCCAGGGTGTTTTCGGGCGCCAGCTTTCCGGCGCCACGGTGGGCGATCCAGCGTGGATAGGCCCACAGGCCGCCTGCCTGCTCCTCGCTCATTGGCGGTGGCCGGTTTCGGCGTCGAACCAGTGCAAGCGATCTTCGCGGGGCTTGGCGTGGATGGTGCTGCCGACAGCAGGCGCTCCCTGGTCTTCGTGCGTGCGGATGATCAGCATCTCGTCGCCCAACCGCGCGTGTACCAGCCGTTCCGCGCCCAGCAGTTCGACGGTTTCCACCTGCAAGGCCCAGCCCTCGGTGCCGATGTCGATGTGCTCCGGACGGATCCCCAGAATGCTGCCCGCGCGCCCACCCGGTGCGTGTTTGAGCAGGTTCATCGGTGGCGAACCGATGAAGCTGGCGACAAAGGTGGTGGCAGGGTGGGTGTAGACCTCTTCGGGTGTACCGAACTGTTCCATGTTGCCCGCGTTCATCACGATCATGCGTTCGGCCAGCGTCATGGCCTCGACTTGGTCGTGTGTGACGAACAGAGAGGTGATGCCCAGTTCGCGGTGCAGCTTCTGGATTTCCAGCCGGGTCTGGGCGCGCAGCTTGGCGTCCAGGTTGGACAGCGGCTCGTCGAACAGAAACACCTGGGGCTGGCGCACGATCGCACGCCCCATGGCCACGCGCTGGCGCTGGCCGCCCGAGAGTTCGCGCGGCTTGCGCTCGAGCAGGTGACCGAGTTCGAGGATCTTGGCGGCCTTGTCCACCCGGGCACGAATCTCTTCCTTGGGCACCTTGGCGATTTTCAGGCCGTAGGCCATGTTGTCGAAATTCGTCATGTGCGGGTAGAGCGCGTAGTTCTGGAACACCATCGCGATGTCGCGCTGGGCCGGTTCCAGGTTGTTGACGACTCGGTCGCCGATGCGCAGCTCGCCGCCGGAGATTTCCTCCAGGCCCGCGACCATGCGCAGCAGCGTGGACTTGCCACAGCCCGAGGGGCCGACGATGACGACGAACTCGCCATCCTGGATCTCGGCATTCACCCCGTGGATGACCTGATTGGCCTTGGGGCCGATGCCGTAGCGCTTGACGATGTTGCGGAGTGAGAGAGAGGCCATGACGTGTGTTGCGTTCGGGTTGTGTATCGGGGCGGTGCGCGGCGGGCGGCTACTTCTCGGTGTCCACCAGGCCCTTGACGAACCATCGCTGCATGAAGATCACCACGAGCGCGGGTGGCAGCATGGCCAGCAGCGCGGTGGCCATCACGATGTTCCACTCGTTGCCCGCGTCGCCGCCGGCGATCATGCGCTTGATGCCGATCACAACCGGGTACATCTCTTCGGAGGTGGTGACCAGCAGGGGCCACAGGTACTGGTTCCAGCCGTAGATGAACTGGATCACGAACAGCGCAGCGATCGAGGTGCGCGAGAGGGGCACCAGAATGTCCTTGAAAAAGCGCATCGGGCCGGCACCGTCCACCCGCGCGGCCTCGACCAGTTCATCCGGCACGGTGAGGAAGAACTGCCGGAAGAGAAAGGTTGCGGTGGCCGAGGCGATCAGCGGAATCGTCAGGCCGGCGTAGGTGTTGAGCATGCCCAGGTCGGACACCACCTGGTAGGTCGGGCCGATGCGCACCTCGACCGGCAGCATCAGCGTGATGAAGATCAGCCAGAAGCAGATGTTCTTGAACGGGAAACGGAAATAGACAATCGCAAAGGCCGACAGCAGCGAGATGGCGATCTTGCCGAAGGTGATGACGAGCGCCGTCACCAGGCTCACCCACATCATGCGGGCCACGGGGGCGCTCGAACCCGGTCCGCTGCCACCACCCATCAGCGTGTCGCGGTAGGTCTGCCAGAAGTTGCTGCCGGGCAGCAGGGGCATGGGCGCCTGCACGATGTCTTGTGCCGTGTGGGTGGACGCCACGAAGGCCAGGTACAGCGGGAAGCCGACGATGAGCACGCCGAGCACCAGGATCAGGTGCGACAGCAGCGTCAGGTAAGGACTGCGTTCAACCATGTCAGTACTGCACTTTCTTCTCGACGTAGCGGAACTGGATCACCGTGAGCAGGACGACGATGACCATCAGCACCACGGACTGCGCGGCCGAGCCACCCATGTCCATGGCCTTGAAGCCGTCGTGGTAGACCTTGTAGACGAGGATCGCGGTGTCGCGCCCTGGCCCACCTTGCGTGGTGGCGTCCACGATGGCGAAGGTGTCGAAAAAGGCGTACACCACGTTGATGACCAGCAGGAAGAAGGTGGTGGGCGACAGCAGCGGGAACTGGATGCTCCAGAACCGGCGCCAGGGGCCGGCCCCGTCGATGGCGGCGGCCTCGATCAGCGACTTCGGGATCGACTGCAGCCCCGCCAGGAAGAACAGGAAGTTGTAGGAAATCTGCTTCCACACCGCAGCGATCACGATCAGCGTCATCGCATGGTCGGAGTTCAGCATGTGGTTCCAGTCGAACCCCGACTGGCGCAGCATGTAGGCCACCACACCGAGTGAGGGCGAGAACATGAACATCCAGAGCACGCCGGCCACCGCTGGCGCCACGGCGTAGGGCAGCAGCAGCGCGGTCTTGTAGGCGAGCGCGCCCTTGATGATGCGGTCGGCAAAAATGGCCAGCACCAGCGAAATCGCGATGCCGAATCCGGCGACCAGCACCGAGAAGAAGGCGGTGGTCTTGAACGAGGCCAGATAGCTCGGGTCTTCGAACAGGTTCCTGAAGTTCTCCAGGCCCACCCATTCCTTCGAAAAACCGAACGAGTCCTGCACCTGGAATGACTGCACCAGGGCCTGACCCGCCGGCCAGAAGAAAAAGATGCTGATGACCGCCAGCTGTGGTGCCAGCAGCACCCACGGCAGCCACGAGGAGCGGAAGAGAACGCGCTTTTCCATTTCTGTCTTTCCAGGTCTTTCAAAAGACAACCCGCCGCACTGCAAACCCGGGGGGGCATGCAGAGTGGCGGGCTATCGATGCCTCACCAAGTGTCTGGTGGGCATCATCGGGCTCACGGCGCGAGCTTACTTGTTCGCGCGGGCGAAGCGTACCAGTTGCTCGTTGCCGCGGGCTGCGGCGGTGTCCAGCGCTTCCTTGGGCGTTTTCCGGCCAGCCCAGATCTGTTCGGTTTCCTCATCGATGATGGTCCGGATCTGCACGAAGTTGCCCAGGCGGATGCCGCGCGACTTTTCGGTGGCCTTGCGGATCATCTGCGTCACGGCCACGTCGGTGCCCGGGTTCTTTTCATAGAAACCGGACGCTTCCGTCAGCTTGTAGGCGGCCGTGGTCACGGGCAGGTAACCGGTGCGCTGGTGGCTGGCGGCCTGCACCCGGGTGTCGTTCAGGAAGTTCAGGAAATCGGCCACGCCCTTGTACTCGGCAGGCTTCTTGCCGGCCATCACCCACAGGCTGGCCCCGCCGATGGCCGTGTTCTGGGGAGCGCCCTTGACGTCGGCGTAGTAGGGCAGGGTGGAGATGCCGTAGGCAAACTTGGCGTCCTTGCTCACGCGGGCGTACAGGCCCGAGGAGCCAGTGATCATGGCGCATTCGCCCGAAGGGAAGGAGGCGTCGGGTGCGTTGCCGCGGCCCTTGTAGACGAAGCTGCCTTCCTTGGACGCCTTGGCCAGATTCTCGAAATGGCGCACGTGCAACGGCGTGTTGATCTGGAGTTGTGCGTCGTTGCCGTCGAAGCCGTTGTTCTTGGAGGCGAACAGGGTGTTGTGCCAGAGCGAGAAGCTCTCCAGTTGCGTCCAGCTGATCCAGCTGGTGGTGAACGGGCAGGCGTGGCCGCTGGCCTTGAGTTTGGACGCGGCTGCGAACACCTCGGGCCAGGTCTTGGGGGCCTTTTCAGGGTCCAGACCGGCCTTCTTGAAGGCGTCCTTGTTGTAATAGAAGATGGTGGTCGAGCTGTTGAGCGGGTAGCTCAGCATCTGGCCGTTGGGCGCGGTGTAGTAACCCGCCACGGCGGACACGTACTGCGTCGGGTCGAATTTGAAGCCGGCGTCGTTGAGCACCTTGGCCGCGGGAAGGATCGCGCCCTTGCTGGCCATCATCGTGGCGGTGCCGACCTCGAACACCTGCAGGATGTGCGGTGCGTTCCCTGCGCGGAAGGCGGCGATCGCACCCGTCATGGACTCGTCGTAGGTGCCCTTGTACGTGGGAACCACCTTGTACTGGGTCTGGCTGGCGTTGTACTGCCTAGCGAGGTCATTGACCCACTCGCCAAGCGCTGCGCTCATCGAATGCCACCACTGGATCTCGGTCGGGGCCTGGGCGTGGACGGGGCCGCTCATCAGGGCGGCGAGCGCCAGGGCGCCGGTCAAGGGAAGAAAACGCTTCTGCATGGGTGTTGCTCCTAGGGAAATGGTCGGAAACCGGTGGGGGTAGGGTATGGCTCCGATATGACAAAACCATTGCACATGCGTTTCCCGGGCATGACAACAGGGGTTTCCACAGGGTGGCATGGGATATGTTGCGCTGCGGTACCATCTTGGGTTCTGTACTGTCAAGCTGGCGACTGCCACACAAATGAACGCACCCACACCGCTTTCGTTGCTCGCCACCGCCACCGACGATGCGCCGCGTTTGCGCGAGATTCCCTATAACTACACCTCCTTCTCGGATCGTGAAATTGTGGTGCGGTTGCTCGGGGAGCGCGCCTGGCTGCTGCTGGACGAGCTGCGAGGGGAGCGCCGCACCGGGCGCTCGGCGCGCATGCTCTATGAGGTGCTGGGTGACATCTGGGTGGTTCAGCGCAATCCCTACCTGCAGGACGACCTGCTCGACAGCCCCAGGCGCCGCCAGCAACTGGTGGATGCCTTGCACCACCGCCTGGCCGAGGTGCAGAAGCGCCGCACGCCCCAGGACGATGTGGCGCGCGACGCCCTGGTGGACGAATTGCTCAAGTCGGCACGCTCGGCGGTTGACCAGTTTTCCCGCTCTTTTGAAGACATGGCGACGCTGCGCCAGCGTGCCACCAAGGCGCTGCGCAAGCTCACCGCCCGCGACAACATCAAGTTCGATGGCCTCTCGCGCGTCTCCCATGTCACCGACGCCACAGACTGGCGCGTCGAATACCCCTTCGTGGTGCTCACGCCCGACACAGAGGCCGAAATGGCCTTGCTCGTCAAGGGTTGTTTCGAGCTGGGCCTGACCATCATTCCGCGCGGGGGCGGTACCGGCTACACCGGCGGCGCGATCCCGCTGACATGGAAGAGTGCGGTGATCAACACCGAGAAGCTCGAGGCCATGACCGAAGTCGAGTGGGTCAAGGTGCCGGGCCATGAGCAACCGCTGCCCACCATCTGGACCGAGGCAGGCGTTGTGACCCAGCGCGTGTCCGACGCGGCAGACCGGGCCGGCCATGTCTTCGCCGTCGATCCCACCTCGGCCGAGGCCTCCTGCATCGGCGGCAACATCGCGATGAACGCGGGCGGCAAGAAGGCCGTGCTGTGGGGCACGGCACTGGACAACCTGGTGTCGTGGCGCATGGTCACGCCGCAGGCACAGTGGCTTGAAGTCACCCGCCTCGACCACAACCTCGGCAAGATCCATGATGCCGAGGTCGCCACTTTCGAACTCCGGTACTTCGAGGCCGACGGCAAGACGCCGGTGCGCACCGAACAGCTCGCGATTCCCGGCCGAACCTTCCGCAAGGAAGGCCTGGGCAAGGACGTGACCGACAAGTTCCTCAGTGGCCTTCCCGGCATCCAGAAGGAAGGCTGTGACGGCCTGATCACGAGTGCGCGCTGGGTGGTGCACCGCATGCCCGAGCATGTGCGAACGGTGTGCCTGGAGTTCTTCGGCAACCCCAAGGACTGCGTGCCCTCCATCGTCGACATCAAGGACTTCATGTTCGGTGAGATGAAACGCCCTGGCGGCGCCATCCTGGCCGGCCTGGAGCACCTCGATGACCGTTACTTGAAAGCCGTGGGTTATGCCACCAAGAGCAAGCGCGGCACCTTGCCCAAGATGGTGCTGATCGGCGACATCGTGGGTGATGACGCCGATGCCGTCGCGCGTGCCACCAGCGAAGTCATCCGCCTGGCGAATTCGCGCAGCGGCGAAGGTTTCGTGGCCATCAGCGCGGAAGCACGCAAGAAATTCTGGCTCGACCGCAAGCGCACCGCGGCCATCAGCAAGCACACCAACGCCTTCAAGATCAACGAAGACGTGGTGATCCCACTGCCGCGCATGGGTGAGTACACCGAGGGCATCGAGCGCATCAACATCGAGCTCTCGCTGCGCAACAAGATCAAGCTGGCCGATGCACTCGAGGCCTTTTTTGCCAAGGGTCATCTGCCCCTGGGCAAAACCGACGACGCGAGCGACATTCCCAGTGCCGAGCTGCTGGAGGACCGCGTGCAGCAGGCGCTGGCGCTGGTGCGCGAGGTACGAACACTCTGGACTGGCTGGTTGCGCGACATCGACACGCTGTTCCCGCAGCTCCAGGACCACAGCCTGCGGGCGAGCTGGAAGGCGCAGATCCGCGCCCCGTTGCAGGCCATCTTCACCGGCGCCGCGTTCGGCCCGCTGCTGGCGGAGTGCAACGCCATCCACAAGCGCGTGCTCAAGGGGCGCGTGTGGGTGGCGCTGCACATGCACGCCGGTGATGGCAATGTGCACACCAACATTCCGGTGAACAGCGACGACTACGAGATGCTGCAGACCGCGCATGAAGCGGTCGCCCGCATCATGGTGCTGGCCCGGCGGCTGGACGGCGTGATTTCCGGCGAGCATGGCATCGGTATCACCAAGCTGGAGTTCCTCACCGATGAGGAACTGCGTCCCTTTGCCGAGTACAAGAGCCGGGTCGATCCTGAAGGCCGCTTCAACAAGGGCAAGCTGCTGCGCCAGGGCACGACGGACGACGCAACCCTTCGCAGTGCCGATCTGTCGCATGCCTACACGCCCAGCTTCGGATTGATGGGCCACGAATCGATCATCATGCAGCGCAGCGAGATTGGTGCCATCGCCGACAGCGTCAAGGATTGCCTGCGCTGCGGCAAATGCAAGCCGGTGTGCGCCACGCACGTGCCCCGTGCGAATCTGCTGTACTCGCCGCGCAACAAGATCCTGGCCACCTCGCTGCTGATTGAGGCCTTCCTTTATGAAGAGCAGACGCGCCGCGGCATCAGCATCAAGCACTGGGAAGAGTTCGAAGACGTGGCTGACCACTGTACGGTGTGCCACAAGTGCCTGAGCCCGTGTCCGGTCAAGATTGACTTCGGCGACGTCACCATGAACATGCGCAACCTGTTGCGCAAGATGGGTCAGAAGAGCTTCCGCCCAGGCAACGCGGCGGCCATGTTCTTCCTCAACGCGACCAACCCCGAGACGATCAAGTTCGTGCGAGGCGCAATGGTGGGCGTGGGCTTCAAGGCCCAGCGGCTGGCGAACGACCTGCTCAAGCGTGTTGCACGCAAGCAGACCAGCGCACCGCCGGCCACGCTGGGCGCTGCTCCGATCAAGGAACAGGTGATCCACTTCATCAACAAGAAGATGCCGGGGGGCTTGCCCAAGAAGACCGCCCGGGCCTTGCTGGACATTGAAGACAAGGACTACGTGCCCATCATCCGCAACCCGTCGGCGACCACTGCGGAGACGGAGGCGGTGTTCTACTTTCCCGGTTGCGGTTCAGAACGGCTGTTCTCGCAGGTTGGTCTGGCCACCCAGGCCATGCTCTGGCACGCGGGCGTGCAGACCGTGCTGCCACCGGGCTACCTGTGCTGCGGCTATCCGCAGCGCGGCAGTGGCCAGTTCGACAAGGCCGAGAAGATGATCACCGACAACAGGGTGCTCTTTCACCGCGTCGCCAACACCCTGAACTACCTCGACATCAAGACCGTGGTGGTGAGCTGCGGCACCTGCTACGACCAGCTGCAAGGCTACGAATTCGACAAGATCTTCCCGGGGTGCCGGATCATCGACATCCACGAGTACCTGCTGGAGAAAGGCATCACGCTGCCCGGCGGGCAGGGCGGGTACCTGTACCACGACCCGTGCCACACGCCCATGAAGCTGCAGGAACCGATGAAAACGGTCAAGGCGCTGGTAGGCAGCAACGTGGTGGAAAGCAAGCGTTGCTGTGGTGAGTCCGGCACGCTGGGTGTTACCCGGCCGGATGTCTCCACCCAGATCCGCTTCCGCAAGGAAGAGGAAATCCGCAAGGGCGAGGCCGCGCTGCGGGCCGCTGGCACGGTGGGCGAGCGCGACAACGTGAAGATCCTGACCTCCTGCCCGAGCTGCCTGCAGGGGCTGAGTCGCTATGGTGACGACCTCAAGTCAGGCCTGCTGGAGGCCGATTACATCGTCGTGGAAATGGCACGCCAGATCCTCGGCGAAGAGTGGTTGCCGGCTTACGTGGCCAAGGCCAACCAGGGCGGCATCGAGCGCGTGCTGGTCTGAACAACGGAGATACCCATGGCCGGACTCGACAAGAACACCCCTTCGCCTCAGTCGATCACCCTGCACCAGCAGTCGCGCGTGCTCGAGGTCGGTTTTGACGATGGCCGCGAATTCCGGATTCCCTTCGAGCTGATGCGGGTCTATTCACCGTCGGCCGAAGTGCAGGGCCATGGCAAGGGCCAGGAAGTTTTGCAGACTGGCAAGCGAGAGGTCGGCATCCTCGATATCGCCCCCGTGGGCAACTATGCGGTGCAGCCGACCTTCACGGATGGTCACAGTTCGGGCATCTTTTCCTGGGACTATCTCTACTTTCTGGGTTCGAAGCAGGACGAACTGTGGGCCGACTACGACGCCCGCCTGCTGGCCGCCGGCGTGGAGCGCGACGCACCCATGCCCGAAAAGGGCGGACACGCCTGCGGCAGCCACTGACCGGGAACACACCATGGCCTCCACCCATTTCGGATTCAAGACCGTCGACGAGCAAGAGAAGGCGCGGCACGTCCGCGGCGTGTTCGATTCGGTCGCGCCCAGGTACGACGTGATGAACGACCTCATGTCGGCCGGCCTGCACCGCATCTGGAAGCGTTACACCATCACCGTCGCCAATCCGCAGCCGGGCGATCAGGTGCTCGACATTGCCGGCGGTACCGGTGACCTGTCCCTGGCCTTTGCCCGCAAGGTGGGGTCCACCGGGCGGGTGGTGCACACCGACATCAACGAAGCCATGCTGCGCGAAGGCCGTTCGCGCCTGCTGGACCTGGGGATCGTTCTGCCCACCATGGTGTGCGACGCGGAGAAACTGCCGTTCACCAGTGGATCTTTCGACTTTGTGTCGGTGGCATTCGGTTTGCGCAACATGACCCACAAGGAACTTGCGCTGGCCGAAATGCATCGGACGCTCAAGCCGGGTGGCAAACTGCTGGTCTTGGAGTTTTCCCGGGTGGCGAAACCGCTCGAGAAAGCTTATGACTGGTATTCATTCAACATCCTGCCGAAGCTGGGCAAGCTGGTGGCCAATGATGAGGAAAGTTACCGCTATCTCGCGGAATCCATCCGGATGCACCCAGGCCAGGAGGAATTGAGGCAGATGATGCGCACGGTGGGCTTTGGTCACGTGGACGTGCACAACCTGAGCGCCGGTGTGGTGGCGTTGCATGTGGGCATCAAGTGCTGAATCGGGTTTGTTGAGGTTTCTGTTGTTTTGAAGGAGGCAAAGGCATGAACAAGATGTGGTCGGTGTTGCTGGTCTGCGTGATGGCGCTCGGCACCCAGGATATTTGGGCCAAGCGCATGGGCGGCGGCATGTCGTTCGGCAAGCAGTCGGGCAATGTGACGCAGCGCAACAGCGCGCCGCCGTCGCAACAGGCCACGCCGCAGCAGGCGCCGGCGCAAAGCGCCGCCGCGCGGCCCGCCACAGCCAATCCGGCGGGCGCAGCTGCGGCCGCGCCCAAGCGGCCGTGGGGCGCGATGCTCGGTGGACTTGCGGCCGGCCTCGGCTTGGCGTGGCTGGCTTCCTCGCTGGGTTTTGGCGAAGCCTTTGCCCAGTTCCTGCTATTTGCCCTGCTCGCCGTTGTCGTGATGGTGGTGGTCGGCATGGTGATGCGTCGCCGTGCGCCTGCCATGGCCTACCAGGGTGCTGGCCACTCGCAGTTCGATCCGGCCACCCCGCGCAGCTACCAGCCGAAGAATGTGGGCAACGACGCTTCGGCGCGACCCTGGGAGCGCAGCGGCCCGGCCAGCCTCGACGCCATTCGCCCGGCGGGTGCTGGTGGCTCGATGATCGGCTCAGCGCTTGGCGGCAGCCAGAGCTGGGGCGTCCCTGCCGGGTTTGATGCCGATGGTTTCCTGAAGGCATCGAAGGCCAATTTCGTGAGCCTGCAGGATGCCTGGGACCGTTCCGACATCCCCGCGCTGCGCGCCATGATGACCGATGACATGCTGGAGCAGATTCGCGGCCAGCTGACCGAGCGTGAGCAGTCCAGTGGCGGTGCCGTGAACAAGACCGAGGTAGTGATGCTCGACGCCCAGTTGCTGGGCATCGAGGAGTTGCACGGCGAATACATGGCCAGCGTCGAGTTCTCGGGGCTGATCCGCGAGGAGGCCTCTGCCGGCCCGAACCCCTTCCGCGAGGTGTGGAACATCACGCGGCCGAAGAACGGTCCCGGCGGCTGGCTGGTGGCGGGCGTGCAAGCCCTTCAGTGATGTGGTCTGTGCCCCCGCACCGGGCGTGACGGTGCGGGCTGGCGCCGCGCACCACGCTTTATCCGTCAGAATCGGGTGGTCATGAAAAATGAACCACCCGTTTCTTCGTCTGGGGCTGGCACCGGCACCCCTTTGAACTTCCTGCAATCCCTGTTGGGCGCGATTCGCCCTCCCGAATGGGTGGTCGATGAACTGCAGAACCGCGTGGTGCTGTTCCTCAACCATGTGCTGATGCAGGAAAAAGCCGCTCAGGACCGCTTGCGCCGCCAGAAGGGCAAGGCGGTGCGCGTCCAGTGGGGCGATTTCCACCTCACCCTTGCGCCGACCGCCGCCGGCCTTCTGGAACGCAGCCCGCCCGAGGCCACGCCCGAGTTGAGCGTCACCCTGACGCAGCGGTCGCCCTTGGCCATGGCTCAGAGCGTGCTGGCGGGCCAGAAGCCTGGCGTCGATATCCAGGGCGATGTGCAATTGGCCGCTGAGGTGGCCTGGCTGGTGGACAACGTGCGCTGGGACGTGGAGGAGGACCTGTCCCGCGTGGTCGGTGACGCCACGGCCCACACGCTCGCGAGTTTTGCCCGTTCGGCGGCAAAGGCCGTCAAGGCATTCGTGGAGCGTCTGCCCACTGGCCGTGCGACCCCTGCTGCCGCTGGCGATGCGTCAGCGCCCTCGCGCGCTGACGGACCTTCGGCATGAGCCGGCTTTTCCGCGGCGCCTTCATCGTCTGGGTGGTGTTGCGCTATGGGCTGGACGAGCTGGTGCTCTCCAGTTTCGAGCGGCCGGCTATCCGCCTGCTCACCCGCATCGTCTCCATCGGGCGCAACCTGGAGGCGCCCCGTGGTGCTCGGTTGCGGGAGGCGCTGGAGCGTCTCGGCCCCATTTTCGTGAAGTTCGGTCAGGTGCTGTCCACCCGGCGGGATCTGCTGCCCACCGACATTGCCGACGAGCTCGCGCATCTGCAGGACCGCGTGCCGCCTTTCTCCAGTGAGGTGGCGGTGGCCATGATCGAGCGCTCGTTCGGGAAGCCGCTCGACGAGGTGTTTTCGCATTTCGATCATGTGCCCGTGGCCAGCGCCTCGGTGGCGCAAGTGCATTTCGCCACCCTGCGCGACGGTCGCCATGGCGGCCGCGAGGTGGCGGTGAAGGTGCTGCGCCCGAACATGCGGCCAGTGATTGACAAAGACCTCAGTCTCATGCGCATGATGGCGGCATGGGTGGAGCGCCTGTCGGCCGATGGCAAGCGGCTCAAGCCGCGGGAAGTGGTTGCGGAGTTCGACAAGTACCTGCATGACGAACTGGACCTGCTGCGCGAAGCGGCCAATGCCGCCCAGCTCCGGCGCAACATGCAGGGCCTCAATCTGGTCCTGATTCCCGAGATGCTCTGGGACTATTGCCATACCGAAGTGATGGTGATGGAGCGCATGCACGGTGTGCCGATCAACCGGGTGGACGAGCTTCGCGCGGCCGGTGTGGACATTCCCAAACTCGCACGTGACGGTGTCACGATCTTCTTCACCCAGGTGTTCCGGGACGGGTTCTTCCATGCCGACATGCATCCTGGCAACATCCAGGTCAGCACGGCACCGGGCACCTTCGGCCGTTACATTTCGCTCGATTTCGGTATCGTGGGGACGCTGACGGAGACCGACAAGGAGTACCTGGCGCAGAACTTCACCGCGTTCTTCCGGCGCGACTACAAGCGCGTCGCCGAGCTGCACATCGAATCGGGCTGGGTGCCGGCCGGTACACGGGTGGACGAGCTCGAGTCGGCGATCCGCGCGGTGTGTGAACCCTATTTCGACCGCCCGTTGAAGGAAATCTCGCTGGGCATGGTGCTCATGCGCCTGTTCCAGACGTCGCGCCGCTTCCATGTGGAAATCCAGCCGCAGCTGGTGCTGTTGCAGAAGACGCTGCTGAACATCGAGGGGCTGGGGCGGCAGCTCGACCCCGAACTCGACCTTTGGAGTACCGCCAAACCCTTTCTCGAAAAATGGATGGTGGAGCAGATCGGCCCGCAGAAGCTGCTGCAGCAACTCAAGGACGAGGCGCCGCAGTACGCCAAACTGCTGCCAGCACTACCGCGCCTGCTGCATGCCTATCTGCAGCACAAACCGCACGAGCTGCGGCGCGAGCTGGACACCCTGCTGGCAGAGCAGCGGCGCACCAATCGCCTGCTGCAGGGCATTTTGTATGGCGGCATCGGCTTCGCACTCGGCCTGGTGGTGATGCAGTTGTTGCTGCGCATGCGCCTTTGGTAGATGGCTCCGGGGCTTGAGATCTCGCGCGCACTGATTGCGCCCCCCAATTTATAATGACCGGTTTTGTTCCACGTGCCGCGCGGGGAACGTCATGCGCCGTGGTCCGGCGGCGCTTCTGCCCTCAAACAGGTCCTTGCCATGCCTATCTATGCCTACAAGTGCGCGTCCTGCGGCCATGCCAAGGACGTGCTGCAGAAGATCTCTGACGCACCGCTCAGTGTCTGTCCCGCCTGCGGGCAGGCCAGTTTCCAGAAGCAGCTGACGGCGGCTGGTTTCCAGCTCAAGGGTTCGGGCTGGTATGTGACCGATTTCCGGGAGGGCAACAAGTCGGCCTCCCCGGCGCCGTCCCCGGGCGGCGAAGCCCCCGCCGCTTCCTCGCCCGCCAAAGCATCGGGAGACGCGTCCGCCGACGCTCCAGCGCCTGCCGCCGCACCCGCTCCGTCGGTACCCGCCAGCACGACGCCCCCCACATCCACCTGAGCCCAGTGTGATGGCCGCCTTGCGCAAATGGCTGTTCTCGGGCCTTCTGGTCCTGGTGCCGCTCATCATCACCCTGTGGGTGCTGGAATGGGTGGTGAGCACGCTCGACCAGACATTGCGCATCCTGCCAACGAGCTGGCAGCCCGATCAACTGCTTGGCGTGCACATCCCTGGTCTGGGCGTGGTGTTTGCCCTGGTGGTGGTGGTGTCCATCGGAGCACTTGCCTCCAACATCATTGGCAACAAGCTGGTGAGCTGGTGGCACGCCATGCTGCACCGCATTCCTGTGGTGCGTTCCATCTACTCCGGCGTCAAGCAGGTGTCCGACACGCTGTTCTCCGAGAAGGGGAATGCCTTCCGCAAGGCGCTGCTGGTGCAGTGGCCTCACGAGGGTATGTGGACAATCGCCTTTCTGACCGGTTCGCCGGGTGGTGATGTGCTGTCCCACCTCCAGTCCATGCCCGGCGGCGCAGAGCATGACGAGTTTCTCAGCGTGTACGTTCCCACCACGCCCAACCCCACAGGCGGCTACTTTGTCATGGTGCGCAAGAGCGCCTGCGTCGAGTTGCAGATGAGCGTGGACGAGGCGCTGACGTACATCGTGTCCATGGGCGTGATCGTGCCTGGCGGCCCGAAGAACGCCCAAATCAAACTGGCCACCGACAACGGTGCCGCCTCCAACTCCTGAATGTTCCCTGCGGGCACGCCCGCGAATCTGTTGAAAGAAGAGTGCAAATGGCGATGCGTACCCACTATTGCGGTCTGGTGACCGAAGCCCAGATGGGCCAAACCGTTCGGTTGTGCGGCTGGGTCAACCGCCGCCGCGACCACGGGGGTGTGATCTTCATCGACCTGCGCGACCGCGAAGGCTATGTGCAGGTCGTGTGTGACCCCGATCGCGCCGACATGTTCAAGACCGCCGAGGATGTGCGCAACGAGTTCTGCGTGCAGGTCACCGGCCTGGTGCGTGCTCGCCCTGCCGGCACGACCAACGACAAGCTCAAGAGCGGCCAGATTGAAGTGCTGTGCCATGAGCTCAAGGTGCTCAACCCTTCGGTCACGCCGCCGTTCCAGCTGGACGACGAGAACTTGTCGGAAACGACACGCCTCACCCACCGTGTGCTGGACCTGCGCCGCCCTTACATGCAGAACAACCTGATGCTGCGTTACCGCGTGGCCATGGAAGTCCGCAAGTTCCTCGACGCCAACGGCTTCATCGACATCGAAACCCCGATGCTGACCAAGAGCACGCCCGAGGGCGCGCGCGACTATCTCGTGCCCAGTCGCGTGCACGATGGCATGTTCTTCGCGCTACCGCAGTCGCCGCAGCTGTTCAAGCAGCTGTTGATGGTGGCCGGGTTCGACCGCTACTACCAGATCACCAAGTGCTTCCGCGACGAAGACCTGCGTGCCGACCGCCAGCCCGAATTCACGCAAATCGATATCGAAACCTCGTTCCTGACCGAGGAAGACATTCGCGACATGTTCCAGGGCATGATCAAGACGGTGTTCCAGAACACGCTCGGCGTCGATCTGGGCGAGTTCCCGATCATGGCCTACAGCGAAGCCATGCACCGCTTCGGCTCCGACAAGCCGGACCTGCGCGTCAAGCTCGAGTTCACCGAACTCACCGACGTGATGGCCGATGTCGACTTCAAGGTCTTTTCCGCCCCGGCGACCTCGAAAGGCGGACGTGTTGTCGCGCTTTGCGTGCGTGGCGGTGCCGACATGAGCCGCAGCGAGATCGATGCGTACACCGAGTTCGTGAAGATCTACGGCGCCAAGGGGCTGGCCTGGATCAAGGTCAACGATGCCGGTCAGGGCCGCGATGGCCTGCAGAGTCCGATCGTGAAGAACCTGCACGACAAGGCCGTTGGCGAGATCCTGTCCCGTACCGGTGCACAGAACGGCGACATCATCTTCTTCGGTGCCGACAAGGCCAAGATCGTCAACGATGCGATTGGTGCGCTGCGGCTGAAGATCGGCCACAGCGAACTGGGCAAGAAGAACGGCCTGTTCGAGGACCGCTGGGCACCGATGTGGGTGATCGACTTCCCCATGTTCGAGCATGACGAAGAGGCCGACCGCTGGACGGCGGTGCACCACCCGTTCACGGCGCCAAAGGATGGCCACGAAGACTGGATGGTGACCGCCCCCGAGAAGTGCATCGCCAAGGGCTACGACATGGTGCTCAATGGCTGGGAGATCGGTGGTGGCTCGGTGCGTATCCACACGGCCGCAGTGCAGCAGAAGGTGTTTGATGCCCTGAAGATCACGCCCGAAGAAGCCCAGCTCAAATTCGGCTTCCTGCTGGACGCTCTGCAGTACGGTGCACCGCCCCATGGTGGTCTCGCCTTCGGCCTGGACCGGATCGTCACGCTGATGACCGGAGCCGAGTCCATCCGCGATGTGATCGCCTTCCCCAAGACCCAGCGTGCCCAGTGCCTGCTGACCCAGGCACCCAGCCCCGTCGAGGAGAAGCAGCTTCGCGAACTGCACATCCGCCTGCGCAATGTGGACTTGTCGAAGTCGGCTTGAGGCGTCTGTAGGACTTCTCCGAAAGGGGCGCCGAATGGCGCCCTTTTTCTTGTATCAAAGCACTGATTGCTTTTATCTCCAGCCTATTTTCGTCATCCTGTTTGCTACCATGGGTTTTTTGAAAGGAGCTCTCTTATGGCAAGGATCCGTCAGAACACCGTGGCCGACAAGGAAAAACTCGTCGCAGACCTGCAGCGTGTGATTGCCGACGCCGAGGAGCTCATGCAGGCCACTGCCCACCAGACCGAAGGAAAGGTGGTGGAGTTGCGTGAGCGCATCAATGAAAACCTGCGCCAGGCGCGTCACAAGCTGTCGGACGCCGAGGACGCCATCAAGGAAAAGGCGCTTGAAGCCGCGCACGCTGCGGACGACTATGTGCACGAGCATCCCTGGCCTGCCATTGGCGCCGCTGCGGGCATCGGCTTGGTGGTTGGCCTTCTCATCAGCCGTCGCTGATTCAGGCGCTGATACCCATGAGCGGTCCTCAGCGCATGTCGTCCTCCCTGCGGGGCTTGGCTTCCACCGTGCTGGAACTGGTGCAGATCCGTCTGGAGCTGCTCAGTATCGAGGCCCAGGAAGAGGTGCTGCGCGTGGGCGCGCTGCTGGTGTATGGCGCGATCGCTGTCGCTTTCCTCAGCCTGGGGGTGGTTCTGCTGGCCCTCCTGATCACGGTGGCGCTGTGGGACACGCACCGGCTGCTTGCGCTCGGCGTGTTCACCGGCCTGTTCTTGGTCACGGGCGGGGTTGCCGCCTGGCTGGCGCGCGAACGCGTGCGCTCCGGGACCTACCTGTTCTCCGCCAGCGTGGAAGAGCTGAGGAAAGATCGTGATGGTCTGCGTGCCGCCAAGGAGGACGATTGAACCCGCGCGCGGTGCAACTGGCTCTGCGGCGTGAGCGGCTGGTGCAGCGCTCGGCGCAGTTGCGCCGCCGCGCCGTCTGGCACCTGCAGGACATGCAGCCGGCGCTCACCTGGATCGACAGATTGCAGGACGCCTGGATCTGGTTGCGTGGCAACCCGTTTGCGGCGGCCGCCGGTACTTTGCTGCTGTCGGCATGGCGCCCGCGCCGCGCGGCATCGCTGGGTATGCGACTGTGGTCGGCTTGGAAGTTCGTGCAGAGCGTGCGCGACCGGGGCTCCGTACCGCCCAGACACCGCTGAGCTAGCTCGCCGTGTCTGTCCTGAAGATCCCACAGTCGGTGCTGGTGGTGATCCATACCCCCGCGCTCGACGTACTGCTCATCGAAAGGGCCGACGCCCCCGGCTTCTGGCAATCGGTCACGGGATCGAAGGAGGCCGAAGACGAGCCGTTCGAAGCCGCCGCCGTGCGCGAAGTGTTCGAGGAGACGGGTATCGATGCCCGGGCGTCCGGCCATGTGCTGAGCGACTGGTCGCTTGAAAACGTGTACGAAATCTATCCGCAGTGGCTGCACCGGTACGCGCCTGGCGTGACGCACAACACCGAGCACCTCTTCGGCCTGTGCGTCCCCGCCGTGGCAACAGTGCGCCTCAGTCCCCGTGAACACCGCAACCAGGTGTGGTTGCCATGGGCAGAAGCTGCCGAACGCTGCTTCTCGCCTTCCAATGCCGAGGCGATCGCCTGGCTGCCGCGCCTCGGCGGCGTGCGCAAACCGGGAGCATCGCTTGGTGGCATCATTTGTCCATGAGCATCGTCAGGATCGCGACCTACAACATCCACAAGGGCGTGCAGGGCCTGGGCCCGGGGCGTCGGCTGGAGATCCACAACATCGCCCACGCGGTGGAGCAATTCGATGCCGATATCGTCTGCCTGCAGGAGGTGCGGCGCCACAACCGCAAGATGGAGAAGCACTTCACGCGCTGGCCGGAACTCGACCAGGCCGTCTACCTCTCGCCTGAGGGGTACGAATCCGTCTACCGCACGAATGCCGTCACACGCCACGGCGAGCATGGCAATGCGCTGTTGTCGCGCTGGCCGGTGATCGACATCAAGCATTCCGACGTGTCCGATCACCGTTTCGAGCAGCGCGGCCTGCTGCACGTGCAACTGCTGGTGGACGGGGTCGACGTGCACGTGATCGTTGTGCATCTGGGTCTGATCCATGCCAGCCGCGAGCGGCAGGTGCAGCGCCTGGGCCAGTACATCGCCTCCACGGTGCCGCCCACTGCGCCCCTGGTTGTGGCCGGTGATTTCAACGATTGGGGTGCTCAACTGCTGCGGCCCATGGCGGCGCTGGACCTGCGCACCTTCGAAGGCATCCGCCTGGCCACCTATCCATCGCGCCTGCCGCTGCTGCACCTGGATCGCATCTTCGCGCGCGGCCTGCGTCCGGTGTCTGCGCACGTGCCGCACGGCCGGGTCTGGTCACGCATGTCGGACCATCTTCCCCTGATTGCCGAGCTCGAACTGTGAGCGATGCCCCCCTTCGCCCGGCAGCGGCGGCTCGGCACCCGCCCATGCGAGGAGGACACCAGCTGCTGTTGCTGCAAGGCGGGGTGGAGTTCTTTCCTGCCCTGGTCGAGGCGATGGATGCGGCACGCATGGTCGTGCACCTGGAGACCTATATCTTCGAGTTCGCCGGCTCGGCCCTCTGTGTGGCGGAGGCCATGGAGCGTGCGGCCCGGCGCGGCGTGGTGGTGCGCCTGCTGATCGATGGGGTGGGCACGCCCTTGGTGCCCGAGGAGTGGCAGCGGCGTTTCGCCGAGGCGGGGGTGGTGATGCGCATCTATGCCCCGCTGGGCCGGCTCGGCCTGCTGGCGCCGCGCAACTGGCGGCGCCTGCACCGCAAGCTGTGCGTGGTCGACGGCGTGGTTGGCTTCTGCGGTGGCATCAACATCATCGACGACCAGCACGACGTGGCGCTGGGCCGGTTGAGTGCACCCCGGCTCGATTTCGCGTTGCGCGTGGCCGGCCCGCTGGTGGAGGACATGGCGGACACCATGGAGCAACTCTGGTGGCGCACGCTGGCCGCGCGGCGGGTGCGCCAGCGCGAGTTCAAGGCCGCATGGGATGCGCTTCGCGCCTCTCGCCCGGTGGGTGACTTCTCGCGTCTGTTGCAGAAGATCGAAGCGCTCGCGGAGTCGGGCGAGGCAGGGCACAACGATGGTCCTTACGGCGAGTCGTCTCCCGCACCGCTCGGGGTGGATGGGGCGCGGGCCACGCTGCTGTTGCGCGACAACGTGAGTCACCGGCACGACATCGAGCGCGCTTACCTCAAGGCGATCGGCGAGGCGCGCCAGGATGTGGTGATTGCCAACGCGTATTTCATCCCGGGTCGAAAGCTGCGCCGTGCGCTCACCCTGGCGGCCCAGCGGGGCGTGCGGGTGCAGCTGCTGCTGCAAGGCCGCTACGAACATTTCCTGCAGTACCGCGCCGCGCGCCCGGTCTACCAGCGTCTGGTGAATGCAGGCATCCAGATTCACGAGTACGCGCCGAGCGCGCTGCACGCCAAAGTGGCGGTCGTGGACCGGCGCTGGTCCACGGTGGGCTCGACCAATCTCGATCCTCTGTCGATGCTGCTGGCGCGCGAGGCCAATGTGATGACCAACGACCGGCGCTTCTCCGGTTTGCTGCACAGTCACCTTGACGGTCTGGTGCAGCACAGCGGGCAACTCCTCGATGCGGACGCGATCAGCCGGAGACCCTGGATACAGCGCCAGCTTGATCGCATGGCCTTTGCGATCATGCGGATCACCCTGTTCGTAACGGGCCACCGTTATTGATGCGATGGCGGGGGACCTGATCGTCCAGCGACCCGAGGGACTGTACTGCCCACCGGGCGACTTCTACATCGACCCCTGGCGCCGGGTGGACCGAGCTGTCATCACCCACGCGCATTCAGACCACGCGCGCACAGGCCACGCGCATTACCTTGCCACGGCGGTATCCGAGGGCCTGCTGCGCGCCCGCCTGGGCCCGGACATCACCTTCCAGGGCCTGGCCTATGGTGAGGCCATCGAACACCACGGCGTTCGCATCTCGTTGCATCCGGCGGGGCATGTGCTGGGCTCGGCGCAGGTGCGGCTGGAACACCAGGGTCGCGTGTGGGTGGCCAGTGGTGACTACCGCACCACACCCGCTGGTGCCACGCCAGACCGCACCAGTGCACCTTTCGAACCGGTGCGTTGCGACGTCTTCATCACCGAATCGACGTTCGGCCTGCCGATCTACCGCTGGCGTCCCGATGCAGAACTCTTTGGCGAGATCAACCGCTGGTGGCATGACAACGCCGGAACCGGTCGTGCCAGCGTACTCAGCTGCTACAGCCTGGGCAAGGCGCAGCGCATCCTGGCCGGCGTGGATGCGTCCATCGGTCCCATCGTGTGCCACGGGGCGGTCGAGCCGCTGAACCGCGCGTACCGAGCCGCCGGAGTCCCGCTGCCCGAGACGCGGGCGGTGGGCGAGGTCACGGATCCCGCGAGCCTGCGCCGAGCGCTGGTGCTGTGTCCGGGATCGGCGCTCGGCACACCCTGGATGCGGCGCTTTGGTGACCTGTCCGACGCCTTCGCCAGCGGCTGGATGCAGGTGCGCGGATGGCGCCGCCGGGGTGGTCACGACCGCGGTTTCGTGCTCAGCGACCATGCCGACTGGCCAGGCTTGCTCAGTGCGATCGGCGCGACCGGCGCCGATCGCATCATCGTCACGCACGGCAGTGTGCCGGTGCTGGTGCGCTACCTGCAGGAGCAGGGGCTGCAGGCCGAAAGTTTCGACACCGAATACGGCGATGAGGCCGAGGCGGGCGCATGAAACGCTTCGCGGCGCTGTACGACGAGCTTGACGCGACGACGGCCACCAACGCCAAGGTGGCCGCGCTGCGGCGCTACCTTGCCGAGGCGGACGACGCGGACGCCGCCTGGGCGGTGTACTTCCTTTCCGGTGGCAAGCCGCGCCAGCTCATCCGCACCGCGCAACTGCGCGCGCAGGCCATCGCGTCTTCGGGTCTGCCGGAGTGGTTGTTCGATGCGAGCTATCAGGCCGTGGGCGATCTGGCCGAAACCATCGCGCTCGTGCTGCCCCTGCCGCAGGACAGCACCGGCATGCAGACCCGCTTGAGCATCTGGATGGAGGAACGTCTGCTGCCCCTGCGTGGCCAGAGCGACGAAGCCATTGCCCAGTCCCTGGGTGCCTGGTGGCGGGAGCTCGATGCCACAGGGCGCTTTCTTCTGGTGAAGCTGGTGGGCGGCGGCTTTCGCGTGGGCGTGAGCAAGCTGCTGGTGCAGCGGGCCCTGGCTGCGCACGCCGGGCTGGACGCGAAGCTGGTCGCGGCACGCATGATGGGCTTTACCGACGGCAAACGGTCACCCACCGCAGCCGCGTACCGGGCGCTTGTCGCCCCGGCCGATGCCTTGGTCGCCGGGCAGGACAGCCGCGATCCGAGTCAGCCCTACCCATTCTTCCTCGCCAGTCCTCTGGGCGCGGATGCCGTTGACGAAGTGGCTGCCCTGGGCCCCGCGCGCAACTGGCTGGCGGAGTGGAAGTTCGATGGCATCCGTGGGCAGATCGTCAAGCGGGCCGGGCAGGTGTGGGTGTGGTCGCGTGGCGAGGAGCTGATGAGCGACCGCTTTCCCGAACTGCAGGCCCTGGCGCAGCGCTGGCCGGACGGCACCGTGCTGGATGGTGAGATTCTGGTGTGGGACGACGGCACCGGCGCCGCGCGGCTGCCAGGCAGTGAGCGCCCGGGTGGCCCCGCGCCGTTCGCGCTGCTCCAGCAGCGCATCGGCCGCAAGACCCTGGGCCCGAAGGTGCTGGCTGCCGCACCGGTGAGTTTCATGGCCTACGACCTGCTCGAAGTGGGCCATGAAGACCAGCGTCAGGCGCCGCAGCATGAACGCCGCGCCCGGCTGGAAGCCCTTGCAGCGTCCCTGAATCAGACGCCGGGACCGCGTCTGTGGCTCTCGCCTCAGCTGGCCGGTGACGACTGGCCCATGCTCGCGGGCCGGCGCGCCGAGGCCCGTACGCTGGGTGTGGAGGGCCTCATGCTCAAACACCGGGACAGCGCCTACGGCACGGGCCGGCAGAAGCGCGGTGGGGTGGACGCCCCCCTGGCCTGGTGGAAATGGAAGATCGACCCGCTGTCCATCGACGGCGTGCTGATCTATGCCCAGGCGGGCCACGGCCGCCGCGCCTCGGTGTACACCGACTACACCTTTGCGGTGTGGAACCGGCCACCGGCCGACGCCGCCGAGGCCGATGCGGTGGTCGAGGCCATCGCGCAGCGCCGTCCGGCAGACCCCGACGGCCTTCAGCTTGTTGCTTTCACCAAGGCGTATTCCGGCCTCACCGACGAAGAGTTCAAGGCCGTGGATGCGGTGATCCGCCAGAACACACTGGAGAAGTTCGGACCGGTGCGCAGCGTGCGGCCCACCCTGGTGTTCGAGCTGGCTTTCGAGGGCATTGCCCGCAGCACGCGCCACAAGAGCGGCGTGGCACTGCGCTTTCCGCGCATGCAGCGCATCCGCCACGACAAGCCGCTGCACGAGGCCAACACCCTTCAGGACCTGGAACAACTGCTGGTGGGCGACACCCGCTGAGGCGCCCGGCCCAAAGTCCCCAGGCCCGGGGCTCCCGGGAGGTCCGGTGTTAGCATGCCCCATGCTGACGAAAACCGCATCCGACATGACCTCCGCAGCCCCCCCTGACGACGATCACGGCGTGCCCGTGTCGGTCAAGATCCGCGAACGCGTGAAGGCCGCGCGCCAGCGCTTCCACTCCAATGACAACATCGCTGAGTTCATCCAGCCGGGCGAGCTGGAGAAGCTGCTCGACGAAGTCGCGGAAAAGATGCAGGGCGTGCTCGACGCGATGGTCATCGACACCGAGAACGATCACAACACCGCCGACACGGCGCGCCGTGTGGCCAAGATGTACATCAAGGAAGTGTTCAACGGCCGCTACGTCAAAGGCCCGAGCGTCACCGAGTTCCCGAACGCCGAACACCTGAACGAGCTGATGATCGTTGGCCCGATCACCGTGCGCAGCGCCTGCAGCCACCACTTCTGCCCGGTCATCGGCAAGATCTGGATCGGTGTCATGCCCAATGAACACACCAACGTGATCGGCCTGTCCAAGTACGCACGACTGGCCGAATGGATCATGGGCCGCCCGCAGATCCAGGAAGAAGCCGTGGTGCAACTGGCCGACCTGATCCAGGAGAAGACCCAGCCCGACGGCCTCGCGCTGGTGATGGAGGCCAGCCACTACTGCATGGCCTGGCGTGGCGTGAAGGACATGAACAGCAAGATGATCAACTCGGTCATGCGCGGCGTGTTCCTCAAGGACCCCAACCTGCGCCGCGAATTCCTCTCGCTCATCCCCCGTCAACCCTGAGGCTTCACATGCTCGTACGTCTGCTCTACGTCAGCCGCGCTGTCGACAAGGACTGTGCCAAAGCCATCGACTCCATCCTGGACACCTCGCGCGCGCACAACCTGGGCAACGGCATCACCGGTGTGCTGTGCTACGGTGGTGGCGTGTTCCTGCAGGCCATCGAGGGCGGGCGCAACGCGGTGAACGACCTCTACAACCACATCGTGGCCGACCCGCGCCACACCGACGTGGTGCTGCTGCACTACGAAGAGATCACCGAGCGTCGCTTTGGTGGCTGGACCATGGGGCAGGTCAACCTCTCCAGGCTCAACACCTCCATTGTGCTGAAGTACTCCGAGCGCCCCGAGTTCGATCCCTACGGGGTGTCGGGCCGCGTGTCGCTGGCCTTGCTGGAAGAGCTGATGGCGACCGCCAACATCATCGGCAGGGCTTGAGGAGCAGCCCCCTGCACCGCTGCGCGGCTTCCCCCCGCTCTGGCGAGCCTTCAGCGCCGGGAAGGTTGACAGCGCCTTGGGCTGGCAGAGCCGGACCCTCGCTGCTCCCCGGGCCAGGCTTCTTTTGACGCCGCATGTCTCTTACCGCATTCTGTCTCGTCGTGCTGGCAGGCCTGATCCACGCCTGCTGGAACATTGCGGCGAAGAAGGCCGCCGGCGACGCGCGTTTCGTTTTCTTCACTGGCATCCTTTTGATGCTGGTCTGGGCGCCTCTGGGTTGGTGGCTTGGGCTCGACGAGGTGCCACGCTGGGGTGCCATCGAGTGGGGCCTCGTGGTCGCCAGTGGTGTATTGCACGTCTTCTACTTCGTTGTCCTGTTGCGCGGGTACCGCAAGGCCGATCTCACTGTGGTGTATCCGCTGGCCCGCGGCTCCGGCCCCTTGCTGTCATCGCTTTTCGCGATCGTTTTCCTGGGTGAACAGATCTCCGCATTGGGTGCATTCGGCATCGCGGGGGTGGTCGGTGGTGTGTTTCTGATCGCGGGTGGCCCTGGCTTGCTGCGTGCCGCGCACGACCCTGTGGCACGCAAGCGTGTGCACAAGGGCATGTTCTATGGCCTTCTTACCGGTGTGTTCATTGCAGGCTACACGGTGGTGGACGGTTACGCCGTCAAGTTCCTCGTGATGTCACCCATCCTGGTCGACTACATGGGCAACTTTGTGCGCCTTGCGCTGCTCGCGCCCAGCGTGCTGCGCGACCTGCCCACGGCCCGGCAACTCTGGCGGGTGCAATGGCGCTACGCGTTGCTGGTGGCGGTGGTCAGCCCCGTGGCATACGTGCTGGTGCTTTATGCCATGCGCGAAGCGCCGTTGTCGCATGTCGCGCCGGCGCGCGAGGTGTCCATGCTGTTCGCCGCCCTGATCGGTGGGCATCTGCTGGGCGAGGGTGACCGTGTGGCGCGCATCTTCGGTGCCATTTGCATCGCCGCGGGCGTGACTGCGCTGGGACTGGGTTGAGGCTGCCATGAGCGAGCCCTGGCAACTCCTGGGTTGCGACTTCACCAGTGCGCCGACCCGACGAAAACCTATCACGCTCGCGGTCGGTCGTGCCGACCGGGGGCGCGTGGTGCTGGAGGCGGTGGAGCGTTTCGAGTCGCTGGATGGCTGGAGTCAGCGCCTGGCTGCGCCGGGGCGCTGGGTGGGTGGTTTTGACCTGCCGTTCGGCCTGCCGCGCGAGCTGGTCACCCAGCTGGGCTGGCCCACCGATTGGGCGGACTGCATGGCGCACTATGCGGAGCTGAATCGCGAGTCCATCCGTGCATCGTTCTCGGCTTTCTGCGACGCGCGGCCTGTGGGCGGCAAGTTCGCGCACCGGGCCACGGATGGGCCGGCTGGCTCCAGCCCGAGCATGAAATGGGTCAATCCGCCCGTGGCGTTCATGCTGCATGCAGGCGTGCCACGCTTGATCGCTGCGGGCGTCACGCTGCCGGGCCTCTGCGAAGGCGACGGCGGCCGAGTCGCACTGGAGGCCTATCCCGGCCTGCTCGCGCGCAGCGTGCTGGGCAGTGCGTCGTACAAGGCCGACGATCGGGCAAAGCAGACACCGGAGCGCCTGATCGCGCGCAAGACCCTCATCAACGCGCTGGAGAGCGGTCAGGCACCGTTGCTGCAGGCCGTGGGCCTGCGGCTTCGCCTGAGCCATGCCCAGCGGGATGCGCTGGCTGACGACCCCAGTGGTGACAGTCTGGACGCGGTGTTGTGCCTGCTGCAGGCGGCCTGGGCGGAACAGCAGCACCGCAGTGGGCACCCCCGCTGGGGCTTGCCGGCGTTCGACCCGCTCGAAGGCTGGATCGTCACGGCCTGAAAGCGCCTCCAACCCGCGCGACAGCACGGGAATGCCACCATGCCTAGAATCTCCTCCGTTCGACCCAGTGTCGGACACAAGCGTTCTCAGGGCGGGGTGGAACTCCCCACCGGCGGTGATGGCGGCGTGGCGACACGACCGAACGAGTGCCGCGAGCGCCCAGGCGCCGGCCCGTTCGGTGCATGGGGTCAGCAGACCCGGTGAGATCCCGGGACCGACGGTCACAGTCCGGATGAAAGAGAGCGCGAGCGTCGTGCCCCCTGCGCGTGTGCACAGGGGAGGCGCGTGCGCTTGTGCGCCCTGATTTGTCGGCCCCTCCTTTTTGAGGACACCATGAATCAGACCGAGTCTTCCCACCACCTTCACCTGCCCGCTGGCCTGCGCTTCGCGTTCGTCGAAGCCTCCTGGCACGCCGACATCGTGCATCAGGCACGCGACGCCTTCTTCGCCGAAATGGCGCAAGGCGGCTTCGGTGCCGATGCCATCGACGTGTTCGATGTGCCCGGTGCCTTCGAGATCCCGCTGCACGCGCAGCGCCTGGCCCGCTCCGGCCGCTACGCCGCCGTGGTTGGCAGTGCGCTCGTGGTCGACGGCGGTATCTACCGCCACGATTTCGTCTCTCAGACAGTCGTACAGGCCCTCATGGACGTGCAACTGGATACCGGCGTGCCGATGATCTCGGCGGTGCTCACGCCGCACCACTTCCATGAGCATGCAGAACACCGCAAGTACTTCCTGCGCCACTTCGCCGTCAAGGGCACCGAGGCGGCTCAGGCGTGCCTGCAGACGGTCGCGGGCCTGCGCCGGCTCGATGCGTTGCTGAGCCCTGCCAGCACGACCGCCTGAACGGATGCGACACATGCCCGTGCCGCATTTATCGAGAACCCTTGGACTGTTGCTGGCCGTGGCGGGCCTGTGCGCGGGCTGCGCCGTCGGCGCTGGCAACAGCGAACAGCGGGCGTCGCCTCAGCTGGGCGATGACGGCCGGTTCCGCAATACGCCCGACCCGAACACCCGCCCCAGCATGGGCTCCTGGAAAATCTGGAGCCGCTTCCTGTTCGAAACCCAGGCAGACGCGGTGCCGCGCGACCCCGTTCCGGTTCGCCGTCTGGACCGCGCGATGCTCGAGGCGCTCGACCCGGCGGCGAACCACATCGTGCGCCTCGGGCACTCATCGCACCTGCTCAAGCTGAAGGGTCGCTACTGGCTGATCGACCCGATGTTCAGTGAGCGCGCGTCGCCGGTGCAGTGGTTCGGACCGAAGCGCTTCCACGCGACACCGTTGTCGCTGGAGGAGCTCCCACCCATCGAGGGGGTGATCCTCTCTCACGACCATTACGATCACCTGGACGAGGGCACCATCGTGTACCTGCGCGAACGCGTGCAGCGCTACTTCGTGCCACTGGGCCTGCGTGCCCGGCTGCAGGCGATGGGTGTGGACCCTCAGCGCGTCGAGGAATTCGACTGGTGGCAGCGCACGACCCACGCCAGCGTGCAACTCACCGCCACGCCAGCGCACCATTTCTCGGGCCGCACGCTCTGGGACCGCAACAGCACGCTGTGGACGTCGTGGCTCATCCAGAGCGGTGACGAGCGCATCTATTTCAGTGGCGATACCGGTTACTTCACCGGCTTCAAGACCATAGGCGAGCGACTGGGTCCGATCGATATCGCGCTGCTGGAAAACGGTGCCTACGACAGCTACTGGCCGTCGTCGCACATGTCGCCCGAAGAGACCGTGCAGGCGTTCAAGGACCTGGGGGCCCGGCAGTTCTACCTGGTGCACAACAGCACGTTCAACCTGGGTTTCCACAGCTGGCGCGATCCGATGGACCGCGTGGCCGACATCGCAGAGCGCGAAGGATTGCCGCTGGCCACGCCAGAGATCGGCGAGGTGCTCACGCTGGGACAGCCGCGGCAGAACCGGCGCTGGTGGACCGATCTGCGCTGAGCGCACTGCTTTCCCACCGGCGTGCAAGCAGGTAAGCTGTCCTTGGTTTTTCAGGAGGACCTGCATGTACCCTTGGCTCTTTCTGTGGGCGCCGCAACTGCAGCTGCCCTTCAGCGGTGATGTGGCGCAGCGCATAGAACCCCGAACCCAGTGGTTTTTCGATGGCATCGACACGGCGTCCGGTGACCCGGTCATCGAGCGCAAAGCCTTCGAGGTAGCCACCTATGGACGCCAGCTAGGGTTGATCACCGAGCTGCTGCTCGACATGGCCGCGCAAACGCCGCCGCGCGGCAAGGCCGGGCGGGAAGCCCGCCAGCGGCTGCAGGAGATCCAGACCGAAATCGAGCGCATCAAGACGGCAGACGCCGCGGCGCAGGTGCGGATGGTGGAGGCCGGCTTGCGGCGACTCAAGACACGCCACAAGGCAGAGTACGACGCTTTGCGCGACCGCCTGCGGTTGGCTTTGGCCGAGCCCTGACCCAGGCCATGAGGCTCGCTGACATGGGCACGTTGCCCCTCACCCTGCTGGCTTCCCTGGTGGTCGCCATCGTGTTGCTGGTGATTCGCGTCTTCGTGATGCAGCGCGTCCAGCAACGGCGCCAGCGCGAGAACCGCCAGGAGACCGAGCGCCTGAAATCGCTGGTCGCGGCGTACCGCGCCCTGGCGGGGTCGTTCTCTCCCGCCACCGTGGAGAACGCATCCCAGATGGAGGAGACGCTGGCCGAAGTGGTGTTGTTCGGTTCCTTGGCCCAGGTGGAGCTGGCCGCCACTTGTGCCACTGCACTCAAGCGCGGCGAATCGCCAGATTTCCAGCCGCTGATCGAAGAGTTGCGGTCCGATCTGCGCCGACAGCTGGGCCTGGACCCGATTCCCGCGAGCTTCGTGCTGCCCGCGTCCGGACCTGGGTCACCGCCACGCGGCCGGGGAGATGGCGAAGGGCGAGGTGGCGCTGGCGCGCGGGGCGGTGGAGGAGGCGGGGGCGGTGCCGCGGCGGGTGGACTGGGGGCGGGCCTGGTGGCAGGGGAAGCACTGAACAGTTGAGGCTGAACCACGGGTATCCTTGCTTGGTGCATCATCGGCATCGCGCTGCACCGCTGACATTCGGGCCAGGCGGGTGGAGCGCGCACACAACCATTCGAGGGAATTTCCAATGAACGCAGCCAAACTGGTCGGTATCGTGCTCATCGTCGGCGGGGTGCTCGGCCTCGTCTACGGCAGCTTCAGTTACACCAAGAACACGGAGGCCGTGAAGCTGGGGCCGCTGGAGTTGTCGGTGAAGGAAAAGGAAACCGTGAACGTGCCGGTGTGGGCCGGTGTCGGCGCCATCGTGATCGGCGCGGCACTTCTCGTGCTGGGCGGCAAGAAGGGTTGACGCGCCGGCTCCTCTGCCCCGTTCTGTCGCTGTTGTGGGCCTGTTCGGCAGCGCTCCCGGCCATTGCGACCACCAACGCCTCGTCCGAGGTCTATGTTGCGAGGGTCAGCCGTGTGTTCGATGGCGACACGGTGTGGGTACAACCCTTGGATGGTGGGCGCTACCGCAAGCTGCGCATTGACGGCATCGATGCCCCCGAAATCTGCCAGGCGGGTGGCACGGCCTCGCGTGATGCGCTGGCCGGGCGGGTGATGGACCAGATGGTGACCGTCAGTGTGCGCCAGCACGACGACTATGGTCGCGGGCTCGCAAAGTTGACACACCAGGGCGCCGACGTGGCCGCCTGGATGGTGTTGCAGGGACATGCCTGGTCGTACCGCTGGCGCCGCAGCCTGGGGCCGTACCGCGAGCAGGAAGAAATGGCTCGCCGCGCCAGCAAAGGCCTGTTCGCAGACGGCACTGCCGAGTTGCCGCGGGCGTTCCGCCAGCGCCACGGCCCTTGCATGCTGCCCTGAGGCGTCAGGTCAGTGCGGCTGGCCGCACACCGTGCATTGCGGGTTCTGCCGCAGCGCGATGGGGGTGAACGCCAGATCGCGCCCATCGATCATCAACAGCTGACCCGTGATGCGCGAGCCCAGCCCGGTGAGCACCTTGAGTGCCTCGGACGCCTGCATCGTGCCCACGACGCCTACCAGTGGCGCGAACACACCCATGGTCGCGCACAAGGCTTCCTCCACCCCGGCTTCTTCGGGGAACACACAAGCATAGCAGGGGCTGCCCGGCGTACGCGCATCGAACACGCTGAGCTGGCCATCCATGCGGATCGCCGCACCCGAGACCAGAGGCTTGCGGTGGGCCACGCAGGCCCGATTGATGGCATGGCGAGTGGCGAAGTTGTCGGTGCAGTCGAGCACCACGTCCGCCTGCGACACCAGCTCGTCCAGCAGTTCCGCGTCGGCACGCCGGGTGACGGTGGTGACGCGCACGTCGGGGTTGATGGCGGCGATGGCCTCGCGCGCCGACTCGGCCTTGGGATGGCCTACGCGCGCGAGGTTGTGGGCGATCTGTCGTTGCAGGTTGGTCTGATCGACGGTGTCGTGATCCACCAGCGTGATGTGGCCGACGCCCGCGCTGCCCAGGTACAACGCCACCGGTGAACCCAGGCCACCTGCGCCAATCACCAATGCGTGAGAGGCCAGCAACGCTTCCTGGCCTTCGACACCCAGTTCGTTGAGCAGGATGTGGCGCGAATAGCGGAGGAGCTGGGCGTCGTCCAAGTGTCTCGCCGCGGGCGGTGCCCGCGGGGTCCATCAGTTTTCTTTCTTCTCTTCTTCGCGCACCGACAGCGTCTTGCTCACCAGCACAGGGCGGCCCTTGAGCTGGTTGAGGGCCTGCTGCAGCTGGAAGTCCTTCTCGGTACCGAACTCCGGCACCAGGCGCTGGTTCGGATTCTTCCGGGCTTCCTCTTCCAGGCGCTTGCGAGCGGCTTCACGGGCTTCGTCGCGTTGCTGCGCGGCGGCACGCTCCGCGTCGGTCATCGCGGCATCGCCCTTTGCGGCTTCGGTGCCGTTGTTCAGGTGCTTCTGCAGATCGGCCTCGCGCGTGCGCAGGGCGGCGAACACGTTACCTTCTTCGGTTTCGTCCACCATCACGTCAGGCACGATGCCTTTGGCCTGGATGGAGTTGCCCGACGGGGTGTAGTAACGCGCCGTGGTGAGCTTCAGGCCGGTGTCGGGGCCGAGGGGGCGCACCGTCTGCACCGAGCCCTTGCCGAAGGTCTGGCTGCCCAGCACCTTTGCGCGCTTGTGGTCCTGCAACGCGCCGGCGACGATTTCGCTGGCCGATGCGGAGCCTTCATTGACCAGCACCACCAGCGGCACGCGCTTGAGCGCGCCCTGCGTGTTGTCGGTGAGGCGCTTGATGGGGTCGGCACCGCCTCGGCGCAGGTAGTGCTGCGGAATCGACTTGTAGATGAACTTGCTGTCTTCCAGCTGGCCGTTGGTGGAGACCACGGTGACGTTCTCGGGCAGGAACGCGGCAGACAATGCCACGGCCGCGTCCAGCAGACCACCCGGATCGTTGCGCAGGTCGAGCACCATCCCCTTGAGGTTGGGGTCGGCCTTGTAGATGTCTTCCATCTTGCGGGCGAAGTCCTCGATCGTGCGTTCCTGGAACTGCGACACGCGGACCCATGCATAACCCGGCTCGACGACGCGCGATTTCACGCTCTGCGTCTTGATCTCCTCGCGGGTGATCGTCACCGGGAAGGTTCGGTTCTCGTCCTTGCGGAAGATGGTCAGCAGGACCTTGGTGCGGGGCTCGCCGCGCATCAGCTTGACAGCGTCGTTGATGCTCAGGCCTTTGACCATGGTGTCGTCGATCTTGGTGATCAGGTCGCCGGTCTTGAGGCCGGCGCGGAAGGCCGGGGAGTCCTCGATCGGGGAGACCACCTTGACCAGACCGTCTTCCATCGTGATTTCGATGCCCACGCCGACGAAACGCCCACTGGTGCCTTCACGGAATTCCTTGAAGGACTTCTTGTCGAAGTACTGCGAATGCGGATCGAGGCTGGCGACCATGCCGGAAATGGCCTCCGAAATGAGCTTCTTCTCGTCCACCGGCTCGACATAGTCGCTCTTGACCATTCCAAAGACGGCTGCGAGCTGCTGCAGCTCTTCCAGCGGCAGGGGTGCGAGCGCTCGCTGGGCGGTTGCCTGCAACTGCACTGTGGTCAGTGCTCCGGCGACCGCACCAATGGCCACCCAGCCCGCGATCTTCAGCTTATGACTCACCTGTCTTGCCATCGAGATACCCCAATAAAAAGCCCGTGCAGGGCCTGCTGGACCCTGTCGGGTCAATATACACCTTGGAGCAGGGCGGAATGCTTCGGTTCCCTTTGCGGACCCCTGGTATTCCAGAGGGTTGCGTGACGGATCGCCGGTTTCAGGCCTTGCCCTGCGCGGCCACGGCAGCAGCAGCCTTCGCTGCCGCTTCGGCGTCGCCCAGGTAGTAGTGCCGGATCGGCTTGAGATCCGCGTCGAGTTCGTAGACCAGCGGGATCCCGTTCGGGATGTTCACGCCGACGATGTCGTTGTCGGAAATGCCGTCCAGGTACTTCACCAGGGCGCGGATGCTGTTGCCGTGCGCCGCGACCACCACCCGCTTGCCGGCCTTGATCGCCGGCGCCATGGCTTCGTTCCAGAACGGCAAGACGCGTGCCACGGTGTCCTTGAGGCACTCGGTGAGTGGGATTTCTTCCGGCTTGAGGCGGTCGTAGCGACGGTCCTTGCGCTCGCTGCGCGGGTCGCTGGGCTCCAGCGCCGGAGGCGGTGTGTCGTAGCTGCGGCGCCAGACCAGCACCTGCTCGTCGCCGTATTGCTTGGCCATGTCGGCCTTGTTCAGACCTTGCAATGCACCATAGTGGCGCTCGTTCAGGCGCCAGCTGTGCACCACGGGCAGCCAGGTGCGGTCCATTTCGTCCAGCGCGTGCCACAGCGTGCGGGTGGCGCGCTTGAGCACGCTGGTATAGGCCAGATCGAAGTCGTAACCCTCGGCCCTGAGCAGCCGACCAGCGTTCTTCGCCTGTTCCAGGCCCGTGGGCGTGAGGTCCACGTCGGTCCAGCCGGTGAATCGGTTTTCCAGGTTCCAGGTGGATTCGCCATGGCGAATCAGGACGAGTTTGTACATGGGCAAGCGGTGCGTTGATGGGCGGATGGGGATGGAGCGGTCAACCCGCGAGCCGGACAACCGGGCCCGATCGGGCATGCGATGCCGAACAGGATCGGCGCGGCGCAACCAGACATTCTAAAATCCCGGGCTTACTCGAAAGGTGTATCTGTGAGTTTCTTTATCGAAAACTGGGTTTTGATTGCAGTGGCTATCACGTCCGGGGCCTTCCTGCTCTGGCCGCTGGCTTCTGCGGGGGGGCGTGCAGGCTCCGTCAACGCGGCGCAGGCTGTGCAACTGATGAATCGCGACAAGGCGGTGGTGGTGGATGTGCGGGACGCGGCCGGCTTTGGTTCCGGCCATGTGATCGGCGCCAAGAACATTCCGCTGGCCGATCTGGAAGCCAAGCTGCCTGGCGCCGTCAAGAACAAGGCCGTTCCCGTGATCATGGTCTGTGCCAATGGTGCAACGGCCAACCGCGGCGTGGCCATCGCCAAGAAGCTGGGCTACGAAAACGCACATGCCCTGACGGGTGGCATGGGTGCCTGGCGCACCGCCAACCTCCCGGTGGAAAAAGCCTGATCATTTCCCTTGTTCCAACGGATCGACAGGATTCTCCGCATGGCCAAGGTCAAGATGTTCACCAGTGCGTACTGCCCCTATTGCAGCCGGGCCCGGGCTTTGCTCGACCGGCGTGGGGTGGTCGACCTGGAAGAGGTGTTCGTGGACGGCAAGCCCGAGTTGCGCGCTCAGATGACGCAGCTCACAGGGCGCACCAGCGTGCCACAGATCTTCATCGGCGATACCCATGTGGGTGGCTGCGACGACCTGCATGCGCTCGATGGACGTGGCGGCCTGGTACCGATGCTCCAGGCCTGAGTCACGACCCGCCCTGCCGGGCTGACATAATCCACGGCTGTGCCCGCCGCAGGGACTTCGATTCCCCGGCGGGTTCGTTTTTTCTCCTTCGCTTCTTTCGAGACACCACCATGGCAGAAAACCAGGAACCCATCTTCCAGATCCAGCGCGTCTACCTCAAGGAGGCTTCGCTGGAGCAGCCCAATTCGCCGGCCATCCTGCTCGAACAGGAGCAGCCCACGGTGGACATCCAGCTTGGGGTGGAAGCCAGCCCGGTGGCCGATGGCGTGTACGAAGTCAGCGTCACTGCCACCGTGACGACCAAGATCAAGGACCGCACCGTGTTCCTGGTCGAGGCCAAGCAGGCCGGCATCTTCGAGATCCGCAACCTGCCGCAGGAGCAGATGGGCCCGATCATGGGCATCGCCTGCCCACAGATCGTGTACCCCTACCTGCGCAGCAACGTGGCCGATCTGGTCCAGCGCGCTGGTTTCCCGCCCGTGCACCTGGCCGAGATCAACTTCCAGGCCATGTACGAGCAGCAACAGGCCCAGGCCGCCGACGACGCCCCGCGCATCGTCACGCAGTAATCCCTCTCGCGGGGGGGTATTCCATGAACATCGTCGTGCTCGGAGCGGGCGCCTGGGGCACCGCACTGGCCGTCGGCGCGGCCGCGCAGGACGGTGAATTCCGCCAGGTCACGCTCTGGGCGCGCGATGCGCAACAGGCGGAAGACATGCGCACCGGGCGTGAAAACCGCCGTTACCTGCCGGGTGTGACCTTGCCGCCCGCGATCAGTGTTGCCGATGGGGCCCTGGATGCGTCTGCCCCGTTTCTGAAGCAGGCCGACCTGATCGTCATCGGCACGCCCATGTCGGGCCTGCGCGGGATGCTCCAGACGCTGGCGGCCCACCCCACGCCCGTGGCATGGCTTTGCAAGGGCTTCGAAGCGCCACAAGGTGGCGAATCCATGCACGGGCTGCTGGGCCACGAAGTCCGGGCCCAGGTGGCACCGCGCCTCAAGGCCGGCGTGCTCAGTGGTCCCAGCTTTGCACAGGAAGTGGCGAAAGGCCGCCCGACGGCGCTGGTCGCCGCGAGCGAACACGCCAGCGTGCGCGACATGCTGGTCGCGGCTTTCCACAGCCCGATGCTCCGCATCTACGCCAACGACGACATCGTCGGTGTGGAGGTGGGTGGGGCCGTCAAGAACCTGCTGGCCATCGCCACTGGCTTGTGCGATGGCCTGGACCTCGGGCTGAATGCCCGGGCTGCGCTGGTGACGCGCGGCCTGGCCGAGATGACGCGCCTGGGGGTTGCCCTGGGAGCGCGGGCCGATACCTTCATGGGTCTCTCGGGGCTGGGCGATCTGGTGCTCACCGCCACGGGTGATCTCTCGCGCAACCGCCGGGTCGGGCAATTGCTGGCGAAGGGGATGAACCTGAGCGAGGCGGTGGACTCGCTCGGCCACGTTGCCGAGGGTGTGTACAGCGCCCGCACCGTGGTTCAGCGAGCACGCCTGCTGGGTCTGGACATGCCGATCAGCGAAGCCGTGGTGGCCTTGCTCGAAGGGCGGCTGCGACCAGCGCAGGCGGTGGCCGCACTCATGGCACGCGATCCCAAGGACGAGGGGCTCTAGCCGGCCTTTCAGGCCACCGCTGGCGCGCAGCCCTCGGGTTTGAGCACGCGTTCCGTCGAGGCGGGATGGCGGGTCAGGGCCGCAGCCGGCCGCCGGGGGCGGCGCACCAGTTCACCGCCGCAGTTGGGGCAGGTGTTGTGCAGCCGCGTTTCCGCACAATCGCTGCAGAACGTGCACTCGAAGGTGCAGATGCGCGCGTCGGTGGTTTCGTTGGGCAGGTCCCGGTCGCAGCACTCGCAGTTGGGGCGCAGTTGCAGCATGGCGCGTTTTTCCGGGGTCAGATCTCGAAGTTGTCGATCAGCCGTGTCTTGCCCAGGCGCGCGGCGCCCAGCACCACCAGCGGGTCGCCGGCCTGCGGTACCTGCAGGTCGGCACGGCGGCGGACGGTGAGGTAGTCGGGTTGCCAGCCGCGTGCGGCCAGGCCCTGCATGGCACGCTCTTCCAGGTTGGGCAGGTGACGCACCAGACCATCGGCCGCGGCCATGGCGTCGCGTCCGAGCGCGCGCAGCGCCAGTGACAGCTGCACGGCCTCGGTGCGCTCGGTTTCGCTCAGGTAGCCGTTGCGAGAACTCAGCGCCAGTCCATCGGCGGCGCGCTGTGTGGGCACGCTGACGATGTTCACGGGCAGGGCGAACTGTTGAACCATGCGGCGAATCACCATCTGCTGCTGGTAGTCTTTCTGCCCGAACAGCGCATAACGCGGGCCCTTCGCCTGGGTCAGCACACACTGGAACAGCTTCATGACCACGGTGCAGACACCCGTGAAGAAGCCCGGGCGGAAGTGGCCCTCCAGAATGTCAGCCAGATCGGCGGGCGGCTGCACCTTGAAGCCCTGGGGCTCGGGATACAGCTCCTTCTCGGAAGGTGCGAACACCACGTCGCAGCCTTCGGCGGTGAGTTTGTCGCAGTCGGCCTGCAGGGTGCGGGGGTAGGTGTCGAAGTCTTCGTGGGGCGCGAACTGCAGGCGGTTGACGAAGATGCTCGCCACGGTGACGTCGCCCAGCGGCTTCGCCGCGCGCACCAGATCCAGATGTCCTGCGTGCAGATTGCCCATGGTGGGCACCAGGGCGGGCGAGTTGAAAGGGCGCAGCGTGTCGCGCAACTCTTCGATGGTGTGAACGAGTTTCATGAGGGTGTCTTTTCAAAGGGCGCCGGGAGGCCGCCTGCGCTTCCCCATGGAGAGCACCGCAGGCGCTGCGGGAGGATTGTCCTACCAGGCGTGAAGGCTGTCGTCGGGGAAGCTGCCGTCCTTCACCGCGGCCACGTAAGCCGCCATCGCGTCCCGCACGCTGCTTGCGCCTTCCATGAAATTGCGGACGAACTTGGGGTTCTTGCCCAGGTTGACGCCGAGCATGTCGTGCATCACCAGCACCTGGCCCGCCGTGCCCTTGCCGGCGCCGATGCCGATGGTGTGGCAATGCGGCAGTTGCGCGGTGATCTCGGCGGACAGCGCGGCCGGCACCATTTCGAGCACCAGCATGGTGGCGCCGGCATCCTGCAGTTCGAGCGCGTGCCGCTTGAGCGTGAGCGCGGCCGCGTCGCCGCGGCCTTGCACGCGGTAGCCGCCCAGCGCATGCACCGTCTGTGGCGTGAGACCGAGATGCGCACACACAGGAATCCCGCGTTCCACGAGAAAACGCGTGGTCTCGGCGGTCCATCCGCCACCTTCCAGCTTGATCATGTGGGCACCAGCGTGCACCAGCTGCGCTGCGCTGCGCATGGCCTGCTCCTTGGATTCGTGGTAGCTGCCGAAGGGCAGGTCGCCCAGCAGCCAGGCCGTGCCCTGCACGCGGCGCAGGCCGCGCGCCACACTTTCCACGTGGTAGGCCATGGTTTCGAGGGTCACGCCGGCGGTGCTGGCAAGTCCCTGGCACACCATGCCCAGCGAGTCGCCGACCAGGATGCACTCCACGCCAGCGGCATCGGCCACCGCGGCAAATGTGGCGTCGTAGGCGGTGAGCATCGTGATCTTTTCGCCGCGCTCGCGCATTTCATTCAGCCGGGGCAGGCTGACCGGCTTGCGCTGGGGCAGGGGCGACGCTGCAGGCAAGGTGCCGTAGGGCGTGGCCATGGGCGTGGAGTTGGTGGGGGTGCTCATGTGGGAATCCCGCAGGGGTTGGGGGTGGGTGAGAATCGGGCACTATAGTCCAAACCGCTATGCTTGCGCCCCATGAAACACCTCTCTGAATTCACCCTGGCCGACGTGCAGGAACTGGCGCGGCGCGATGTCGCGCTGGCGCTGGCCGAAGACGTGGCCGGTGGTGACCTGACCGCCTCTCTGGTGGATGCCGAGCGGCCTGCGAGGGCCCGCATCCTGGCGCGCGAGGCCGCCGTGATCTGCGGCACGCCCTGGGTGGAGGCCGCTGTGCACGCGCTCGACCCCCAGGCGGTCCTGTCATGGTATGTCGGGGAGGGGCAGCGGTGCGCGGCCGAACAGACCGTGCTCAGTATCGAAGGACGTGCCCAGGCCCTGCTCACAGCAGAACGTACCGCGCTCAATTTCCTGCAGCTGCTATCGGCCGTGGCCACCAAGACGGCCACTTTCGTGGAGGCGGTGGCCGGCACGCGGGCGCAGATCGTGGACACGCGAAAAACCTTGCCCGGGCTTCGCCTGGCGCAGAAGTACGCGGTGAAGATCGGTGGCGGCGTGAACCACCGCATCGGCCTGTACGACGCGGTGCTCATCAAGGAAAACCACATTGCCGCGGCAGGCGGCGTGGCCCAGGTGCTGCAGCGCGTGCGCGAGCAGGCACCCGATGCGCGGTTCGTCGAGATCGAGGTGGAGACGCTGACCCAGCTCGACGAGGCACTGGCCTGCGGCGCGACCATGGTGCTTCTCGACAACATGGACATTCCCACGCTCAACGCGGCGGTGCGGCGCAACGCTGGCCGCGCCGTGCTCGAGATTTCGGGTGGCGTGAACCTGGACACCGTGCGGGCTCTTGCAGAAACCGGCGTCGACCGCATCTCCATTGGCGGCCTCACCAAGGACGTCAAGGCCACCGATTTTTCCATGCGCTTCCAGACGCTCTGAGCGGCCGGAAACTCCAGACACGACGACCCCATGAACACCCCAGACGACACCGCTGTCATCGACGTGGAATACGAACAGCCGGCCTGCCCGACGCAGCATGCCTGGGCGCGCGTCCCGGTGGAACCCGGTCCGAAGCAGCGCGCCGCGCTCAAGGAGCGCATCCGGCAGTTGCTCAAGGAGCGCAATGCCGTGATGGTGTCGCACTACTACGTACATCCCGATCTGCAGGATCTGGCCATCGAGACCGGCGGCATCGTGAGCGATTCGCTGGAAATGGCGCGTTTTGGCCGCGACCACGCCGCGACCACGCTGGTGGTCTCAGGGGTGCGCTTCATGGGCGAGACCGCCAAGATCCTGAGCCCCGAGAAGACCGTGCTCATGCCGGACCTCGACGCGAACTGCTCGCTCGACCTCGGCTGTCCGATCGACGAATTCAATGCCTTCTGCGATGCCCATCCGGACCGCACCGTGGTGGTATACGCCAACACCAGTGCGGCCGTGAAGGCACGTTCGGACTGGCTGGTCACCTCCAGCTGCGCGCTCGACATCGTGCGCGCGCTCAAGGACAAGGGCCACAAGATTCTGTGGGCGCCCGACAAGCATCTGGGTGCCTACATCCAGCGCGAGACCGGGGCCGACATGGTGATGTGGACCGGCTCGTGCATCGTGCACGATGAGTTCAAGGCCTTCGAGCTGGAAGCCTTGAAAAAGGAACATCCCAAGGCCAAGGTGCTGGTGCACCCGGAAAGCCCGGCGGACGTGATCGCCCTGGCCGATGCCGTGGGTTCCACCTCCGCCATCCTGCACGCCGCGCGCACGCTGGATGCGTCCGAGTTCATCGTGGCCACCGACAACGGCATGATGCACATGCTTCGGCAGCAGAACCCGGGCAAGGTGTTCATCGAAGCCCCGACGGCCGGCAACAGCGCCACCTGCAAGAGCTGCGCGCACTGCCCCTGGATGGCGATGAACGGCCTCGCGGGTGTGGCGCAGATTCTGGAGAAAGGCCTGAACGAGATCCACGTCGATCCGGCGCTGATCCCGCTGGCGCGCCGGCCGATCGACCGCATGCTCGCCTTCACGGCGGCCATGAAATCGGGGCACGATGCAGGCGCTCTCGTGCCCAACATCGGCGCCGCCTGAACCTCCTCTACCGGGCCCGCGGCATCAGAATGGTCGGCCTCGCCTCGGGCAGCAGCCCGGGGTAATCGCGGCTGAAGTGCAGGCCGCGGCTTTCGTGGCGCCGCATGGCCGATTGCACGATCAGGTCGGCCACCTGCACCAGGTTGCGCAGCTCGAGCAGGTCGCGCGTGACCTGGAACTGCGAATAGAACTCCTGGATTTCGGACTGCAGCAACGCGATGCGGTGCGCCGCGCGCTCCAGGCGCTTGTTGGTGCGCACGATACCCACGTAGTCCCACATGAAGCGGCGCAGCTCGTCCCAGTTGTGCGAGATCACGACGTGCTCATCGGCGTCGGTCACGCGGCTGTCGTCCCACTGCGGTGCGGCGGGCGTCGGGCCCACGCCGGGCGCGGCGCGGATCGCGTTCACCGCGCCCTGGGCGAACACCATGCACTCCACCAGCGAGTTGCTGGCGAGCCGATTGGCACCGTGCAGTCCGGTGCAGGTGGTTTCACCCACCGCGTACAGGCCAGCAATGTCGGTGCGGCCGGCGAGATCGGTCACCACGCCACCGCAGGTGTAGTGCGCCGCCGGCACCACCGGAATGGGCTCGCGCGTGATGTCGATGCCCAGCTCCGCGCACCGCGCCAGGATGTTGGGGAAATGCTCGCGCAGGAATTCGGGGGGCTGGTGCGAGATGTCCAGGTGCACGCAGTCCAGGCCATGCTTCTTCATCTCGAAATCGATCGCCCGGGCCACCACGTCGCGCGGAGCGAGTTCGGCGCGCGGGTCGTGGTCGGGCATGAAGCGGTGGCCGCCCAGGTGGGGTGGCAGCTTGAGAAGACCTCCTTCACCTCGGACAGCCTCGGTGATCAGGAAGCTCTTGGCGTGTGGGTGGTACAGGCAGGTGGGGTGGAACTGGATGAATTCCATGTTGCCCACCTGGCAGCCCGCGCGCCAGGCGGCAGCGATGCCATCGCCCGTGGCGGTGTCGGGGTTGGTGGTGTAGAGGTACACCTTCCCGGCGCCGCCTGTGGCGAGCACCGTGTGCGTGGCGTTGAAAGTGATGACCTCGTCGCGCTCGGTGTCGAGCACGTAGGCGCCGAAGCAGCGCGGCTCGGTGCCCGCGCCAGGCAGCTGCCGGTCGGTGATGAGGTCGACCAGCATGTGGTGTTCGAACAGCTGGATCTCGGGCGTGGCACGCACGCGTTCGATCAGTGTGGCCTGCACGGCCGCGCCGGTGGCGTCCGCCACATGGGCCACGCGCCGGTGGCTGTGGCCGCCCTCGCGCGTGAGATGCAGTTCGCCGGCCTCCTGAGAGAACGGTACGCCGAGTTCCTGCAGCCAGGCGATGGCCGCGGGCGCGTTTTCCACGGTGAACTGCGTGGCCTCCAGGTCGCACAGCCCCGCACCGGCCACCAGCGTGTCCTCGATGTGGGATGCCACGCTGTCGCCTTCACCCAGCACGGCCGCGATGCCGCCCTGGGCCCAGTTGCTGGAACCGTCACTGAGTGCGCGCTTGGTGATGACCGCCACACGGTGGCTGTGGGCCAGGTGCAGGGCGGCCGTGAGACCGGCCAGGCCGCTGCCGATGATGAGGACGTCGAAACGGTGTGGACTGGTCATGGGCGGAGAGAGAGGAAGTGTGTCGGCGCCAGGCCGCGCCCCATCATGCCGGGGTGTAGGCGAGGCGGACGTAGATCGGGGCAAATGCCTCCGCCTGGGTCAGTTCGATCAGCGTTTCCTTCGCCAGTTCGAGCATGGCGATGAAAGTGACGACCAGGACCGGCGCGCCCAGCGAAGGGTCGAACAGGTCGCCGAATTCGACGAATTTGCGGCCCTGCAGGTGGCGCAGCACGATGCTCATGTGTTCGCGCACCGAGAGCTCCTCGCGGCTGATCTTGTGGTGTTGAACCAGCTTGGCGCGCTTGAGGATGTCGCGCCAGGCGCTCTGCAGGTCGATCGCGCTCACGTCGGGAAAGCGCGGCGCCAGCGCCTGCTCCACGTACACCTGGGCACGGATGAAATCGCGCCCGTACTGCGGGCTGTCGGCCAGCCGGTGCGCGGCCAGCTTCATCTGTTCGTACTCGAGCAGGCGGCGCACCAGTTCGGCACGCGGATCTTCGGGTTCTTCGCCCTCGGCCGTTTTCTTGGGCGGGAGCAGCATGCGCGACTTGATCTCGATCAGCATGGCCGCCATCAGCAGGTACTCGGCGGCCAGTTCCAGGTTGCTGGCGCGGATTTCGTCGACATAGGTCAGGTACTGGCGCGTCACCGCCGCCATGGGAATGTCGAGGATGTTGAAGTTCTGCTTGCGGATCAGGTAGAGCAGCAGGTCGAGCGGGCCTTCGAAGGCCTCGAGGAAGATCTGCAGAGCGTCCGGCGGGATGTACAGGTCGCGCGGCATGGTGAACAGCGGTTCGCCATACAGCCGCGCCAGGGCGACGTGGTCCACCACCGACGGCAGAACCTCATCCAGGCCCTGTGGCGCCTCGTTGAGCGTGTGTGGGTCGCTCATGGGAGAGCCTTTGCCGGCGGTGGTCAGGCGTGGTCGGAGCCGGTCTGGTAGACGTAGGGCTGCTGCGGCACGCGGGCGGCCTCGGCCCTGGCCTGGAATTCGCGGTCGATCTGCTTGTCCCAGAGCAGGGCACGGCCCTGGCGCTGCGACTGCTCCAGTCCCGGCCTGGCGGCCTTGAGCTGTTCGATGAACTGCGTCGTGTCGGACTGGTAGTCGGGGCGGCGGAAGAAGGACATGGTGGGCTCGTTGGGTGCGCGGAGGGAAAGTGGCCGATTTTACCGGGCGGTCCCGCAGGCCGCCCTCAGAGGTTCATTGGCAGGTGTGCAGCCGCTGCGCGAAGCCGGAACGCTCGATGAGCGAGCGCGGCTGGGCATGCAGCCCCACGATGCCCAGGTGTCCGCCGCGTTTGTGCACCGCCTTGTGCAGCTGTTCCAGTGCGTCCAGGCCGGTGGTGTCGAGCGAGATCATGTGGCTGGCGTCCAGCATGACGTTGATCGGGTGGGGGGAGCGCTCCACATCGGCCACGATGGGATCGATTTTTGCCACGGCGCCGAAGAACAGGGAGCCATAGAGCCTGTAGGTGGCCTGCTGCTCGGTGCGGGCGATCGGCTCGGCGCGGAAAATCTCGCTCTGACGGCGCACGAACAGGACCACCGCCAGCACCAGGCCGAGCTCCACCGCCACGGTGAGGTCGAAGATGATGGTGACGAAGAACGTGGACAGTATCATCAACCGGTAGTGGTTGCTGAACTGCCGCAGGCGCGCGAATTCCCGCCATTCGCCCATGTTCCATGCCACGAACAGCAGCACCCCGGCCAGCACCGCCAGCGGAATGTGGTACGCCCGCGGCGCGGCGATCAGCACCACGGCGGCCAGCGTGAGCGCATGCACCATGCCCGCCACCGGCGAGGCCGCGCCCGAGCGGATGTTGGTGACCGTGCGCGCGATGGTGCCGGTGGCGGGCATGCCACCGAAGAAGGGCACCACGGTGTTGGCAATGCCCTGGGCCATCAGCTCCTGGTTGGGGTCGTGCTTGGGCGCGTCGCCGAGCTGGTCGGCCACGCGCGCGCACAGCAGCGACTCGATGGCGCCGAGCAGGGCGATGGTCAATGTGGGCGTGACCAGCAGGCGAACGGTCTCCCATGAGAAGTCGGGGAGGTCGAAAGCCGGTGTGCCCTGGGGGATGCCGCCAAAGCGCGTACCGATCGTCTCCACCGGCAGGCTCAGCGCCCACGCCAGCAACGTGAGCGTCACCAGGGCCACCACCGGCCCGGGAAGGCGCGACGTGGCCTTGAGCGCGCTCACCCGGTCCAATTTCTCGATCCGGCGGCGGAACTGGAAATCCACTGCCCACAGACGCGGCCAGACGAACAGCCCCAGCACGCACAGGCCGCCCAGCGCGAAGGCAAAGGGATTGAAGCTGTCGATGTGCTGGAGCATGGCCTTGAGCTGGCCGAAGAAGCTGCCCGGCATCTTCTCGATCTCCAGCCCCAGCAGGTCGCGCACCTGCGACATGGCGATCAGTACCGCGATGCCGTTGGTGAAGCCGATCACCACGCTGACGGGCACGTAACGCACCAGCGTGCCCAGGCGGAACAGCCCGAGCAGGAACAGCAGCACGCCCGCGCTGGCGGTGGCAATCAGCAGGTTGGGCACGCCGTAGCGCTCGACGATGCCGTAGACGATCACGATGAAGGCGCCTGCCGGGCCGCCGATCTGCATCGAGGTGCCGCCCAGCGCGGAGATCAGGAAGCCCGCGATGATGGCGGTCCACAGGCCGGCCTCGGGCTTGAGGCCACTGGCGATGGCGAATGCCATGGCCAGTGGCAGGGCCACGATACCCACCGTGGCGCCGGCACCCACGTCGCGCGCCAGCTTGTCGCGGCTGTAGTCCTGCATCGCATCGAGCAGGCGCGGGCGGAATGGCGCAAGGGGGGGCAGGCCTCGGGACATGGACCGATGTTACCTTTGGGTACCGTTCGTGCCCCGATCTTCGTCCAGCGCGGGTCTGGGCGCCGTTTAGACTGGTCTCTCCTTCATCCGGGACAAGGAACCGACATGCGATCCGCAATGGACAAGAAATGGCGCACCGTGCCAGGGCTGCTGGCCTTGCTGGGTCTGGTGGGCCTGCTCTCGGCCTGTGACCCCCAGAACATCAGCGAGCTGGAGGAGGGCGTGTCGACCGAGGCTGACGTGCGTGAGCGCTTCGGGGCTCCTGAAGCGGTCTGGGACGGCGAGGATGGCGCCCAGATCTACGAATACAACCGCCAGCCGGCAGGGCACACCAACTACATGATCACCATCGGCCCCGACGGCAAGATGGCTGCGCTGCGCCAGGTGCTCAATCCGCGCACTTTCGCCCAGGTCCAGGCCGGCATGCCGATGGAGACCGTGCGCCGGATGCTGGGCAAGCCCATGAAGATCACCACGTACCCGCTCAAGCGCGAGACGCACTACGACTGGCGCTACTTCGAAAGCCCCGGTGTGGGGGAGTCCAAGGTGTTCACGGTCGTGTTCGACAGCGACCTGCGCGTGATCTCCACGATGTCCACGCGCGATCCGGATCTGGACCGCGGGCGCTGATCATCCCCGGCCTCAAGTCGGGCGAAGCCGCTGCCAGTCGTCGAGCGCCGGTCGCATCACCAGGAGCAGGAGCATCAGGGCCAGCGGCACGGTGCTGATGAAGCCCATGTACTTGAAGCCCAGTGCCCCGGCAAGTCCGCCCACGAAGAAGCAGATGATGAGCTGGCCATGCACGCGCAGCCGGCCTCTATTGGCGCGCACGGGCGTGGCCTCTTCCGCCCGATTCACATACAGCAGCTTGCCCAGCTCGATACCAAGATCGGTCACCAGGCCCGTGACATGGGTGGTGCGGATCGTGGCGCGCGAAATCTTGGTGATCACCGCGTTCTGCAGGCCCATGATGAAGCACAGCAGCACGACGGTGAGCGGCAGGAACACCGGTGTCATGAACCCGATGGCGGCGCCGAACAGACCGAACACCAGCAGCGCCACAGCTTCCAGCACCAGCGGCAGACCATAGGCACTGCGCAGCTCCCGGCGCATGCCCCAGTTCACCAGCCAGGCCGTGGTCATGGCGCCGAGCAGGAAGGCCAGCACCGATCCGATGCCGGCCAGCGCCAGCGTGAATTCGCCCAGCACCAGGTGGTCGGCCACCGAGGAGACGATGCCCGTCATGTGCGAGGTGTACTGGCCCACGGCCAGAAAACCGCCCGCATTGGCCGCGCCGGCCACGAAGGCCAGCACCGAGCCGAGCTTCAGATCGGTCTGCGGCGTGCGCTGCAGACTGGTGAAGCCCCGGATCGGCTTGAACACGGCGGGACCGTTCAGCGCACCCGCATGCCAGGCGTGGCGCCGGGCCATGGGTTGAGCACGTGGATGCCGGGTTGCGCCTTCTCGTCGGCGTGGCTGGCGGCGAGCACCATCCCTTCGCTGACGCCGAACTTCATCTTGCGCGGCGCGAGGTTGGCCACCACCACGGTGAGTTTGCCCACCAGGTCTTCGGGCTTGTAGGCGCTGGCGATACCGCTGAAGACGTTGCGCGTGCGGCCTTCGCCCACGTCCAGCGTGAGGCGCAGCAGCTTGGTCGATCCTTCGACGGGTTCGCAGTTGACGATCTGCGCAATGCGCAGATCGATCTTCGCGAAGTCGTCAATGGAGATGGTGTCGGCGATGGGCTCTCCACCCGGCACCTCGACGGCCTGCACGGGCGCCGGTGGTGGCTCGAAGAGCGCGTCGAGCTGCTTCACGTCCACGCGTTGCATGAGGTGCTGATAGGGCTGTATGCGCGCGACGTCGGCGCTGTCCGACCAGGTCTTCAGATCGGCACCGGTCAGTTCCTGCACACGTTGCGCGAGATCTGGCAGCACCGGCGCGAGGTAGCGCGCCAGCGCCGTGAAGGCGTTGACGAGCACCGAGCACACCTGGTGCAGCTGCTCGCTGTTGGCGCTGTCCTTGGCCAGGTCCCAGGGCTTGTGCTGGTCGACGTAGGCGTTCACGCGATCGGCCAGCGCCATGATCTCGCGCATCGCCTTGCCGTATTCGCGGTCGTTGTAGAGGGCGGCGATGCCTTGAGCTGCGCCACGGATGTCGTTCAGCAGGGTCGCGCCCTGCGGGTCGAACGCGTGTGTGAGCTCGCCGTTGAAGCGCTTGGTGATGAAACCCGCCGAGCGCGAGACGATATTCACGAACTTGCCCACGAGGTCGCTGTTGACCCGCAGCATGAAATCCTCGGCGTTGAAGTCCACGTCCTCGTTGCGTGAACTCAGCTTGGCGGCCAGGTAGTAGCGCAGCCATTCCGGGTTCATGCCCAGGTTCAGGTACTTCAGCGGGTCCAGGCCGGTGCCCCGGCTCTTGCTCATCTTCTCGCCGTTGTTGATGGTGAGGAAACCATGCACGAACACCGCGTTGGGCACCTTGCGGCCACTGAACTTCAGCATCGCGGGCCAGAACAGCGTGTGGAAGGTGATGATGTCCTTGCCGATGAAGTGGTACTGCTCGGTCGCCGGATCCGCCATGAAGGCGTCGAAGTCGCGGCCGGTCTTGTCGAACAGGTTCTTCAGCGAGGCGAGGTAGCCCACCGGCGCATCCAGCCAGACGTAGAAGTACTTGCCGGGCGCGTCCGGGATCTCGATCCCGAAGTAGGGCGCGTCGCGGCTGATGTCCCAGTCGCCCATCTTCGGCCTGCCGTCCTCGCCCGGCGCGATCCACTCGGTGATCTTGTTCAGCACCTCGGGTTGCACCGCGCCGCTGGTGGTCCATGCCTTGAGGAATTCGATGCAGCGCGGGTCGGAGAGCCTGAAGAAGAAATGCTCGGAGTTCTTCAACACCGGCTTGGCACCCGAGAGCGCGGAATACGGGTTGATCAGGTCGGTGGGGCTGTAGACCTTGCTGCAGACCTCGCAGTTGTCGCCGTACTGGTCCTTGGCGTGGCAGTTGGGGCACTCGCCCTTGATGAAGCGGTCGGGCAGGAACATGTTCTTCTCGGGATCGAAGAACTGCTCGATGGTGCGTGTCTCGATCAGGCCGCTGGCCTTGAGCGCGCGGTACACGTCCTGCGCCAGCACGTGGTTTTCCGGGCCGTCGGTGCTGTGCCAGTTGTCGAAACCGATGTGGAAGCCGTCCAGGTAGGGCTTGCGGCCGGCGGCGATGTCGGCCACGAACTGCTGCGGTGTCTTGCCGGCCTTGTCGGCGGCGATCATGATCGGCGCGCCATGGGCGTCGTCGGCGCAGACGAAGTTCACCTCGTGCCCCTGCATGCGCTGGAACCGCACCCAGATGTCGGCCTGGATGTATTCCATGATGTGGCCGATGTGGAAATGGCCGTTGGCGTAGGGCAGGGCGGTGGTGACGAACAGGCGTCGCTGCTGGCTCATGGTGAAAAGGGCTTTCTGACGGGGAACCCGCGATTTTACGGGCCGATGCCCTCATGCCGTCTGTGTGTATGCCCTTGCCCCGGGCAGGACGTTAGACTTCCCCAGGCCCTCATGCCCCATAACACCGATACCCCCCCACCTCTCCAGGAGACCGTTGCCCATGGCCGTTGATTCCCAGGCGCTGCTGACCGCGCTGCAAGCCGTTACCGACCCGAACACCGGCAAGGATTTCGTCTCCACGAAAGCGGTGAAGAACCTTCAGGTGGCCGGGGGTGACGTGTCTTTCGACGTGGAAATGGGCTACCCGGCCAAAAGCCAGCTGCCTGCCCTGCGCCGTGCGCTGATCGCCGCTGCCCGCACAGTGGCTGGCGTGGACAACGTGTCGGTCAACATGACCACGAGGATCATTGCCCATGCGGTGCAGCGCGGCGTGCAGCTGATGCCCAATGTGAAGAACATCATTGCCGTGGCCTCGGGCAAGGGCGGTGTGGGCAAAAGCACCACGGCCGTCAACCTTGCGTTGGCCCTGGCAGCCGAAGGTGCGAAGGTCGGCATTCTGGATGCCGACATCTACGGCCCGAGCCAGCCCATGATGATGGGTGTGGAAGGCAGGCCCGAAAGCTCGGATGGCAAGACCATGGATCCGCTGGAGAACTACGGCGTGCAGGTGATCTCCATCGGCTTCCTGATCGACCGTGATGAAGCCATGATCTGGCGCGGCCCGATGGCCACACAGGCGCTGGAGCAGTTGCTGCGCCAGACCAACTGGTCCGACCTCGATTACCTGATCGTCGACATGCCGCCGGGCACCGGCGACATCCAGCTCACCCTGAGCCAGCGCGTGCCGTTGACCGGTGCCGTGATCGTCACCACCCCGCAGGACATTGCCCTGCTCGATGCGCGCAAGGGCATCAAGATGTTCGAGAAGGTGGGCGTGCCCATCCTCGGCATCGTGGAGAACATGGCCGTGCACGTGTGCGAGAAGTGTGGTCACGTCGAGCACATCTTCGGGGCCGACGGCGGCAAGAACATGGCGGCCGAATACGGCATGGACTACCTCGGCGCCCTGCCGTTGAACATGAGCATCCGTGTGCAGGCCGACAGCGGCATGCCCACCGTGGTGGCCGACCCCGAGGGCGAGATTGCCAATCTCTACAAGGGCGTGGCACGTCAGGTGGCGATCAAGATTGCGGCGAAGGCCAAGGATTTCTCGAGCAAGTTCCCGTCGATCAAGATTTCGAAGGACACCTGAGGTCTTGTCACCCAAGAAAAAGCCGGCATCTGCCGGCTTTTTCTTGGGGCGAACGGGCTCAGCCCGCCTCACGCTCCCGCAACCGGAAGCGCTGGATCTTGCCCGTCGCCGTCTTCGGCAGCTCGGGCAGGAACTCGATGAAGCGCGGGTATTTGTAGGGCGCGAGCTTCTCCTTCACGAAGGCCTGCAGTTCGGTGTCCGTGGCCTGCGCGCCGGCCTTGAGCACCACGAAGGCCTTCGTCTTGGTCAGGCCGTCGGCGTCGGTCTTGCCGATCACGGCGGCTTCCAGCACGGCGGGGTGCTGCACGAGCGTGGCCTCCACTTCGAACGGGCTCACGTAGATGCCGCTGACCTTGAGCATGTCGTCGTTGCGGCCGGCATAGGTGCAGTAGCCGTCGGCGTCGCGTGTGTACTTGTCGCCGGCCTTGGTCCAGTCCCCCTGGAAGGTGTCGCGGCTCTTGCCCCGGTTGTTCCAGTACATCAGCGCCGCACTCGGGCCCTTGATGTACAGATCGCCGATCTCGCCATCGGCCACGGGCTGGCCATCCTCGCCGCGCAGTTCGATCTCGTAGCCCGGCACCGGTTTTCCGGTGGTGCCGTAACGCACGTCACCGGGCCGGTTCGAGAGGAACACGTGCAGCATTTCGGTGGAACCGATGCCATCGATGATCTCGACACCGAAGTGGTCGGTCCAGCGCTGGCCGATGTCCTGCGGCAGGGCCTCGCCGGCCGATGAGCACAGGCGCAGGGCGACCTGGTTCCTTTTCGGCAGATCGGCACTGGCCAGCATGCCGCCGTAGCCGGTGGGCGCACCATAGAAGACCGTGGGCTTGAGCTCGGTGAAGCGCTTGAAGCAGGCCTGCGGCGTGGGGCGCTCGGCCATCAACACCACGCTGGCGCCCACGCTGAGCGGGAAGCTCAGCGCGTTGCCCAGGCCGTAGGCAAAGAAGAGCTTGGCGGCGGAGAACACCACGTCGTCCTCGCGCAGCCCGAGCACGTTCCTGCCATAGAGCTCGGCGGTCCAGTAGAGGTTGGCCTGGGTGTGGACTGTGCCCTTGGGCGCGCCGGTGGAGCCCGACGAGTAAAGCCAGAATGCCGGCTCGTCGCCGTGTGTGTCGGCCGCCTCGGCGGCGGGCGCGTGGCTGCCCACCAGCGTGGTGAAGTGGTGCACGCCGTCGGGCAGGGCATTGGTGGATCGCGAGGCGATGATGTGCTTCACCTCGTGCCCGCCCTGGGCGGTGAGCTTGTCCAGCGCGGTCTGCAGCGTGGGCAGCAGCGCGGCCGACACCAGCGCGGCCTGGGCACGGCTGTTGGACATCATGTACGCGTAGTCCTGCGCGGTCAGCAGGGTGTTCACCGCCACGGGCACCACGCCCGCGTGCAGCGCACCGAGGAAAGCCACCACCCAGTCGCTGCTGTCGTGCATCAGCAGCAGCACGCGTTCCTCGCGGCGCAGGCCGAGCGCGGTCAGCGCGGCGGAAAAGCGCCGCACCTGGTCGCCCAGCTGGACGTAGGTCAGCGTGCCCTGGTCGTCGATGAGGGCCGTGCGCCCTTCGCGGCCCGCATTGAGTTCCAGCAGGTGGCGGGCGAAGTTGAAGCGCTCGGGGGGCGGAGCGACGGGGGTGTCCATGGGTTTGTCTCCTCGTGGGGTCGCGGGTGCTGTCTCAGAATTTCAAGGCTACCGCCGAGGCGGCCAGGACGTCCAGCGCTGCGCTGCTGGCCTGGACCGCACTGCGGCGGTGGTAGAAGCCCAGCGCGCGCAAGCCGCCCAGCTCTTCGCCACCGCCCGCGCGGCCGGGGCCACCGTGCAGCGACATGGGCATCACGTTGCCGTGGCCGGTCTGGCTGGCCGCCACATCGGGCGAGATGGCATGCACGCGGCCGTGGGCCGAGCCCAGCTCCAGCGCGGCGCTGGCGGTGAAGGCCGGGTCGGTGCTGTAGACGGAGCACACCAGCGAACCTTCGCCGCGGCGGATGAGTTCGTAGGCCTGCCCGATGCTGTCGTAGGCCATGAGCGTGGCCACGGGGCCGAACACCTCGACCTCGTGCAGCACCTTCGCCTTGGCGGGTTCGCGCGAACCGAGCAGCGTGGGTGCCACGCAGGCGGCCACCGCAGCGTCGGCATCCACCAGGGCCGCGCTGCTGCCGTCGAACAGTACCTCGGCTTCGGCGCGCAGCGTCGCGATGCCTTCGAGCACGCTGGTTTTCTGCTCCGCGCTCACCAGCGAGCCCATGCGCACGGACTCGTTGCGCGGGTTGCCGACGCTGGTCTTCGCGAGCCTGGCGCCAATGGCCTGGGCGGCGGCGTCGTACAGCGCGCGCGGCACGAACACGCGGCGGATCGCGGTGCATTTCTGCCCCGACTTCACCGTCATCTCGCGCACCACCTCGCTCACAAGCAGGTTGAAGGCCTCGCCGTCGGCGGTCGCCGCCGGGTCGAGCAGGGCGCTGTTGAGGCTGTCGGCCTCGATGTTGCAGCGCACCGAACGCTCGGCGACCGCAGGGTGGCTGCGGATGATGCGTGCGGTCTCTGCGGAACCGGTGAACGAGACCACGTCGAACGGCTGCAGCTGGTCCATCAGCCCGGCCGACGAGCCGCAGACCACGGACAGCGCGCCCGGCGGCAGGATGTTGGCGTCGATCACGTCCTTGACCATGCGCTGCGTGAGCCAGGCGGTGGCGGTGGCCGGCTTGACGATCACCGGCACGCCAGAGAGCAGGGCCGGCGCGGCTTTCTCCCACAGGCCCCAGCTCGGGAAGTTGAAGGCGTTGATGAACAAGGCCACGCCGTGCGTGGGTTGCAGGATGTGCTGCGTCTGGAACACCGGGTCCTTGCCCATGCGGATGCGCTCGCCGTCGAGCAGCGCGCGGGCGCTGCCCAGGGCCTCGCCCTGTTTGGCGTAGTAGCCGAGCGTGAAGATGCCGCCGTCGATGTCGACCGCGGAGTCCTTGGTGGTGGTGCCGGCGTTGGCGGTGGCGATCTCGTAGTACGCGTCGCGGTTCGCCTGCAGCACCTTGACGATGGCGGCCAGCAGGGCGGCGCGTTCGCCGTAGCTGAGCGCGCGCAGTGCCTTGCCGCCCTGTTCGCGCGCGAAGGCGAAACCGGCGGCGAGGTCCAGGCCGGCACTGCTCACGCGGGCGAGCTCGGTGCCCAGCACCGGATCGAACAGCGGTGTGCCCGCGCCATTGCCGGTCTGCCATTGGCCGCCGAGGTGATTGGGAAGCAGGGGGGAGGTCGTCATGGCTTGTCTCTCGGGGTGGGTCGGGTCCCCCGCACTGGTTGCGGGGGGCGAATGGCGCTATAAATGCACTATCTTGCGTTTTGCAGATTGTGCATTAAAGTGCATGTTTTGGCGCTTGGCAAGCCCCCAAAGGGTTTTCACTGCCAGCCGCTCCACAGAAAGGTCAGGCACATCATGGACGTCGACAGCGGCGCAACGGCCCCCGCAGAGGCCCGGCAGCACGGCGCGGAAGAGGAGCCGCGCCACCCGTTCCTGGTGGCCCTGGGCGAACGCGTGCGCACCTTGCGCTCACGCCGCGGCATGACGCGCAAGGCTGTGGCCATCGCGGCCGACGTGTCCGAACGCCACCTGGCGAATCTGGAATACGGCACCGGCAACGCCTCCATTCTGGTGCTGCTGCAGGTGGCGCAGGCCCTGCAATGTTCGCTGGCCGAGCTGATCGGTGATGTGAGCACAAGCTCACCTGAATGGCTGCTGATCCGGGAGTTGCTGGAGAAACGCAACGAGGCCGACCTGCGGCGCGCGCGCATCGCCATCGGCGGTCTGCTCGGCGGTGGCGCCGCGGCGGGCGGCGACCCGGGGCGCAAGGCGCGCATCGCGCTCATCGGCCTGCGCGGCCCCGGCAAGTCCACGCTGGGCCAGCGCATGGCCGACGACCTCGGCTTCGCCTTCATCGAACTCAGTCTTGTGATCGAGAAGTTCGCCGGCTGGAGCATCAACGAGATCCATTCCCTGTACGGCACGCCGGCCTACCGCCGCTACGGGCGCCGCGCGCTGGAAGAGGCGATCCAGCTCTACCCGGAGGTGGTGATCGCCACGCCCGGCGGGCTCGTGTCC